>JAEEGL016427499.1_pt1 | contig 11988 bp, 12 predicted proteins | sample 9134231 | NCBI WGS metagenome assembly JAEEGL01 (sample SAMN16246548, study PRJNA631951) | gut metagenome | biome: gut microbiome; feature: rumen; material: fiber-attached | host: Bos | place: Iran: Karaj | collected 2018-10
ACGGCGAAATTCGTATCATCGGCGCCGCCGCTGCGAGACGCCGATCTGGAGCAGATCAACGGCCTGTTCCGCGCCTACCTATTCCGGATCGCCAGAACCGGCGAATACTGGACCACCTGCTGCCGAAAGCACGTAGAACCCCATAAGGAGCTGAGCCCACAGGAGAGAACGATCATGATCTGCGAGCACACGCAGCAGGAACGCTATAGCTGGGGCAACGTCACGAACCGGATGGAAAGCGAGGCGCGATGGAAATGCCCGCTTTGCGGGGCGGAGGTCACCGTCAAGGAGCTGGGCCGCACGGGCAAGCGCGACAATCTGTGGAGTTTTCACCGGGCGATTGTGCTCCGATGGTGGCGCGGGGCGCTCTGGGCGGTGGGCTACGACGCGAAGAAAGCATACCCGGCATACGACGGGCCGCTCAGCGGAACGCACCGGCTGACGAGGCTGCCGGACGTCAAGCCCGTCGGCGTTTACCGGTTTCGTCCGGGGCTCGCGCAGGGATCAATCCGTCCGTGGTGGTACGACCAAACTTGCCCGTTTTACAACATGCGGGAACAGAAATCGCCGAGCCGGAAGGGAAAGCCGTCGGAATTGGATTCCCCGTTTAGCTGGTGCAAGGAGTACGGCAGAGAATACGACGTCGTCGGATATTCGGAGTTGGACAAGAGCCCGTTCCGCTACATCGGGGTGCAGGGTCTTACGGAGAGCCCGCCTTACGTCGATCTGATCCGGCTGCTCACGACCGCCTGCTTTTACGCGGACAAGCTGGAAATGCTTCACAAATTCGGAATGGAAGAGGCAATTGGGCGGTACGTCAGCCAGGGCGTCAAGACCGCCTGGCTCATTAACTGGCAGGCAGAGACGCGGAAGGAGTTTATCAAGCTGCCGATCCGCGCTGTGCGCGAAGCAAAGGACGGCGAAGGCGGGATCGAGGCCCTGCGGATCTGGAAGACGATGGGGCCGAAGGAGCCGATGGAGGGCTGCCGCTGGCTGGCGACTAAAGTCTATGATTACAAACACAGGGAAAAGGTCCGCGGGATCGCCAAGGCCAACGGCGTTCACCTGGATAAGATCGCGGAATATCTGCAAAAGCAGTTCGACCAACAAAAGAGAAATCGGGATAAGGACGGCTTTATTACGTTTTGGCTTGACTATCTGGACGCGGCCGAGGGTCTGGGAATGGACCTGACAAACCCCGTGATTCTGATGCCAAGGGACCTCCGGGGGCATCACGACGAGCTGACAACGACCTGGGCCGAGGTCAAAAAAGCGGAGGCTCTGCGGATCGAGCGGGAGAAATACGCGCCTCGTTACAAAAAGCTGTGTCAACGGTACGAGTTCAGCAAGGACGGCCTTCGGGTCATCGTGCCGGAGAACACCGAGCAGATCATCCAGGAGGGGCGGAATCTGAGGCACTGCGTGGGCGGCTATGCCAGCAGGCACGCGGCCGGCACGACCACCATCCTGTTTTTACGGCGCGAGGACGCGCCGCACACGAGCCTGATCACCATTGAGATCGACGGCACGACCGTCCGGCAGGCCCACGGCTGGAAAAACGAGGCGGAGGGCTGCGAGGACAATCCGAACGGAACGCCGCCGCTTGAACTATACGCCGCGTTTTTCGACTGCTGGCTGGACTGGCTGAAACGGGGCTCGCCGCGGGACAAGGACGGAAAGCCGAAGATTGGGAAGAAATACGAAAGAAGCAAAGACCGGCAGAGTGCCGGGGACACAAACAGAAAGGCAGGGTAAGACATGAACGACATCATAAACGTACCGATGAGCGAACAGCGGTCGCTGGCGACGGTGACGGCGGAGATCCGTTCGTATCAGGACGCCGCGCGGAAGATGATGCTCACCTATTGCATCGAGGTCGGCCGGCGACTGGTAGAGGCTAAGAGCCTGGTCGGGCATGGAGAATGGGGAGCCTATCTCCGGGACGAGCTGGGCTTCTCTCAATCCAGAGCGAACGATCTCATGCGGCTGTTTGACGCCTATGCGGCGGATCAGATCCGGCTGGATGGAGCGGCCTTAAAATCCCAAGCGTTTGGCAATTTGAGCTACACACAGGCGCTGGCCCTGCTGGTGCTGCCCTCTGACGAGGAGCGGGAGGCGTTTGTCCAGAGCCATGATATGAGCAAAATGAGCACCCGGGAGCTCCAGGAGGAGCTGCGGCGCAGGAATCAGGGGACCCAGGATGAGCCGACCCGGGAGGAACTGGCCGAGCGGCTGGACGACGCCCTGGAGGAGATCCGGGAGAACGGCGCCGCGCTTCAAGATGCCGAGCAGAAGGCTGCGGCATTCCGAATCCAGGCCGAAGGGCTGGAAAAGGTTGCTGCTCAGCACAGGGCGGCGAAAGAGGCTGCCCTGCGGGAGAAAGAGGCGGCTGCGGCGGCCAGGGCCGAGGCAGAGCGCAGGGCGAAGGAGGCAGCCGACAAGCTGGCGGCTTTGCAGGCTGAGCTTGACAAGGCACGGAAAGCAGAGGCCGCGGCGCTGAAGGATCTCCGAAAAGCCCAGAGCGACAAGAGCGTCCCGCCTGACGTACTGGAGAAGCTCAAAAAAGAGGCCGAGGCCGCCGCTGAGGCCAGCTACAAGGCCGACAGCGAGGCGCTGGACGAGGCCAAGAAGGAACGGGCCAGGGCCGAGGCAGAGCTTGACAAGGCGCGCAGAGAAGCGGAGGCGGCGGCCAAGAGTCTGACCGCCCTACAGCGGGAGCTGGCGCTGGCGGCGCCGGAGCTGGCTGTGTTCCGCTCTCGCTTCGAGCGGGTCCAGGCGGATCTCTCGGAGCTCGTCCAAAGCGTTGCCACCCTTCCAGAAGACAAGCAGGCCGGCGCCCGCCGCGGCCTGGCCGCCCTGCTGGACGAGATGCTGGATCAGGTGGATCAGATCGGAGGCGGGGAGGAAGGACAGGAGGTCGAGAAATGCGATCCGCTGAGCTGATTGCAAATGTGGAGGTCGTGACCGGAGAACTCCGGAAGGACCAGCGGGCTAAGGTATTGGCATACGCACGGAAACACGGATACAGCCTCATCCTGGAGGCCCTCGAAGAGGCACGCCGCTGGCCGAAGAACTGGGTCGTATTCATTTCAATCGTAGACCGAAAAATCACAGAAAGGGAGGAGAACAGTGAAGGGCGTTCTGAATACTGAACAGTTCCGGGGCTTCCGCGCTTCGCTGGAGGACACGATCCAGGCAGCCATTCACACCCTGGAGGAGAAGGGACTGACCGAAGCGAGGATCTCTGCCACCATCAATCTGAGAATTCAGCCGACCATGACGCCGCTGGACGACGGGGAGGTCTGCCTCCTCGTCCCGTGGATCGACTACAAGACAAAATTCAGAGCATCGACGGAGGAAAGCCAGGACGGGAAGGCGCCGCCGAAGGGCGGCCTGATCTTCGATGAGACCGCCGGCGGCTATGTCATGATCGACGTGGACCGTCAGCTTCCTCTTCGGCCAATGGACACTTGATGGAGAAGAGATAACCATGAAATACACAACGAGAAATAAGGACGGCACAGCCGCCCTCTTGCCAGAGACTGACGTGCAGGAAGCCGTTGAGGTGCTGGCCCGGTTGGAGGAGGCCGCCGCTGAAGTCGGGCTGGAAACGCCGGAAGACATGATCGTAATCCTACGGCACGAACAGTCATCGCAAACCGCGCAGCTCTGGTTACAATATCGCGTGCGGATCAACGCGAAACGTCAAAAGCAAAAGCAGGAAAAACGTGCCAACATGAAACGAAAAGGCATTGCCTGCCGCGAGCTGCGATGGAAGCTAAATCTGAAGGCGAGAGATATGGAGAGGGAAGTCGGGCTCTCTAAGAATTATATCCACAGAATCGAGCGCGGCGGAGGCAGTCCGGACACAGCCGATAAAGTCTTGAAGCTGCTTTGCAAAAAGGCAGGATGGAACTGGTGGCTGTTCGAAAAGCTGGTGATCGAAGACGCGGACGAACAGGAGCTGGCCGAATACATCAAACGGATTTCCGCGCCATGCGGGGATGAGAGAGGAGAAGGATGATCTTATTCCGTGGGAAGCGGGAAGATGGAAAAGGCCAGACAGAGCCGGAGGCGGCTTCCCGCCTCCGGCATACGGCGAAACCTACTATTTGAGCGATAGACCATAGCGTCACGCCGCGGATCCTCCGCGGCGGGCCGGTGCGGTCTGCGCACCTTGAAGCTTGCCAACTACATACAAGCCGGAGGAAAGAACGCCTCCGCGCACTCTTATTATATTACGCGTGCGCGTGCGTTTCTTTCGGGCTTGTTGTAGTCCTATGTTTAGAACCACACAGGAGGCCGATCATGTCAGGAGGAAAAAAGTGGATGGAACGCAAATATGTCGCTTCAAATGGCGTGGTCGAACGGACGCGATTCCTCGTGGGCCGGTCGGCCAAGCCCAGAAAAAAGAAAGAAGGCGTCTCCTCCGAGAGAAAGCAAGAGACTAACCGAAATTCGGCGGTCCATCAGCTCGGCCGCCTGATGAACAACAACTTCGGACCTGCTGATTACTTTTTGACGCTGGAATACAGCCCGAAGGAGCGCAAAGCGTTCCAGGACGCCGCACTGGCCGGCCTCCAAAAGAAGCATACCGGGGAGGACACCAAGAACGCAGTTATGAAGGCTGCCCGGGACGACGCCATGGAATTCATCCGTCGCCTCCGCCGCCTCTGCAAGAAAGCCGGCGTCGAACTCCGCTTCATTCTGGTCACATCGGACCGGGACAGAAACGGGAAAAAGTGGGCGGGCGTCCATCATCACCTGCTGATCTCCGGCGACGCGGTGAAGATCGTGGACAAGGCTCTGACCGTAGACGGACGGAGCCTCGAAAGTATTTGGGGACACGCGGGGACCACCGGCTGGGAGGGCTGCCGCGCCGGAGATATGACCAAGCTGGCCGCCTATCTGATCAAACAGGTCCGAGAAATCAAAAACTGGAAAAAATGGACGACCTCACGGAATCTCGTCAAGATCGTCCCGGAGGAGTACGAGGTCGGGCCGGGAACGGACCCGACGGCTGAGATCAAGGTCCCTGCCGGCGCCACCGTCCAAGAGCGCCTGCATTTCGGCGAACAATCGAGCTGCCAGTATGTACGCTACATTCCGGCCACGAAACAGCCGAAGCGCGGCGGCCACAAGAGAAGGGGCGGAAAATGAGCAAGCCGAGAGAGAGATGGTGGCCTTATGTCCGGGCCGTGATCCGGGACTATCCAAGGACGGACCGGAAGAAGCTCAGCGCCAGAGAGCGCCGGGCCGTCGATCGCGCCCTGGAAGCCATGGACGAAGAGAAGCGAAAATTCGTCCGTGCGTACTATTGGCACGGAAACCGAATCGACGCGGCGGGCTATATGGTCCACATCGGAGAGGCCACGGCCTGTCGCTGGAACGGCGAGATCGTCCGGGCCGTGGCCCGCGAGCTTGGACTGACAAGATGATATAAAAAGGCCGGGCGGTTGATGTATAATTAAGCCAGATCGGAGGAATTCGTCCGGAGGTGGGATTTGGTGGGTAGTACGAAGTTTTCCTATGACTCCGAACGGTGGAAACGCCTGCGAGAGCAGGCGCTCAGGCGCGACGGCTATCACTGCCGGGACTGCCGCCGATATGGCAGGATCACGAGCGCCGTCGAGGTCCACCACATCATCCACGTCAAAGACGATCCGTCACGAGCCTATGACCTTGAGAACCTGATCTCGCTCTGTAAAGCCTGCCACCGGAAGCGCCACCCGGAGAGGGCAGAAAAGGGCGCGAGATCCCGCAGGCGCGGGAATCCATACGAGCCATAGCCCCCCCTTGCTCTGCGAGAAAAAAACATTTCCGGACAAACTGGCTCCGGAGGCATTTGTACACGCGGGAGGGCGCGCGAGATTTTTGGATTTTGATTTTTGCACGAACCGGGAGGAGATGACAGCCGTGGACCTCAGCTTTTTCGCCACCGGGGAGAGTCGCTTCCGCACGAAAGTCGAGCGGGAGTCGGAGCCGGCCGAGGAGCTGAACGCGGACCAGGCGCTCCCGTCCGAGGACGGGCCGATCGGGCCGATCCCGGACGCACACCAGATGCGGGCCGCCAAGATGATCAAGACGACGGTCGGCCATGTCCAGATGATCCGTATGATTTCGGACAAGACCGCGGAGCTGCTGCTCCCGCGGCATTTTGAGACAGGTGTCTGCTATCACTGTATGAGCTATGGCGGGATTGACCTATGGAGCTATGTCAAGCATATCCTCCGGCAGCAGCGCCTCCGCTACCTGATGATCTCATCGTGGAGCGTCTCACCGGACGACGCCAGAGAGATCAAGGCGGCCGTCGAGGCCGGAGACGTCGGACGCGTAGACTTCTACGTCGGAGACATCTTCCAGGGAGGCTACCGCGGAGCATATGACATTTGCCTGGAGACAGCTGCCATGTGCGGCGGCCGCGTGGCGATCTTTCACAATCACGCGAAGATCATCCTTGGATTCGGAGACAGTTTCCCCTTCGTGATGGCCTCCAGCTGCAATCTCAACATAAACCCGAGACTGGAGCAGACCGACATCTACACCGACGGCGAGCTGGCGGCATGGTATAAAGACTATTTTGACGGGATCCACGCTTTTAACCGTGACTTCCCGGACTGGCACCCGTGGGAGGGACAAGATGGCACAGAAGCAGAGCGGAAAAACCGCGAAGCCGCCGGAAAAGAAGCCGCCGACGAAGAGGAAAGCGGCCGAGCCGACGCCGACGCAGCCGAAGAGCCTGCAGGACCAGGCGAATGAGATCCTGGAGCGAGCCGAGCAGAAGGGCGTAGAAACGAACTTTTTCTTCCGGCAGACCTTCGAGTCATACAAGACCAAGTTGGAAATGCTGGCCGGCCTCGCCAAAGAAATCGAGGTGAACGGCCTGATGATCCGGAAGGAGTACGTTAAGGGCAGACCCTGCCTGGTCGCGAACCCGGCGATCAACGAGTACAACAAAACCTCCAACAGTGCAAATAGCGACGTGACCACAATGATCCGCATCATCGAGGCGTTCGCCGAGACCGGAGAGGCCGAGAGTAATCCGCTGGCGGACATCATGAAGTTAATTACAGGCGGGTGATCCCCGCATGAAACGACAGCCGGACGGACTCAAGGAGGTCCTGAGATACGCAAGGGACGTCATCAAGGGCAAAATCGAGGCCGGTGAAGAAATCGTGCTGGCCTGCAAGCGATTCCTCGACGACTACAACAAAAGCAAAACCTACATCATCAAGCCGGAGGAGCCGGAAGCGGCGATCCGGATCATCGAATCGACTCTCTGCTACAGGGAGGGACGGGACCCAATCACAGGCGCCGCGTACAACAGCCGGCCGTTCCGCTTGCAGCCCTGGCAGAAATTCCACGTTTACAACCTCCTCGGAATCTATGCGCGAAAGAGCGGAGCGCCCAAATACCGCGAATCCTTCACAATGGTGCCACGGAAAAACGGCAAAACGCCGTTTGTGGCCGCCCTGGCTTGGGCAATGGCCCTCCTCCGGGCGAAAGCCGGCGCGAGCGTCTACGTCGTCGCTGCGTCGCTGAATCAGGCCATGGAGACCTTCACGTTCTTGGCCTGGAACGTGCGGAGATTGGATCCGAAGAGTAAAACCTTCCGGATCAAAAACAACGCGCAAGAGCATAGCATTTCCGCAAACATCGGAAGCGGATTTATTTACATCCGCGTTCTGGCCTATAACCCGGACCACATGGACTCCTTCAAAGCAACCGTCACCATCTTGGACGAGCTGCACGCCTTCAAAGGACCGAACGCCTATTTCCGCATGCAGGAAGCAAACCTGGCGGAAGGCGCGCAGGGCCTCACCATGGCGATCACGACCGCCGGCGACAATCAGAACTCCTTTTGTTACCGCCGCCAGGAGCTGTGCGTCCGAATCCTGAAGGGCGAGGCAAAGAAGGATTCCCAATTCGCATTCATCGCCCGGGCGGACATGGACCCGGAGACCGGACTGATAGACTACACAAACCCAGTCCAGATCAAAAAGGCAAATCCGTCGATCGGTGTCACGATCTCGATGGACGTTCTGCTGGAGGAGGCCATGAGCGCGACGGAGGACGCCGACAAGCGTCGCGCCTTCTTTTCAAGAAACCTCGACCGTTACACATCCAGCGCAAAAGCATACTTCGACATCGACAAGGTCCGCATCTCGGACCGACGTTTTAACTGGACAATCGAGGATCTGGCAAAGCTGCCGATCCGCTGGTATGGAGGCGCTGACCTGTCCAAGCTCCGCGACCTGACCGCAGCGGGCCTGTGGGGGACGCTCAAAGGCTACAGGGAAAAGGACGGCAAAATCATCGACGTCGATATCTTCATCCCGCATTGCTGGTTTCCTCGGCCAATGGCGGAGGAGAAGGCCAGCAAAGAGGACATCCCCGTATTTGGATGGGAAGAGGACGGTTGGCTGACCATGGTGAATGAGCCAACCATTAACTCGGACGATGTCGCCAAATGGTTTAGAACCATGCGTCGGAAGGGCTTCCGGATCGCCGAGGTCGGATACGACTCACGATTCTCACATGAATTTGTGGTCGCTATGAAAAACAGCAATTTCAAGATCGTCGACCAGCCGCAATATTACTGGTCTATGAGCTCCGGATTCCGGAAAATCGAGTACCGGATCGCCAACCGCACGTTTTACTACGTACACGCGGAGCCCTTTGAGTATTGCATCGGAAACGTGAGAGCAGTCGAGCGGACGAACGGCCAGATGATTTTTACAAAAGTCGACGCCGGCAGCGACGGAAACGGAGGCATCCAGAGAATTGACGTTTTCAGCGCGGCGGCCATCGCAGCGATCCGCCAGGACGAGAACCTGGAAAAGACCGCAAAGGAAAATAGGTGGAAAGAATGAGGGTAGAACCAAAAAGAATCAATAGACGGTCGGGCTCCTCCGGAAGGGGCCGCGAGAAGCGGAGCGGGTCCGGAATGGTCGCCTGGCTGCGATCGGACGAAGGGATCGAAGCCCTCGGATACCGGAGACTGGATCGCTGCCCGGAAGTCCGGGCAGGCGTCCAGTGCATTGCCAAGCTGATCGGATCCATTCCGATCCACCTGATCGCAAACACGAGCAAAGGAGATACGCGGGTCGTCAACGAGCTCAGCCGGAAGGTCGATATCGAGCCGAACGCCTGGCAGACACGCTCCTCCTGGATGCAGGGCATCGTCGCCGACATGATGATATACGGCAACGCCGTTGTAATACCCATGACTGAGGGCCGGCTGATCGGTGATCTGGTCAAGGTCCCGCAAAGCGCCTGCAGCTACGTCGCAGACGGCATGAGCTATAAGATCGTCGTCAACGGCCAGACGTTCGACCCGAGAGACGTCCTGCATTTTGTCTACAATCCGGATCAGGACGCCCCGTGGAAGGGACTCGGCCTGTCCGTGACGCTGAGGGACGTGGTTGCAAATCTCAATCAGGCAGCCGCGACGCAACGCGAATTTATGCGCTCGAAGTTTTCTCCCTCCCTGATCGTCCAGGTGGACAGCACCGCCGAGGAGCTCTCCACCCGGGAGGGCCGGAAAAAGTTTGCATCGACCTATGCGGACACTGTGGCCGGTGAGCCGTGGTTTGTTCCAGCGGAGCTGATGAAGGTCGAGCAGGTCAAGCCCTTGTCTCTTAAGGACCTGGCGATCAGCGAGACAACGACGCTCGACAAAAAGGCAGTCGCCTCCATCGTCGGAGCGCCAGGCTTTATCCTCGGCGTTGGAGAATACAGCCAGGATGAGTGGAACGGTTACATTCAGCGTGAGGTCGTGACGACCTGCAAAATGATCACACAGGAGCTGACAAAAAAACTCCTGTCCTCGCCGACCTGGTATTACCGGGCAAACGTCACGAGCCTCTATTCGTGGGACATCGCAGCGATATCCGGGATCGTCGGCGGCCTTTATGACCGCGGCCTGCTTCGGGGAGACGAGGCACGCGAGCTGTCCAGGTTGGGCCTCAATCCCGCCGGGCTGAATGAGTTCAAGGCCCTCGAAAACTACATTCCCGCCGACAAGGCGGGGGACCAGAAGAAACTGAAAGACTGAGGAGGCTGGAATGGAAGGCATCGCAAACAGGCTGCATAGACGAACCTTCGAGGACGGATTCGAGATCCGCACGAGCTACCACGCCGATAAGGCGGTCTCGAACAAGATGGACCTCCGGGCCGAAGGAGACCCGGAAAAGGAAATGCATCTCAAATGCTATTTTGCGGTCTTTGGGAGCGAGTACGTTATCTGGGACGATCCTCAGGGAAAGTACTACGAGACGATCGACCGCCACGCATTTGACGATACTCTGACGGAGGACGTCAGGGCTCTCATCAACCACAACGCCGATCTTTGCATTGGTCGAACGACCGCGAAGACGCTGACCCTGGGAGTTGACGACCACGGGCTCTTCGGCGACATCCTGATCAACCGATTCGACCAGGACGCCGTGAACCTCTGGCACCGCGTCAAGCGGCGCGACGTGACCGGGAACAGCATGGGATTCTTCATTCTGGATTCGGTGACCGAACACCGGACGGATGAAGACGGCCGCGAGATCATACATCGCACGCTGATGAAGATTCTTCTTGTGGAGGTGAGCCCCTGCACGTTTCCCGCCTACGAGGACACCAGCGCTGACGCCGAGGAGCGGAAAGCCCAAAGAGACCAAAAAATCAGAGACTGGGGTCTGGAGATGATCCGGAGACTTAGCCGAAAGAAGGAGGAAACAAATGGCACTTAGAGCCCTTGTCCTCCGGCAGCAGACCGACGAGCTCAAGCGGGAGCTCGCGAATCTGCTGGCCGAGAGGGCGGCAAGACAGACCGAGCGGGACGCCATCGCGGCGGACCTGCAGGAGAAAATCGACAAGCAGGAAGACCTCGACGCGGAGACCCGCGCCGCCGTGGAGCAGAAGGCCGCAGAGCTCGACGACGCAGACAAGGCGGCCGAGACCCGCGCCGCCGAGCTCGGGAAGAAGATCACCGCCAACGAGGCGGAGATTGCCAGCCTGGAGGCTGACCAGCGCCGCGCCGCCGAGAGCGCAAACACCAAGCAGGCCGAGAAGCCTGCGGAAGAAACCAAACAGAAAAGAGGAGATTTTATGCACAGATTCGAGACCCGGGCTCTGAATGAGCTCACCGCCGAGCAGCGCCGGAACATCTTCGATAACGAGGAGACCAGGACCTTTATGCAGCGCCTCCGCGGCATTGCCGGGGCGAGTCAGGATACCAGAGCCACCAAGCTGAGCCTGTGGATTCCGAAGACCTGGTTGCCCGTCATCCGCGAAGGCGTCCACCAGCGCTCCAAGCTGGAAGCCTTTATGCAGGAAAAGCAGGTCACCGGCGAGAGCCGCCAGCCCGTTCTCGGCGCTCCTCCTGAGGCCGTGTGGGTCGACGCTCGCGGAGCGATCAACGAGATCGACCTGACCGCCTACGTGGTGAGCATGGGCGCGCACAAGGTCGCCGGCTACATCCCGATCAGCAACTCCGAACTGGAGGACGACGACGATAACGGCATCGACGCCGCCATGTACATCGCCGACAACCTGACCGGCTCTCTGGCCAAGGGCCTCGACAAGGCCTTCATCTATGGCACCGGCTACAACATGCCGCTTGGCATCGTCACCCGCCTGGCCCAGACCGCGCAGCCGGAAAGCTGGAGCGAAAACGAGCGGCCCTGGAGTGACCTGCATACCTCCAACGTCCGCAAGCTCAACATCTCCACCGAGACCGGCGCGACCTTTTTCGCGCACCTGATGGAGGCCGCGGCCGCCGCCCGTCCCATCTTCTCCTCCGACGGCCTCTTCTGGGTTTGTAACCACAAGACCCACATGGACCTTAACGCCAAGGCCCTCACGTTCGCGGCCTCCGGCGCCCTCGTGATCGCCAATCCCAACACCCTCCCGGGCATCGGCGGCACGATCGTCGAAATGGACGACATTGGACTGCCCGACTATGAGATTGTCGGCGGCTACGGCAAGAACTACCTG
>JAEEGL016557511.1_pt1 | contig 11988 bp, 7 predicted proteins | sample 9134231 | NCBI WGS metagenome assembly JAEEGL01 (sample SAMN16246548, study PRJNA631951) | gut metagenome | biome: gut microbiome; feature: rumen; material: fiber-attached | host: Bos | place: Iran: Karaj | collected 2018-10
AATAATACAATTATATTAGGAAAGTAGGGAACTATATGAAAAAACTATTTGCTTTATGTTTATGCTTTTTATTTATAGGTATTGTTAATGCCGAAAAATGTACTGTTGTAACCGGAGATGGTTCACATATTGGTGATGAAATAAAATGTGGAACAGAATACTTCTACATCATTAACACCAACAACAACCAAACTAAATTACTTGCCAAATATAATCTATACGCAGGTGATAAAATAGATGCCATTACAGTAGAAGAAAACGAATGGCCAGCAAATTACAACGAAGAATATGAATTCTGTGAAAATTTAGCTCGTGAAAAAGGATATAATCCATACTTAGTTTTCCCACGTCAAGATAAATTTCTTTGTCGAGTTTATGAAAAACTAACTCCTGAACATATAAGACAAGATCCAAAAGCAGAAGGAACTAAAGTAGCTAATGACGATTCAGTACTTCCTATCTATGGTATTGGTTACATGAATCCAAACTGGGGTTATGGACCTACGGTAAATGATGAATACTACGAAAATAGATATGATAATAATGGTGACTTAATAATTAATGGATCTTCATTTGGTGAATATATTAATGGTTACAAGGCTGAATTAGAAAGTCAAAAAATTGAAGTAGTATCTGTAGGAATGCCTGTTATTAATACAATGAAACAATTCTTTGAAGATATAAGTGGAAAAGAATTTGTCTCTAACCTAGAAGAAGATCCTAACTATGAAAATCCATATGCTCCATATTTCTATACATTAAAAATGGACATCAAAGAATATGTTCCAGAAAAATTTAGTTGGGTATATGATAGAGCTTACTGGCTTGGTAGTGGTTTCCCTGGCAATAGCGATGCTTTCGATTATTATATATCTAACGAAGGCTTATTATGTTTAATGGGTAGAGGAATATGTAAGTATTTTGCATATCCAATTGGTAATGGTATTAGACCATTAGTAACTATTCAAACTAAAAATATTAATTACATAATTGAAACTAAAACCGATGGTAATGGAGAAGTAACAGCTGAAAAAGTTCAAGCCCAAGGTGGCGAAGTAATTAAATTTACTGTTAAACCAAACGAAGGATATGTATTAGGTAGTGTTAAAGTAACAGACTCTACAGGAAAAGTAGTAGTGTTTAAAGACTACACATTCACAATGCCAAATGCTAATGTCTTAATCGAAGCAACATTCGTTAAAGTAAATCCTAAAACAGCAGATGTAATTATTACAACAGCAACACTGTTATTTATCCTAAGCTTTATCGTAATAATGATTCAAAAGAAAAGAATAGATAAAATAAAAGAAGCTAAATAGCTTCTTTTTTTATTGTCGTTATTTTGTAAACACAAAACAGCAATTTGTTTAAAAAATATCAAAACAGTGATATTATCTAAATATAGAGAGTAGGGATTATATGAAAAAAATATATTTACTATTTGGAATTGTAATGTCATTACTACTTATAGGAGTAGTAAAAGCAGAAGGACCATACTTCTTAGATTTTGAAACAGAACAACAAGATGATGTATCAGCAAAATTAAACGTCGGCTATAAAGATGGTTATCTTACAGCTGATTATGATACAGAAAACGAAGACATTGTCTTAACTAGACTTGATAAAGATGGAAAAGTAATTAAGACTAAAAAATTAACTTCAAAACGACCTGTATTCTTAGAGACAAAAGGCAATAACATCTATTTAGTATATATTGACCTTCAACAAGATAATAATTATATTGCATTATTAAATGAAAACTTAGGAGTAGAAGAAACTCAAAGTATAAATGGACCAATATATTACAATAGTCCAAGAATAGATTTCGAAGGTGTAGAACCATTAAAAGTTACTGAAGATGAAGTATTACTATTATTACAAGTAGGAGATGCTAACAGCGGTGTGTATGCTTCTTTCCCAAGGGATTTATCCGAGATGGATATAGCTCCAGCATCATCTTCTAAACTAGTAAGATTATTCCCTGAGTTAAAAAACTTTGATAGATTTATAAATACTCATTCTAATACTAAAGGATTAACTTTGAGATTAAACAACACTAACAACTATTTAGGAGTTGCTTATAAATCAGAATGTACATCACCAATGAACGCAGCACAAGGAGTAGGAGATCAACAAGGAGATGCACCAACTTGCCGTATATTAAATGTAGAATTAATTGATAAAGACGGAAAAACTTTATGGAAAAAAATACTTCCAGCAGGTTATAAAAAAGTAGAAGAAATAAGGTTTATCAATGAATATGTAGCATTCGTTGCATCAACAGAAGAAAAAACATCAATTATTATTTATGACTTCAAAGGAAACCTAATTCAAACAATCGATTCAAACAATTTATTCATGCAAGTTATAGGTACTGATAAAGGATTTATTGTAGTTCAATCTTCTTGCGGAAATATTGCTTTAGCTGCAACTGCATTTTCACCTAATAATACAGAAAGAAGTGCAGCAGAAGATATAGTTAAGTATAATACTCCAGAGTGTTGTTTCGCTAATGCTATCATTAGAGGCAATTCAAAAGGAACTCAAAAAGCATCTAATGATGAATGCGTTGAAAACCACCAAGTATATTACTTATATAGAAAAGTTGAACCTAAAGTAACTCAAGGAAAAGGTAAGATTCAAGTAGTTAAACAACAAAAACCTGGCGAACCAGTAGAATTTATAATTACACCAGATGAAGGTTACGTATTAGGCAAAGTAAAAGTAACAGATGCCAATGGTAAAACAGTAGTATTCACATCAAATAGATTCACAATGCCAACTGCAGATGTAACTATCGAAGTAGAATTCCTAGTAGCAAATGCCAATACAGCAGACATTGCAATAATTAGTATTTCATTAATCGCAATAATAGCTGGTGCAATAGCATTTACTCACATTAAAAAAATAAAAGAAGCAAAATAGCTTCTTTTTTATTGTCGTTATTTTGTAAACACACAAAATCAATTTGTTTAAAAAATAACATTTAAGTGCTACAATCTAAGTATAGAGAGTAGGGATTATATGAAGAAGGTATATTTATTATTTGGAATCATGATGTCTTTATTATTAATTGGAGTAGTAAAAGCCGAAGGACCTTTCAATCTTGAATTTGAAACTCCAAGATCTACTAATATGCCTGGACTAAATGTTGGCTATAAAGACGGTTATATCATGGTAGATTATGGCTACGACAATGATGATTCTAAAATTTCAACTATCTTTAGATATGATTCAAAAGGAAAAGAACTAAAACAAACAAAATTTGTAAACAAAGAAATAGTTGCATTAAAAGCTAAAGATAATGATATTTATGTATTATATTATGACTTTGCAGAAGATGTTGGAGACGAACCAGTACCAATGTATTTTGCTAGATTAGATGAAAACTTATCCGTCAAAAAAACTGTATCTGCACCTGCAGGTTATTATAGTGTTTATTTTAATTACAAATACCGTTATGGAATAGATTTGCTATATATTACGGATACTGGAATATCTATTTTATTTCCAGAAGATGTTTTGTATGTAAGAACATATACAAGAGATTTATCTAGTTACGATGATAAAGAATTAAACAAAAATGAAGCAATGGATGAATATCCAGCATTAAAAATCTTTGATCTAAGAAATAAAATTGTTAGTGGAAAAATATATCCACAAATAATTAGCGATTACGCTAACAATAAATATGCTGTAGCACATTTTGAACGAAGAGAATGCGATGACGGAGATTATGGTAAAGCAGAAAAAATTTGCTTCAATACAATTGTCGGTTTATACGATAGCGAAGGCAACAAAATATGGTCAAAAACATTATCAAGAGATTATCAATCTGTAACAGAAATTAGAATAATTGATAATTATGTAGCAGCTATTGCTTATAAAGAAGATAGTTCTGATATCTTAATTTATGACATGAAAGGCAATCTAGTTCAAACAATCAAGTCGACTTCTTATCAGGCAGAAATAATTGATACTGAAAAAGGCTTTGTTGTAATTCAAAGTTCATGTGAACTTGGAATGGTAAGAGGAATTTCAGCATCTTATGGCAATGATGTGGTTAACGCTTCACAAATAACAGCTAAAGCATCTCTACCACAAGTTGAAGTAGCATACCAACCAAGTGGTTTTGATCCATGTTGTTATGTTGCAGGAGCAACTGCCATATTTGGACCTTCAGCCCTAGAAAAAAGTGAAGGGCATACTTGCTATAGTAATCACCAAGTATATTACTTATATCGTAAGATTGAACATAAAGTAACTCAAGGAAAAGGAAAAATACAAGTTATAAATCAACAAAAACCTGGCGAACCAGTAGAATTTATAATTACACCAGATGAAGGTTACGTATTAGGCAAAGTAAAAGTAACAGATGCTAATGGTAAAACAGTAGTATTTACTCAAAATAGATTTACAATGCCATCAGCAGATGTAACTATCGAAGTAGAATTCCTAGTAGCAAATGCTAAAACAGCAGACATTGCAATAATTGGAATATCAATAATTGCTATCATTGCAGCTGGTATAGTATTTACTCAATATCGAAAAATAAAAGAAGCATAATAGCTTCTTTTTTTTATTGTCGTCATTTTGTAAACACAAAAAAGCAATTTGTTTAAAAAAAAGCAATTCCGTGATATTATCTAAGTATAGAGAGTAGGGATTATATGAAGAAGGTATATTTATTATTTGGAATCATGATGTCTTTATTATTAATTGGAGTAGTAAAAGCAGAAGGACCATATAACTTAGACTTTGAAACAGCAAAGAAGAATGTACCAATCAAGAATGTTGGTTACAAAGATGGTTATTTAGTAATTGACTATGATTTAGATGAAGATGCAGTTACTCTTATTAGATATGACAGCAAAGGAAAAGTAGCAAAACAAAAGAATTATAGCAACATAGAATTAATGGATTTAACTGTAAAAGATGATAACATCTATATCTTATATGATGATTCATATGAAGACTCACTTTATCTTGCTAGATTAGATGAAAACCTAGCTATTCAAAAGAAAGTTCCAGTTGAAGATGATATTCATTTCTTCTATATTTTTGCTAGACAAGTTGGTGCTAAAGTACTTAAGGCAGAAAACAATAAAGTATATTATGTTAAATCTGGTAACAACAATCAACCTGTATTAGTATCATACAAGAGTGATTTAACAGGTAGAGAAGAAAAAGAATTTGCTTCAAATGAAATATATAATTACTATCCTGAACTAAAAGCATATGAGTTCTTCAGAAACAATCTTGATAGTGAATTTACTGACGTTGAATATCTTGCGTTTGATTATAAAAATAATCTAATGGCTTATACAATAACTGAAGAATACTCTTGTAGAACAGCAAATCATTGCTATGAAACATCAATACTTTTATATACTGATAGTGGAACTAAAAAATTTGAAAAAACAATAAGTTCAGATTATTTATATGCTAGTGAAATAAGAATTATCGATAACTATGTAGCTGTAATAGCATCTACAAGAGATAATTCAGATATTCTAATATATGACTTTAATGGAAATCTAATTCAAACAATAAAATCACCAATGTTCTATGGTGAAATAGTTGATACAGAAAATGGCTTCGTTGTAATTCAAAGTTCATGTGACTTTGGCATGGTCAAAGGGGCATCATCTTTCTTTGATGATGGTGATGATACTATTCCAAAATCAACAGCAAGCCTTATTGCCAAATCAAAAATTCAAATGGATATAGTAGGTTTAACTAACAATCCATGCTGCGAAGTATATGGAGAGTTTGGTATCTTTGGCCCAATAACTCATGATACTAGTCGTGCTGGTAATACTCAAAAAGAAGCCGCAGATCTAATATGCCAAGGTAATCACCAAGTATATTACCTATATAGAAATGTTGAAACAAAAGTAACTCAAGGAAAAGGTAAGATTCAAGTAGTTAAACAACAAAAACCTGGAGAACCAGTAGAATTTATAATTACACCAGACGAAGGATATGTATTAGGTAAAGTAAAAGTAACAGATGCTAATGGTAAAACAGTAGTATTTACTCAAAATAGATTCACAATGCCATCAGCAGATGTAACTATCGAAGTAGAATTCCTAGTAGCAAATGCTAAAACAGCAGACATTGCAATAATTGGTGTATCAATAATTGCAATAATTGCAGCTGGTATAGTATTTACTCAATACAGAAAAATCAAATTAGCAAAGTAGTTTAATACTTTGCTTTTTTTATGTTATAATATCTTTAGAGAGTAGGGATTATATGAAAAAAGTATATTTACTTTTTGGTCTTTTATTATCATTACTACTTATAGGAGTAGTAAAAGCAGAAGGACCATTCTACTTGGACTTTGACTTTAAACCAAATGGAACTAATGCTGTTGCTGTAGCAACACTTCCATACAACGATGGATATCTAGCAATAGATTATATAAATAATACAAAAACTATGGTTTTAACTAGTTATGATATCAAAGGAAATAAACTTGATAGCAAAACATATCCTAATGTTGAAACAATTCTAGATTATTTAACTACAGATAGTGGTACATTTTTAATGGTAGAATTTACAGATGAAGGATATCATTTAATTAAACTAGATGATAAAATGAACTTTAAAGAAAATAAATCTTTAGGTTCAGAAGGTGGTAGTCCATTAAATGGTGCTTTTATATATGATGCTAAAGATAGCCTTCTAGTTAGCAGTTTTACTTCTGATGGAAACTCGCCATATGAATATCGTTCTTATAAAAAAGATTTATCATCTTATGAAGAATTAAATGAGAATGAAGCAATAGCTAAAGCATTTAGTTTTTACGACACTTTTGATGTCAATAAATTTATAAATTATTTTAGTAATACAAGCTTATTACCTGCATTAGGAGACCCTAATAAAAGCAATGTAGTCATACTTGCGATGGATCGTAACTGCCCTTATGACTCAGACGATTGTAATAAATACTTTCTATTATTATTTAATAACAATGCAGAATTACTATGGAAAGTTGCTATTCCTAAAGGATATTATGGAGCAGAAGTAAAATATATTGACGATTATATAGCTGTATCAGTTGAAGGAGGAAACTTTCTTCAAGAAGGCAAAATTCTTATTTATGATATTAAGGGCAACCTAATTCAAACTATGCAAACTAAAGAAGAAGGACACTTTAATGGTGAATTTGATTCATTAAGAAATACCCCAAGAGGATTTGCTGTAGTAGAAAGATCTTGCATAAGTAACGTTACAGCAAACCCAACTTCGCAAGTTCAAAAAGATATGTATCATTTAGTTGATTGTCAATCATCTACTCACCATGTATATTATTTCTTCCATCAAATAATAACTAAGGTAACTCAAGGAAAAGGTAAGATTCAAGTAATCGATAGACAAATACCTGGTGAACCAGTAGAATTTATAATTACACCAGATCCTGGTTATGTATTAGGAAGTGTTAAAGTAACAGATGCTAATGGTAATGTAGTTTATTTCACTTCAAATAGATTTACAATGCCATCGGCAGATGTAACTATTGAAGTAGAATTCCTAGTAGCAAACGCTAAAACAGGTGATATAGCAATTACAATGATTATCATTCTAGCAATATTAACAGCTAGTGTAACAGTCATTCAATATCGTCGCTTAAAAGCACTAATGTAATAAAAGAGTGGAAATCCACTCTTTTTAATTACATTTTATTTACACTCCAAAAACAAGTTATTTTACACCTTTCTATCAAACTAAATTATAATGTATACATGAGCATCTTGCATTATTGGTAACAATAATGATATAATGCAAAAGTTCGAGGTGATGAAATGACTAACACATTTGAAACATACGTAAAAGATATTACTGACAATAGTCATTTTAATAAATTAAAAAAAGATCTTCATCATGGTATATCTCGTTACGATCATAGTATGAGAGTTGCTAGATGGACATATAAAGTTTGTAACTTCTTTAAATTTGATAACAATAAAGAAGTAACAAGAGCAGCATTATTACATGACTTTTATATAAATGAAGATTTAACTATCGTAGGTGGAACTAAAGCCTTAGTAGAACACCCACAAGTAGCATTAAAAAATAGTAAAAAATATTTCGAGATAAATGACTTACAAGAAGACATCATTAAACATCATATGTTTCCTTGTACATTAGCTTTCCCAGAAAATAAAGAAGCATTCTTAGTATCATTAATAGATAAAGGAGTATCAACATATGAAATGCTTAGATTTAAAGCTCCACTATATGCTTCAATTTATTTACTGTTCTTATTTGAACTAATTAAAATATCAAGATAATCTTGATATTTTTTATGTTATAATAAAATAGATAATAGGAGTGATTAGCATGGATAGTTTAGAAGAATTATTGGCAAACCTAACAGAAGAACAACGCCAAATCTTTTTGGATAGTTTACAAAAACTTCATAACAAAACAAGTGTAACTTACTTTGGCTATTCAGACCAACCAGGAACGATGTATTTTGTTGGTAAATCAGTTGAAGACAATAAAGAAGTCTATATTTCAAGATTCTCTACAAACACTAATCATCCTAATTGGGAAGAAGAAATAAAAAAAGAATTAATATCAGAAGCTAATATTGAAAGTAGAACTATTGCTATCGATTATCGATTCTTAAACAATAGTATTGTTAATTCAATATTAGATTGTTATAAACAAGGTAGTATTGTAGGTGTACGTTTACTACCTGAAGGTAAAATGCTTACCAAAGAAATCTTTGATCTTTTTAATAACAAACCAGGATTTAAAAAATTCCTAATCAGTGCGGATAGTATCTCAAGAAATGTTAATCTAAATAATACAATTCTAGATATAAGAGATCAAAAAGGTTTAGTAAAAATAGAACATGCTAAATATCATCAAAATAATGACATCAGTATTGATTACGATTCTAATCGTCCAGAAAACTATCAAAGACGTTATAACGAACATGTTATACATATAACAAGAGCATTAAAAGATGAAGAGCTACGCGAAGTAGCAAGAATGTTAAAAGAAAAACCTTACGAAAAACTTCAAGTAGATTTCTATCAACCAACATACTATAAAAGAATCCTAAAAATATTTAGAGAAGAAGGAATACCAAAAAGAACAGCTATTGTATTCCTAGCTAATCCTTTATACGATGAACCTAGTTGTTACAAACAACTAGAATCAATAATAAATAATCGTATAATTATCAATTACAATACATGTAATGACTTAAATGAATTCTATAATGAAGAACCATATTCAGTTGGTACAAACCCTTACTCAGATATTGAAGCAAGTGGTAAAACAAGTTTAAACAATTACATTGATATGGTAAAAACAATTGATAATATTGTTGAACATCTTAACTCTAAACACTATACACCATTAGAAAAAATAGCATATGTTCAAGACTATTTCAAAGAACACTATATCTATGATCCAGATTATAGAACACATCATCACGTAATCAATGCTCACTTAGATAAAGTATATGGTAGTGATCGTATGATTTGTGAAGGGTTCTCTAATCTTTTCTCAGCAATCCTAAGAAGAGCTGGAGTACCATGCTTTACTTGTGGAACAAGTGATCATCAATATAATATTGTAAGAGTAACAGATAAAAAATATGGTGTTGATAACTTAGCAGTTATCGACCCTACATGGAACATTAATAAAGATGGCCAACCAACAAATGAAAATACTTTCTCAGTCTTCTTACAATCACCAAGAAATAAATTACTAACTCTAGCACCAGAAGTAATAAACTTAGCAACAGTACTTCTTATGGATCGTGAATCAGTATTAGATAATCTTCAAAATAGTAATCCAATATATATAACAGATCCATCTGGCTATGCTATTAGAATGCTTCAATTAATGGGCTTATCATATCCAGAAGAATTAGATTATGATGAAAGAGAAATATTCTGTAGAAACGCTTTAGCTAATTCAGGCCTAACAAATAGTATCGATTTTGATAAACTAGCAAAAGCAATAATTACAGTTAGAGAAAAAGAAGGAAAACTAGAACCAAATAGTAGAATATCAAATCTTACAGAAACTCTAGTATATGGTATCTTAGTTCAAAAGAACTATGAACATACATCTGGAATACCAACAATAATTGATTTAGATGGTTATTCAATTAACGTAATGACACATATACCATCTAATACTGAAGACAAATTTATTGAAATAACTCCTCAAGCAGATACACTAGTATGTCCAGCAAAGAGAAGACCAGATGAATCACAAGAAGAATATGATAGATACCTAGAAGAATTCTATAAATCAAAATTTGGTACTTATGAACGTGAAGTAGTAATAGAAAGAGATCCTATAGTTACTAGAGATCCAGAACCAGTACAACAAAGAGATCCAGTAGTTACTAGAAATCCAGAACCAGTACAACAAAGAGATCCAGTTGTTATTAGAGATCCACAACCAATATCAAGACCAATCATTTCTTCTACTACAACAGAACCACAACTAAGACCAACAACACCACCGGTTCCTGAAAATGAATTAGATAGATTGATAATTGAATACAATAAAATTGTTGATGAAATAAACGAAATCCAAAGACGTTTACTAATTCCATTAGATGACTTTAGTACTAAATCATTAACCGAAAGAACAATTCTTAGTGCTAACTTAGAAATAGCATATCCAGCACTTCAAAGAAAAGCGCTTGAAATATCACAAATAAAATACGATTACTTAATAAGAAATCGTAAACCAATGACATCAAGTGTTCAACAAAAAGAAGTAATATACAATGAATTATTTAGTACTATAGAATACTTTGATAATTTAGTAATTAGAATGGAACAAGAGATAAGCAACCTAAGTGCTTTAACTCCTACTAGAGAAATTCTAGAACAAATAGAACTATTAAAAACATGTATCAAAGATATTAATAGCGAAGCTAGTCATTATATAACAGAATATGCATCAAGAGGAGAAATAGATTTAATTGCTTTCCAACAAGAAAGAAACAATAGAAGAGCACAACTATTAAATCCAGATCAATCATTAGGTATCTAATTTTGACCAATAACTAAACTAATAGTATAATAACCCCCATAAAAAAAGGGGGTTTTATTATGAAAAAAGGAATTAAACGAATTGCTGGTATAGTTGCCTTAACAGCAGTTTTAACTGTGACCCAAAATGCCTATACCCAAAGTTTAGTGCCTTATACAAATGAAGACCTAGAAAACACTAGTGCTTTCGTAACCACCCTTGAAGAAATAGAAGAAACAAAAGAAGTAGAATTCTCAAATCCAGAATTAATTTCAAGAATATCTAACTTCTATAAAAAACAATTGACATTAAATGATATAAAAAAAATAAAAACCCTAGAAATAAAATTTGAAATGGAAGGTTCTGACTTTAGTGACTTAAAATACTTCACTAATTTAGAAGAACTAACTATCTATGGTAACAATGTTGATGCTTCACAACTAGAATACAATCAAAACCTAACAGATCTTAAACTAGTTAGTTGTAATGTAACTAATACCAATCATCTACCTAATACAATTAGAAGCTTAACTATATTTGATTCTATTATCTTAGATGATGTTCTATACTTACCATATAATATCGGACTAGTAAGCATTTATGAAAGTGGTTTCTCTAGAATCCAACCTAAAAACTTAAGCGAATTATTCTACTTTGGTTTAGAAAGCAGTATCTGCTCTGCAGATCTTGGCTTCTTAGAATCTGCACCTAGATTAATAAAAGTAGCAATAAAAAAATGTCCTAACATAACTGGAGCTGATGCCTTACTTTCATTAGATTCTAAATGTGAAATAGAACTAGATGACTATGCACCAATTTGGTTAAACAATGAAATATATAAAAATCTTGAAAACGTGACTGTAGAAGAAGGTATCGATTTAAACTACGAAACTAAATATTTAGATATCTTAGCAGATGAACTAATACCAGATAGAAACATTGATGATGAAACAAAACTTCAAATAA
>JAEEGL016722176.1_pt1 | contig 11988 bp, 11 predicted proteins | sample 9134231 | NCBI WGS metagenome assembly JAEEGL01 (sample SAMN16246548, study PRJNA631951) | gut metagenome | biome: gut microbiome; feature: rumen; material: fiber-attached | host: Bos | place: Iran: Karaj | collected 2018-10
ATGGATGCGGAAGTATTCATCAGGAACGAAGAGATCGCGACAGCGTTCAATACGGATATAGGCCAGCTCAAATCGGTTGTCCTCCAGAGAGGCGACAGAAGAGCCAACTATACGGATATGAATTACGAGACCTACATGAACGGCAGTTACTCATATCTGGACAAGACTACAGGAACTATCGAAACCGTGGATCTCATACCGACGAACAAGTCAGTCGTTATGAAGGTCCAGGCTGAGCTTGACAATATGGTTCACAGCCTGATGACGGAAGTGAACAACATACTGACGGGCGAGAAGGAATACATAGATGAAGGAAAGATCCCGTATTACGGAACCCGGGATGATATAAACTATGATCCTCACGATTATCAGTATATGGGAACGGCTGATGAAATGCCGAAGGAACTTTTTGTAAGGCTCGGAACACCGAGATATGTGGAAGACAACGGAAACTATGTATATGTTCCCGAGGACGAAAATCCCACTCACGCCGATATAGATGACCTGTACACGATCGCCAACATGAAGATCAATCCCGATCTTCAGAAGACACCGTCACTTCTCGGTAACGGATTCGTGACCGAAGACAAGCAGGTGGATCACGCGAAGGCAGACAAGCTTGTGGAAGCGTTTAACACACCGTTTTCAAGCCTGTCACCCGATCTTACGACAGAGTATGATTACAGGGATTTTTACTCGGCTCTTGTCGGACAGGTTGCAACGGAAGGAAGCGTATACGACAGCATAGTGACCGCACAGCAGGTGGCGGTTCATAATCTGTCGGATTCAAGGGACGCGATAATGGGAGTATCTTCAAACGAAGAGCTTACCAACATGATCAAGTATCAGAACGCATACAATGCGGCATCAAGATACATCACGGCATGTAACGACATGCTCGACAGACTTCTTAACAGCGTATAAAAAAGACAGGAGGAGCCCATGAGCACTTCACAATTCTTCGGACTGAACATCGGATATACGGGACTGCAGGCAGCGAATGCGGCTCTTAATGTTACGGGTAACAATATCTCGAATGTCGAGACAAAGGGTTATACGAGACAGGAAGCCAGCCAGGTTGCGGCAGATGCTCTCCGCACGAATACCTCATACGGTATGGCAGGTGCCGGCGTTGACACGAAGTCGATAGACCAGATCAGGAACGAATACTATGATCTCAAGTACTGGCAGAACAATGCAAACAAGGGAATATACGAGATCAAGCAGCAGTATTACCGCCAGATAGAAGATTACTTCACGGATACCGACGATGTCATGGGATTCAACGCGATATTCTCAGACATGTTCGATGCCCTTGATGAAGTATATAAAAGTTCGGGAGACGATACGAAGAAGGCTGCGTTCATGTCACAGTGCAAGAGCCTTACCGAGTATTTCAACAATATGCACACGTCTCTTCAGAGACTGCAGATCGATGTTAACAACGAGATCCAGAACAAGGTTAATGAGATCAATTCGATCGCATCGGAGATCGCAACGCTCAACAAGCAGATCAATACGATAGAGGTCAATCATGTCAAGGCAAACGAACTCCGCGACAAGAGAAATCTCCTCGTAGATCAGCTGTCAAACATCGTTGACGTTAAGATTACCGAGGTCCCCATCTATACGACGGAAGGCGGAACGGAAGAGTCCGGAATATACAGATATATCGTTGATATAGCGGGCGGACAGAATCTTGTAAACAACTATGAGTATTCAACGCTGGAGTGCGTGGCAAGAAACGGCGATGAGAAGGTCAACCAGTCGGATGCAGACGGCCTCTATGACATATATCTTACAGGTCTTCCGCTTAACCTTTACGGAGGAAGCCTCGGCGGACAGCTCAAAGGCCTTATCGAGATGCGTGACGGTAACAATGGCGAGAACTTCTCGTCAAAGGGAAAGAACGGAACAACCGACCTTGTAAAAGTTACTGCAGATACTGTCACAGTTAAGATTGACAAGTCCAATCCGAATCACGATTTTCTCACGGATATGAACAAGGTCACGATGAACAGTGCAGGTACCATCGTTGTCGGGAACAAGAGCCTTGTTTATGACGAATGGCAGTATGATGTTGCCAATGAAACATATACGTTCCATCTTGCAAAAGGTGACGGATCTACGGAGTTGACCGGTAAGGATGCGTACATCGGTGTTTCCATAGACTATCAGGGAATACCCTATTACATGGCGCAGATGAACGAGTGGGTAAGGTCCTTTGCACAGGCCATGAACAAGATCGAGAGGACTGCCCAGTACGCAAACAACGGAGATCTGAGCGATCCGAAGACCTGTGAGTCTCTCTTTACCTGCGGCAGTGATGAGGCAAAATTTGATGATTTTGACTACACGCAGGATGCGGGAGTCATATATGATGCCGGAACCGATCCCAAGACGGTGACATTCTCCAACAGAACGGATGGATCATCAATGTTCGGATATGTGGATAACTATATGCATCTGACGGCAGGAAACTTCAATATCAACTCGGATATGATGAAGGACGTCAACCAGTTCGGAACGACCAAAGATATCACGCAGGGACAGGATGCACAGGATATCACGCTTGAACTTGCGAAGGTAAGAGTCGACAAGACCAAGATGACATACAGGGGATGCTCCTCGGAAGAGTTCCTTCAGTGCATGACGAGTGATGTGGCACTCGGTGCGTCAAGCGCAAACAACTTCTATTCGAACTTCGACAAGATCAGTAATGCGATCATCGCACAGCGTACGAGTGTTTCGGGCGTTGATAACGATGAGGAGGCGCTGAATCTCGTGAAGTTCCAGGAGGCGTATAACCTGTCGTCGAAGATGATACAGGTTATGACGGAGATATACGACAGGCTGATACTGCAGACGGGAGTATAAAGATTCCGGTCGCTCGTCGAAGTGATGAAGCATTTGCCCAAAAGGCGCTTGCGCTCGTTTCCGCGCGTCACGTTACTAGACTCGTGAGAAACCTCGTCAAGTAACAACGCGCTCCAAGTCTTTTGGTCAAACGCTTATCACTTCGACTTGCTAAAGAAAAAAGAGCTAATTACCGATATACAATTATATACATATGGCGAAATGGAATTTGCCTCATAGATCCTGACAAAAGACGGAAAAGGATATCTGTCGTTTGTCACAGTATTTTCTATGTTTTAAACGGAGGGTACGGTTATGATGCGAATCACCAACGCCATGATGACGTCTAATACCAAGAATAATATCAATATAAACAAGCTCAATGAGGACAGGCTCAATACCCAGATCGCAACCGGACAGGTCATCTCAAGGCCTTCGGAGGATCCGGTGGTAGCTATCCGTGCACTTCGTCTCAATACGAATCTCTCACAGCTTACCCAGTACTATAAAAAGAATATTCCCGATGCTCAGGCGTGGATGAACGTTACGGAGACCGCGCTCAAGCAGACCGACCAGATATTCACGAATATCAAGGAAAACCTCACTACGGGTGCCAGTGATAACCATACTGCCACAGACCGTCAGAAGATCCTCGAGAGCCTCAAGGGTCTTCGCGCCGAACTTTATTCTTCGGGTAATGCAGACTACGCAGAGAGGACCGTATTTACGGGTTACAGGACAGGTGAATCTCTCACGTTCCTTGAGACAGACAAGGATCTTAACGAAAACTACGCGATACATGAGACATTTGACCTTAAGGCTCTTGAAAATACCACATATATCCGTTCGGCAGGCCTGGTTGAAACATCTCCCGGCGTATATGAAACAAGTGAGGCGGGCATAGAAGAGGAGCAGATCTACCGCATCAGGCTGGCATACGATAACCTTAAAGATGCGGTATCATCGGATCCGGCCACCCCGGGAGTGGGCAAGATTGTTCTCAGCGGAGGAGCCTCAACGGCATCGATAACTGTAGAGACTGTATCCATCACGGGTATGTCACAGCAGGATATAGATAAGCTTTATACAGTTGAAAATCCGACGTATGATCCGGCAAAAGCATATCTTATCCCGGAAACAGGAGAGATAATATTCGGAAATGCCGCGCAAAGCGTTTATGGGAATTATTTCCTGAATAATGATAAAGCAACGGCAAGTTTTGAGTACAACAAGGATCAGTGGAAGTCGGGAGATCTTCGCCCGGAACACTATTTCGCATGTAAGCAGACAGTTGGTTCAAAGACAACATCATTTAACTATGATCAGGATACGGGCCTTCCTGATTTCCATAATCAGGATATTGAGGTTGAGATAAGCTTCAATCAGAAAATAACTATTAACACGCATGCAAATGAAGTGTATACTCATGATATAGGTCGTGATATCGATGAACTGATCAAGATAACGCAGTCGGTAGTCGATGCGGATGAAAGGGTCAGCGATCTTGAGAAGAAGCTTGCAGCAGCCAGTGATGCAGCCAAGCCGGACATCCAGAAGGAACTTGACACAGTAAAGAAGGAGTATTCCCTTAAGAAAGACAAGATGCAGAAGATGTTCTCTGCGGCACTTGATACTTTCGAAGGCTACGCGGACAGAAACAATGTTGCGATCGCCAATATCGGAAGCCTTCAGTCAAGACTTACGATAACAAAGGAGAGAGTTGCGGATCAGCTCCAGAGTTTCAAGGAACTCGCCGATGCGAACATTAATGCGGAGCTTACCGAGTCGAGTATCGATTTTGCGAGCGCCAAGCTTGCACTTGAGGCGGCACAGCTTGCGGCAGGCAAGATAGCACAGCAGACACTTCTCAATTATTTATAAGCAACTTTATCAACCAACATCTGCTACGCAGATGTCGCCACGTCACGAATGCTGCGCATTCCTGACAAAAAGGAGGGTTACCAGGCATGAAGATCATTACCAAACTGTTCGGAGAGATTGATGTTGATGAGGAGAAACTCATCAGCTTTCCCCAGGGGATAGTCGGATTCCCGGATCTCAAGGATTTTCTCCTCGTACACGACAGTGAATCCGAGGGAGGTATCCGCTGGATGCAGTCGATCCAGGAGCCCGCATTTGCGATGCCGGTTATAGATCCGCTCATTGTTATGCCGGATTACAATCCGTGGATCGAAGACGATCTTTTAGGACCTCTCGGAGACGTTAAGGAAGAGAACACTCTTGTTCTCGTTACGATCACTGTTCCCCACGATCTTGAGAAGATGACGGTCAATCTCAAGGCGCCGATCATCATAAACGGGGAAAACCGTAAGGCTAACCAGATCATCACCGATGACGAGAAATATCCCGTTAAGTTCCCGATCTATCAGATACTTAAGGATAATATGGAAAGGGCAGGTGAATAATCATGTTGGCATTATCGAGAAAAAAGAACGAAGCACTTGTCATAGACAATAAGATAGAAGTAACGATACTCGAGATCAAGGGTGACCAGGTTAAGGTCGGAATATCGGCTCCCAAGGAGGTTCCGATCTATCGTAAGGAAGTATACCTGCAGATTCAGGAAGCCAACAAGCAGGCTCTTGAAACCGAAAGCCTTGAGGCTCTTAAAAAAATTTTCTGAAAAAAGGTTAATAATTTTGTTAAGTGTGCCGATATAAAGCACAAGAAACCATATTTAGCGGTTTTTCAAGGTTATAACAGTTTTAGCCACGGCAGCAGTCGTGGCTTACGGAATCACACGGAGGTGATAAGAATGGCAATAGAACCAATCAACAGTGCAATGACTTTTAATGCACAGCCGGTGGCACAGCAGATGGCTACGCCCAGACCGGTAGAGAAGACTCCCGATGAGTTCACGGAAGGATCTATGCAAAATGCCGCAGAACCGGTGGATAATGTTACACTGTCGGTTAATGCAGCGCAGGCCAAGGATGGCGAAAACGGAAACGGACAGTATTCCCAGCAGCAGGAGCCCAGCGCAAGCGCAGAGGCTGTTAAGAAAGCTGTTGAGGAACTTAACAAGAAGATGGCGAATTCGGTTGCTCAGTTCGGTATTCACGAAGAGACCAACCACATTACCATCAAGATTGTTGATAAAGAATCCAGAAAAGTCATCAAAGAACTTCCTCCCGAGAAGACTTTGGACATGATCGCCAAAGTTTGGGAAATGGCCGGACTCCTCGTAGACGAGAAGAGGTAAGGAGGACAGCTTATGGGTAGAATAAGAATAACAGGTATGAATTCGGGCCTCGATACCGATTCAATGGTACGTGAGCTCGTTAATGCATACGAAAAACAGGGTGAGAAATACACCAAGGCTAAGACCAAGACCGAATGGAAGCAGGAAGCCTGGACTACGCTGAACAACAAGATCAAGAATTTCTTCAGCAAACAGGTAAGCAACATGCGGTTCTCTTCGGCATACAGCAAGAAGTCAACATCTGTATCCGATTCGACGAAGGCTACTGTTGTAACGAGTAACAATGCCGTTAACGGATCACAGACGCTTAAGATCAATAAGCTTGCCAAGGCGGCTTATCTTACCGGTGATGAGCTTACAAAGACAGGTGGCAAGGTTACAGCAGATACTACTCTTGCTGAACTCGGTTATACCGGCGGGGATACAAAACTCAGGATCGGCAAGGGCACTTATAATAGTGAAACCAATAAATATTCGGAAGGTTATGTTGAACCTGATATTGATATAAAGAGCAACATGACGCTTAAGGAATTCACTGATCAGATATCTGCAGCCGGATATAATGCCAATTTTGACGAGTCCACAGGCAGACTCTTCATCAGCAGTAAGGAATCGGGAGCCAAGAATGACTTTACTATCGAGGCAGTGAGCGGTGATGATGACAGCGCAGAGGCTCTTGAAAAGCTCGGTCTTAAAGTGACTGATGATGAAAGCGGTGCATATATGACGCACGGCGATGATGCGGAGATAGAGCTTAACGGCGCAAAGTTCAAATCGACGAATAACACGTTCTCGATCAATGGTCTTACGATCACCGCCAAGGAAGTGACATCAGGAACGTTATCTCTTGTAACCGATACGGACTACGATGATATTTATAACAATATCAAAGACTTCTTCAAGGAGTACAGCAGCCTCATGAACGAGATGGACAAGCTCTACAATGCAGCTTCGTCCAAGGGATATGAGCCGCTTACGTCCGAAGAGAAGGATGCGATGACCGATGACGAGATCGAGAAGTGGGAGAAGAAGATCAAGGACTCGCTCCTCAAGGGTGACTCAGAGCTTGATACGGTTGCGTCTGCGATGAGAACAGCCATGCTGTCCACATTCAAGATAGGCGACGATACATATTCTCTTTCAAGTTTCGGTATCCATACACTCGGATATTTCGAGTCGGCTGATAATGAGAAGAATGCATATCATATCGACGGAAACAAAGATGATCCGGAGACAGCGGGCAATGAGGACAAGTTACGTGCAATGATAGCATCCAATCCCGAAGCTACGGCGTCTTTCTTCCAGAAACTGTCACAGGGTCTGTATGACGCAATGAACAAGATCCAGTCGACATCGGATAACTATAAATCATTCGGAAACTTCTTCTCGGACAAGAAACTTCAGAATGAATATGTTGATCAGGAGAAGCAGGTCAAGAAGTGGGAAGATTATGTTGCGAAGCAGGAAGATAAGTACTACAAGCAGTTCACAGCAATGGAATCTGCTATGAGTTCGCTGAACTCACAGCAACAGTATATATCCCAGTTATTTGCCGGATAATGACAATATTAGACAGGATTATAGGAACATGGAGGTTATGCCATGCCGGTAACAACAGGCAACCCGTACGCGCAGTACAATCAGAATAAGATCCTTACCGCATCACCTGCGGAACTGACACTTATGCTCTATGACGGAGCGATCAAGTTCTGTAACATTGCAATAATGGGTATAGAGCAGAATGATGTATCAAAGGCTCACAACAACATCATGAAAGTTCAGAAGATAATTGAGGAGTTCCAGCTGACACTGAACTTCAAATATGAGATCGCCAATGATTTCAATAATGTATATAATTATCTTATGAGAAGACTGCGTGAGGCCAACATGACCAAAGACAAGACTATCCTCGAAGAGGTCGATGAGCATCTTCATACGATGCGGGATACGTGGAAAGAGGTTATGCGTCTCAATCATAAAGCAAGCTGACGATCGCATTAAGAGGAGCAATAAATGCCTGTAGATGATTATATTCAGATAATGATAGACAGTCTGAAAAGAAAGTCGGAAATACTCGACGAACTGATCGTCAAAAACGAAGAGATGCACGGCTGCGTAGCGGATAAGGGCTATGAAGACGTAAACTGGGATTCGTTCAATCTGATAGTTGCCCAGAAGCAGATGTATATCGACCGGATCGTCAAGATGGATGAAGGGTTCCAGAGCCTGTATGACAGAGTAAAGGAACAGCTTAATGAAGACAGATCCAAATATGCGGATGAGATCAAAGAGATCCAGAAGCTTATAGAAAAGGTGACCGGACAGGGAATCAAGATCTCAACCGGAGAGGAACGCAACAAAAAGATCATTGAGAAGCTGTTCGGTAATCGTAAGAAAGAAATAAAGCGAACGAGAAACAGCCTGAAAGTAGCTAACAGCTATGCACAGACAATGAGCGGCGACTTTGGAATGGATTTTAGCGCGCAGGATATCAAGAAATAATATTAAAAAGTTAATGGCAGCAAAAGGGAACGGCAACGTTCCCTTTTTTGCTGCAGGAAACTATGGTAAACTGAGAAACAGAGGATAAAGAGAATGAAAAACAGGGTTGCATGCTGTTATCTTACACATGAACATCCGCAGGTGATGGATGAAGTCCTTTCCCGGATATGTAAAACATACGCCGATAAGGGCATAGACATATACGTATATGACTCAAGCGCATCTTCCGATACAAAGGAAGTTGTTGACAGATACATTTCATCAGGCGACGCTGATCTGTATTATGTTCCGATGCAGTTTATGAAAAACGAGAAAGGCGGAGATGCCAAGTATCTGGAGGTTCTTAAAGGCTATGGACTTGACGGGGAATATGATTATATATGGCCGACAAAGGACAGATGCTGGTTTGAGGGGGAGACGCTCGATAAGATATGCGAAGCTATAGATGATAATCATGATATTGTGTTTGCTCTTGATGAGCGTGACAGATATGAGCTTATAAACAGGCAGTTGAAACAGGTTTATTCCGATCCGGTCGGATTTTTCGGTGATTACGGAGCACTTACAACAAACTGGGAGTGTCTGATAAGACGAAAAAAAACAATGCTTGATCCGATCGACTGGGAAAAGTATGCGAGGGAGTATAATGTAGGAAAAGGCAACAACTTTAACCAGACAATGACAACGTTTATCCGACTGTCCGAGATGGATATATGCAGTATCAGAGTTATCGAAAGCGGGCTGGATGATAAAAGATACAGCGATAAGGCTGCTCCGATATGGAAATCTGAGATATTTGAAATATGGATAGAAAAATGGATACCGACGATATACAGTCTCCCCATTGTTTATGACGGATATAAGCTCAGTGTGATAAAGACGCAGCTTAGCCATATTTCACTCTTCGGATCCAATGATGCACTGCTGTTCCTTAAAAACAGCGGTGCGATCACTGCACCCAGGATGGAACTGCTTCGTTCGATGTGGAACATGATATCAAGAGTTCCTTTTGAAAACCTCAAAAGGATCATGGCTGGCGATGAAAAGGCGCTGTTTGAGGAGCAGTACGATGCCTTTAATGCATCTTTTGTAGAGAAGGATTATGAAAAGGCATATTACCTGTTCATTCAAAACGGATGGATGAGTGAGCGGCTCTCAAAGGAAGATTACAGAATGATCGCACTGTCGTTTTATATTCTGTCCCGGGATACGAGGAGGGGATATTCACACCTGTTTGAGGGAGTTGACAGCGTGAAAGCCTTGATAGAAAGATTTAAAAAACTCAGCGGAGAATAAATATGGATGTAATAATGGCGTTTAATACGGGATTTTTGCTGCCGGCGCTTACAGCGATCTATTCGCTATTTATCAATAATAACAATATCAGATTGCATATTCTGTATTCTGAATTGTCGGATAATGCAAAAACAGTTATCAGCAGACTTGAAAAAGCAGGAAATAACAATAAGGTGGAATACCTGCCGATTGAAGGCAAACTGCTTGAACGGATTAAAGTGGCAACAGGAAGATGGAGACAGGAAACATTCTTCAGATACTACATTACCGAGATAATCCCCGGACTTGAAAGAGCTTTGTGGCTGGACGCGGATACTCTTGTAAGAAAAAGTGTGGAAGAGTTATATAATATTGATTTTGAGGGAAGATCATTTGCGGGTGTTATCGATCACACGAGTAATCCGGTTGAGAGACTTGGGATAGATGATTATATCAATGCAGGTATTCTTATGATCAATCTGCAGAAGCTTCGTGAAACCGGAAAGATGAATGAATTCTGGGAGCTGGTCGCTTCTCCCGATTATAAAGGAGAGCTGCCGGATCAGGATGCTCTTAATATTGTGTTTAAAGATGATATAAAACTCATTGATGTAAAGTTTAATGCTTTTCCGTTAACTTCAAATGATTATGCGGATTATCTGATCAATAATACAGTTATAGTACATTTTATTTCCAAATACAAACCGTGGAATATGGATGATGTGGAGTATTTCAATGCCTGTTTCAGAGAGTTCAGGACTTCAGAAGTATTTGTAACGGAGTACTGGGATATCTGTGATAAAGCAGTGGCATTCATTGAGCAGTGAAAGGAATAAAATGACGGAAACAAACAATAAAGTACAGGTTATTATTCCGACCATTACGAAGGATTATCTGAGGATGAGGCATCTTGTACCGGAAAGGATACTTATGAATCTTCCGGTAAGTGAACTGATCTTTGTCGGAAACAGCGAACTGTGCGATACGGTAAACGCTGATATCAGCCAAAGTTTTTCCGGAATGCCGGTAAGGACTCTTAATGAGGAAGAGCTTGTGGCAAGACAGCCGATTGTTGATTTTATCAGGGAGCGGGTAAAGAAAATAAACGAAGAGCTGCTTTCACGTGTGAGACCGGGGTGGTATTATCAGCAGTTTCTGAAGATGTCTTTTTCCGATATATGTGAAGGAGATCACTATGTATCCTGGGATATGGATACGGTGCCTCTGCGTCCGCTTTCTTTTTTTGACAGAGAAGGTAAGCCGGCATTTGATCTGAAAAGCGAACACAATCCCGGCTATTTTGCCACGATCAGAAACCTTCTGGGACTGGAGAAGAACATTGACGGGTCCTTCATTTCGGAACACATGATCTTTAGTAAAGGCTATATGAAAGAGCTGATCGATCGTATCGAATCATCTCCCATCGAGGGCAGCAACTACATGGAAAAGGTGATCAACGCTATAGATGCCGATTATATAGCCCTGGGATTTTCGGAATTCGAGACATACGGGACATTTGTTACGGAAAAACATCCCGATGCATACGGTTACAGAAGATTTGTTTCATTCAGGCGAGGCAGCTGGTTTGTAAATGAAGGTGATCTGAATGATGATGATATTTCATGGCTTTCGGAGGATTTTGATGCGATTTCGTTTGAAAACGCAGAATCGATAGAAGACATGGTTCAACTGTTCAGAAATCCGAAATACAGGCAGAATATGTCGGCCGGGAAGTTTTATGAAACCATACTGGAAAGCGGCTATTTTGGGGAGTATTCGGACGGCAGGATCAATGCGGGGGACTGGTTTGCGCCGGTTTGAGAATAAAAAAAATCCGATTTTTTTCAAAAAAGGGGTTAAGTTTTATGTAACCGGGCCGATATACATAACAAGTAAAGGAACTAATCGTGGCGCCGGGCGCCGGATTCATTCAAGGAGGAAAAGGTTATGGTAGTACAGCACAATATGCAGGCAATGAATGCCAACAGAACACTCGGGATCACAACAGATTCCCAGAAGAAAGTTACAGAGAAACTTTCATCAGGTTACAAAGTAAACCGTGCAGCAGACGACGCGGCAGGACTTACGATAAGTGAGAAGATGAGAAGCCAGATCAGAGGTCTTACACAGGC
>JAEEGL017036986.1_pt1 | contig 11988 bp, 6 predicted proteins | sample 9134231 | NCBI WGS metagenome assembly JAEEGL01 (sample SAMN16246548, study PRJNA631951) | gut metagenome | biome: gut microbiome; feature: rumen; material: fiber-attached | host: Bos | place: Iran: Karaj | collected 2018-10
ATCAGCCGGAAGACCAAGCGCCTTTTTAGCAGCAATAATACCTTCTGCACCACGAGGAGCACCGTGAACATCAGCAGCTCCCTGTTTTGGAGCACCCTTACCAATTACAGACTTAAGCATAATCAAAGAAGGCTTTTTGCTTTCAAAATATTTATATGCATCAGGAACAACGTAGAAGTCCTGATCAACAGGAAGTCCGAGCTTTTTCTTAGCAGCTTTAATTCCGTCTGCACCAAGTGGAGCTCCGTGAACATCTGCAGTTCCCTGCTTTGGAGCGCCCTTACCGATTACAGACTTAAGCATAATCAAAGAAGGTTTGTCTGAACATGCTTTAGCTTCTTTAACAAGCTTTACAATGCCTTCTACATCGTACATGTTTCCTTTCAAAACCTGCCAGCCGTATGCTTCGTAGCGCTTTTTAATATCATCTGTAAAAGTAATGTCTGTGCAGCCGTCAATAGAAATCTTGTTCTGATCGTAGAATACAATAAGTTTTCCAAGTTTGAGGTTTCCTGCTAAAGAACAAGCTTCTGATGCAACACCTTCCTGAAGACATCCTTCTCCTACGAGAGAATAAGTATAGTGATTTACAATCTTATGTTTTGATGTGTTGAATTTTGCAGCAAGCATCTGCTCTGCAACTGCCATACCAACAGCCATAGAAACACCCTGTCCGAGTGGGCCGCCTGTACATTCTACACCGTCTGTGTCACCAAATTCAGGGTGACCAGGACATTTAGAACCAACCTGACGGAAGTTCTTAATATCATCCATGCTTACTTTGTAACCAGCTAAATGAAGAATGCTGTAAAGAAGCATAGAACCGTGTCCTGCTGAAAGTACAAAACGGTCTCTGTCTGCCCATTTTGAATCTGCAGGATTGTGCTTCATTACTTCGCCGTATAAAACTGCGGCTGCTTCTGCAGCACCGAGTGGAAGTCCAGGATGTCCTGAATTTGCCTTCTGAATTGCGTCCATTGACAAGCTGCGGATAGAAAGTGCAACTGCCTCAACACCTTTCTTGTTCATTTGAAAACCTCTTATTTGTCTTATTTTATGCCAAATCTCTTATCAAAGCTGAAAGAGTGGCTTCGTCTGCATGATTCTCTAATGCTTTTCTGAATTGTACATCGCGGAAAAGCCCTGCAAGAGATGAAAGAACTTTTAAATGAAACTGAGAATTAGAAGTTAAAAGAACGAACATTACATAAACCAGGCGTTCATCAGGTGCATTCATATCGATAGGTTCTTTTAAGTAAACAACGCAAATTTTCTGGTCAGTATCATTCTTTACAATTGGAGTTCTTGCATGAGGAAGAGCAATGCCGTTTCCTACTGCTGTACTAAGAACTTCCTCTCTTGCACATAAAGAATTATATATTAGTTCACTTGTTGTTCCATAGGGTAAATCTATCATTTTACTAAGTTTTTCATAAATTTCAGCAGGCGTCTTTCCTTCTACATCTTTGTAGATTCCACCATTATGAATTAATTTAGCGATATCGCAATTTGTTTCCATTTTTAACATCCCCCTTTAGTCAGAAACAATTTCAAAGCCTTTACGCTTATTTTTTTCCAATGCATCAGTTAATGAACCTTCTATTTCATCAAAGGTTTCTTCCATTCCATCCAAAGAAAGTTCAACATCATCAACCGGAAACTGATTTCTTGTAAAATCATTTTCCACTTCTTCCAGTAGCCTTACAAGATGTCCAAAAAGCTGAGTTAAAATAATAACTTCCTGCTGCGGTAAATTTTCTAACGAAACCGAATAATCCGAGCATGCTATTTCACTCATTAAAGAATTTACGCGTGTAAAAAGTGCAAGGCAACGATGACGAGTTTTAGCAATAGTAAAATTCGAAAAGTTATTATAACTTTTTTCTACTATATCATGTCGTTTTTTTATGTTCAATAATACAAATTTTTTCTCTGTAGAGCTAAGTCGAAGAATTTGTGGAAGCATTTCTTCCAGCAGATCTTCAAATGATTTTATTTTTTTACCGCTCTGCTTCTGGTAAATATAATCTTCTATGAATGCGTCTATAATATATGGCGAGAAAGAAACTGTCATATCAAGGAAGATTAAGTCGTTTGAAAAATTTTTATTCCATGGTCCAAGGAACGGAACGTCTTCTCCGTTTTTCCAGATTCTGTTTTCTACACCGTAAGGAGAGAATCCGATTTTAGTTGTGTGAGCCAGAAACTCTTCTACCGACCCGCAGTTCTTTTTGCACAGCTCTTCCTGATTTTCCAAAAACAAAAGTGAAAGCTGTTCTTCAATAGATTCTACGGGACCATGCTTCTTCATGCTTTCAAGAAAACTGTTTTCAAAATCTGAATACCATTGCTCGCGTTCAAGTTTATCTTCCGAAAGTTTAAAGCCTTCAGAAGTGTCCGGCATATGCATCATTTCTATAACGCCGTTAGCCCAGTCTACAACCCTGCATAAAATTCTGTCGCCGTATCTGAATTTGTTGTTTCCTGAAATTTCTTTCAGCGGCCATGAAGTTAATTTTATTTCTGAGGGAAGACTGTATTGCATTGAAGAGATGGAAACTGAATCGTTGGATTTGTCTCCAAAAATATTTGGAATAATATATCCTTCGCCGTACAATGCAAAAACATCCATTGCAAGGTTCATGGAAAAAACTGTTGAGCCTGAAGGAATTTCTTTTCCCTGATTAATTAAAATTAATGAGTCGGGCGGAATTTCTGAATTGGCAAACGGCATGCATCTATGCCCGATTAAAAAACATCCTTTATCAACTTCTTCTTTTGAAGGTTTAAAACTGAACCATCTGCCAATAAAAACGCCGGCCTTTGTAATGTATTCATCATTTACAAGCGAGAAAACATAATCGGATGAACGTAATAATTCAACGCATTCAGCTTTTGTAATTTTAATGCCGCTTTTTTTTAAGTAATGAAAAAAATCTTCAGAAGTGAATAATTCATCCTGTTCTTTTAAATAGCTTGAAATAATACTTGCAGAACTGTAAGGGTCAAATGGCATAGTTGTATTGTAGTGAAATTTTGTGAATTAGGGAAGTTGAGCGGCAATTAAGCGACAAGTGATGATGTCCCTGAGAGCTTCAACTGCCGCCAGTTTTGTTATGCCGAAATCCCGCAATCAGCGTATCGCAATTATTTTGCCGGAATGTTGCGGACTAAACGAATACCTGAATATTCAAGATCGTCGCTGCTAAAGCCTTCGCTTTCATAAATTGAACCGTCATGGTCGTTGGAAGACCAGATTTTTGTATAGAAAGAATCTCCTCGTAAATCCGGAGTAGAAAAATCTATCTGACCTTTGCAGTCATGAACCATTTCTGCTGCATTTCCGGACATATCATACAAACCGAGCTTATTCGGATCTTTAGTTTTTATATTTTCCGGACGGCTTCTTTCAAATACTGCAACGCTTTTATAATCATTACTTCCGCTGTAATACATGGAATAGTCCGGGTCTGCTTCCATAGCCGCAAAGAGCCATTCCCGTTCTGTAGGAAGCCTGAATCCGTCTGAATCAATATTTACAGTTTCATTTTCTATATTATAAAACGGTTTGTAGCCGTACATAAGACTCAGCTCGTTACAAAAATACAGTGCATCGTAAAAGCTAATGTTTGTTACCGGAGCAAGAGGTGAATCATTATAGGTTCGTTCTTCAAGAGAATTAATATTCGGATTAAAATGCATTACGCGTATGAACATTTCGTTAGTTATTTCTGAATCTGCAATTTCAAAATCAGAAAGCTCTACAAATTCATATTCATCTTTTCTGCCGTAATAATCTCTCATATAAAAGTTCTTTGCTTTTACAAAAACCATGTTAAGATTTTCATCAAAGAATTCTTTTTCAGCTTTAAGAATTTCAAGGTGTTCCTTGTCATGCGCTTCAAGGAGCTTTTTCATTTCGCCTGGATTTGTTGTCCTTACAAGTCTTAAAGAATTATTGTAATAATTATTTTCAGAAGTTCTTATAGAAAGCTTTACCTCATCTGGAGATGAACTGTATGTTGATGAACCTTTAGTAACTCTTTCTTTTGCATAGACAAGACCATAAGGCATTTTTGTAATGTAATAAGGTTTTGAATCGTAAGAACTTATTGTATAATCTGATCTTACTGAAGAAAAATCATAGTAGTTAAAATTCTGATAGTCGTTGCACCATTCCTTGCTGTAACCTGCAAGATTATAAATTCCAAGTGAATTTGGTTCTCCGGAATAAACGGAAATTTCTTCTGTTAATGGACTGTAATAATAATCGCTATAAGGCCAGTCAGTTTCTATTAACTCAAACATAGACTCGTTTCCGTAATAAACTACAGAATCAACAGAAACTCCATATTTAATGCTGGTGTCTGTTGTGCCCGAACGTGCTGCATGTTCCCATTCAGCTTCGGTTGGCATTCTGAATCCATTTGCAGTGTAATCTATAGTTACATCATTTTTATTAAATGAATAAACTTTTTTGTAGTTATATAATTCACTCAGAGCATTGCAGAATGCAGCAGCATCGTACCACGTAAATTCTGCGGCATCATTTTCGTATGAAAAATATGGATTGTAATTAGAGTCGGACTCCTTGCATTTCTTTCCATTCAGAGCATTATAAATCTTAATGGTTACAGGAATTTCTGACATTTCAAAAGAGCCTAAAGTTACATCAAGAAATTTATTGTTATCTGTGTCCAGAGACTGAAGGGCTTTTCCGCCTTTTACATTTTTCATAAGACTGTTCAGCGAGAAGCCGCATAGCTCTTCAAAGTTTGCAAGCTTTTTTACGCGGGCCTTTTCGGAATATTTGGCAATTTCTTTTTCTATCTGTTCAATCTTTTTTTCATCCTCAGGAAGATTTTTGCAGATATAAAGATCAATAAGATCATAATCGTAAGTTACAGTTTTGCTTAAATTATTGTGTTCATTGTTTTCATCAAGTTGAAATGGAACCATTTTTGCAGATAAATTTGAATTTGTAAAATAAGTAAGCTTTGTATCTGTTTCATTATAATAATAAATGCGCGAAAGCTCGCTTATGCAGTACGATTCATTAATATCGTCTATTTTGGTTGTAAATCTAAAGCCGTCTGCTTCTGTGTTGATTGTAATTCTTATTTTTTCAAATTCTTTGTAGCGGTCGTATTCCGGAATAAGAAAATCAAAATTATTTTCCAAAAGGAATTCCTCGCTGACTTCTTTGTATTCTCCGTTTTCGTCCGGAAACTTAAATATATAAACAGGCTCATAACCAAGCAAAGAACTTATAGTATTAAGGTATCGGATAGAGTTATAGAGAATTATTTCGTCGTTTGATCTTGGTTCAGAAATATAAGGGTCCAGATATTTATCCGAAACAAGATAAACGTCATTTATAGTAAGCGGAAGATTTGTAATAAAAAGTCCTTTAAAATAACCTTCTTCGTCATAAGATTTCTTACAAATACATGGATCAACTTTTACAAGCTTTGAATAAATTGATTCTTTAATTAATTCAAGCTGATTTTCCTTTGCAAGTATTGAGGCCTTTTGAACTTCTTTTTGATTTTCTTCTGAATTAATTGAGCGGCACACACGGAATCCAAAAGTGTAGTTTTGGTCTCTCATGTAAAAATCCATTCTGTCATCTATAGTCTGTTTATAACTGTAAGTTCCGCCTTTGAGAATTCCCCTGTCTGCATAAGGCAGATTTTTTCTGGCCGGGCCGGTATAATTTACAGTGTCGTATTCAGGATAAGCTGCATAATAATCCCATACAAACTCACTCAGGTTTCCGGTCATATCATAAAAACCAAGGCTGTTCGGTAATTTAGATTTTACGTCTTCCGGCCCCTGGTGGTAAACAGCGTTTGCGCTTTCATGGTCGTAACTAATTGCAACTGCCGAAAGATTATCTGAACCTGAATAAAGAAATGTTTCGTGATTAGTTCCTGCGTGCGCTGCATACATCCATTCAGATTCTGTTGGAATACGATAACCGTCTGCATTAAAATCGCAGCTAAGGTTATCCATAAAATCATGAAAATCTTTTTGTTCCTTTCTCCAGAAATCCGGCCATAAGTCCGGATCGGTTTCTCCATTTACTGAATAGCATGGAGTAAGATTTTCTTTTATGCTTAATTTGTTGCAGAAAATATAAGCGTCTGTAAATTTTGTAATTTGCACAGGTCTGTTTTTACTTGCATGAAGCGAAGGATTTTCATGCATAATCTCTTCATATTTTTCCTGTGTAATTTCTGAAGAGCTCATCATAAAATCGCTTACATAAGTTTTGTGCACTCTGTATAAAGGATATTTATATTCTTCAGTTATTTTTTTATCATCAGATATTTTGCAGCCCGGAATAAACCAGCCGCCTTTTACCGTAATCATATTAAAAAGTTCCGGCGGCTCTTTTTGAACCTCTTCAACTTCTTCTGCAGGAATTGAATTAACCGGTAGAATTTCTTCTGCATTATTAATGTCTTTTTTTTTGCAGGAAGCGAATGTGCAGATTAATAAAATTGCAGCGCTAAAAATAATTGCTAAGTCCGGTGATTTATGAATTTTGTTTTTTAATTTTTTCATTTTTTCTTTCCCGTAAATATCTGAATTTATGTGCTGAATTTTTTATCAGCAATTCAGATTTTATTTATATCTTAAAAGTCTAAAAGATCTTTCAGAAGAAATACATTCATTCTCGCGCTTTTCCTGTTTTTGAGTATAAGAACTTCCCCAGTAATTTTTTTCAGTGTAATTTTCTACATCTTTTCCGCAATGTGCTCTGGTAACTCGGGTTTCAATTACTATGCCTCTTCCTTTTCCGGCGCTCTCGTCTATTTCGTCATAGTATTCATAATACTCATAGTAGTTCTTATGTAAAGGAGCTTTGTCATTGCACCATTCAGAAAAAATTGTATTCATAAGGTACAACCCCGAAGCAGTTGGTGGTTCTGGTTTTAGTTTGGAAATGCTTGTTATAAGTTTAATCTCTTCCGAAGTATCTTCTCCAAGAGTTCCTGCATATTCCCATTCAATTTCCGATGGCAGTTGATAGCCTGTTGCCGTTGGATCATATTCAATCGTGTATTTAAAGCTTTCAAAATTGGTTGGATCGCCGTCAAATTCAGCATAATATTTATCTTCTATTTCGTTGAGTTCAGATTCAGTTGGAAGAATTTTTCCGTTTATTTTATAAGCCGGTGTAAGGTTTGCCATTAGACTGAACTTATTGCAGGCTACAAGTGTTCTAATAAAATTAAGTTTGTATAGGTCGATGTAATCACTATAATTTGATTCTAATGTTTTTTTAGAAAGTTCCAGCGAGAATTTTGTTGACTGAATATAAAACGGCTTTATATTTTTTGTTTGCGTTACATTCTTTTTTGAAGCTTCATCATAATAAGTCATTGTATATTTTCCGCCGTCAATCTCAACCATATCTAAAAGTTCATCAACCTGCTGTACAAGCTGTTTTTTCTCGTCTGCTCTTTTTTGTAGAAGCTCTTCCATCTTGTCAGAGTCTAAAGTGCGGCATAAATGGAATTGACCTGAAAATATGTAATCTAATGATTCATCGCCCCATGCATAGGTATAGGCTCTTTTTTCATCCTTTAGGTTGTAATCACCGGAAGGAAATGAAGTTTCCCAAACAGGAATAACATTTGAAATAAAAATATTATTGCACAAACTTCTTGTATTCCAGTTCCTGTCATTTTTACACATTACTTCAGCTACAGTCGGAAGCCTGAATCCGTTTTTTGTATAATCACATTCCCATATATTATTTCTCTGATAATAGCATTTAGTTAAACCGCGTATTTCGCTGAGCTTGTTGCATAGTTCTGCAATTTCTTCATACTCAAGGCTGATCAAATTTTTACTTGATGAATACGGATATTTTCCGGTTAGAGTAGTGTACAGATAATTGCTGAAGTTTGTTTCAGAAAGTTCAAAGTCTGCAAGTTCTGCAGGAGGCAGAGTTTTATACTCTTTTAATCCGCCTTCGTATTTTTCCATTGTTACAAGTGAATCAAAAACTTCATTAATTTTTGATTTTATAACTTCTTCCTGTTCTATCTGATATTGTTTAATCTGTTCCGGGTTTGCGGTCTGGAATATACGCAGACAGAAATTCGGCGATTTGGAATCTTTGTAATTATATACTTCATACTCGGTTACGGAATTTGAAATAGGCTTGCGGCCTCTTTCAGAAAAGCGGTAAATCAATTGTTTAAAGTAATATTCATCAAAATGGGTAAACGGATTATACATATCTGTTGTATAAAAATCATCAACGTCCGAATCGTAAACCCAGTTCCAGTGAGTCGGATCAAAATCAATCTCCATGTTTGAATTATTCTGTGCTTCAAAAGAAATAAATTCTGCTTTTGTAGGAAGTCTGTAACCGTTTGCGGCCGGATTATAAGCGTAGGGTTCTGACTTTGCGTAACATGGCATAAGTCCAGAAAGTTCACTTAAGCGGTTACAGAATTGAATTGCATCTTCAAAAGTTATATTTGTTAAAGCAGAATGAATATCTGATAAATCTTCTTCACTGATTTGGCTTCTATAAGAACGTCTTGAGTAAGGACCTATTAAAAAATCAGGAGTTTCAATACCATCGTAAATCTGTCCGTAAATTATAAAATTAAAAAGCTCTTTTGAAACTTCGTTTTTGCAGGCCTTAATTTCCGGAACATAAATGTTAATTTTCTTTTTTGAGTCGTCAGGATTAAAGCCCACAGCCTCATACGAATATTCACTGCAATTTACAAATTCAAGCTTCTGCTTATAGTTTTCGAAATTTGTTTTATTCCACTGTTCAATATCTTTTTCTACATCCTTTTGTAAGAGAATATCAATTTTAGATTTATCTACAGAAGCAGGACAGCATATTCTAAAACCAGTTACATCTTCAGCATTTAAAAAATATTCTTTGTATTTTTCAAAGTCATCTGTATACAAATAAGGCTTAAGTTCTTCAGAAGTCTGAACACTTTCTATTTTCAGAATCTTTGTTTTGGCTTCTATTTGCTTCTCTTCATAGGAATAAAAATATTCTTGAAAATCTTTCTGAGAAAAATAAACATATTCTCTAGCGTTCCCGCAGAAATCAAATAGTCCGAATTTATCCGGCATGAAATGTGCCGTTTTGTGAAGTCTTGTTCCGTGCCAGCCTTCTCCGGTTTTATGATATAAATTTTCTTTTGACTTAATATATGTTAAGTTATAGTAAATTGTATAAGCTTCATCGCATCTAAGAAGACGGAATCCCTGAGCATTGGCAATTTCTTTTATGTTTGTTTTATTTAAAGCAATTTCATCAGAAATTTCTTCTATTTCATAAACTTCTGTGAGTCCGGAAAGCTTGCTTAATTTATTGCAAAAACGACAGGCATCTTCGTATGAAATATTTGTTACAGGCAGCTGCTCATCAACTATTTTAGAAGGATTTGCTTTCATTATTTCTGAATATTGAGCCTGTGTAATTTCTGCGCGCGAAACAAACAGATGAATGTCTTTAGAATTTTCTTCTGAAATATTTATTTCTACAAATTGAATACCACTGTTATAATTATTTTTTTTGCATGAAAAAAATACAACTGAAGTAATTAGACTTATGATAAATAATAGAACATTTTGTTTTTTCATAAGAGCATTTTACAGATAATATTTTTAGAATTCAATCAGAAAGTTTTGCAGGAGGGCGAATGGTATATTCCAAAAATTTCTTCTGCACATTATAATAAATTTATGAAATTTACTTTTCTTGGGACAGGAACAAGTCATGGAGTTCCTGTAATTGCCTGCGATTGCGAAGTTTGCCGTTCAAAAGATCCTCGAGATAAGCGTTTACGAACTTCCGGATTTTTACAGACAGATGATGAACATTACATACTTTTTGATGTTGGTCCGGAATTCAGAATTCAGGCATTGGAAAACAATATTACAAAATTGGATTCAATTCTTTTAACGCATTCTCATGCCGACCATCTTCACGGAATAGATGATGTGCGGGTATTCAGTACCAAAATGTATAAGGTTCCTACAGACCCAAGATCTCTGGAACAGTACAATGCGCCGCCGCTACAGCTTTTTACAAACGCCAATACTGCTCAGGATTTGCGCGAAAGATTCGGCTATATATTTTCTAATGTTATAGAAGGCGGCGGTGTTGCAAAAATAAACTTAGTGGAAGTTAAAGAGCCTTTTTATATTGGCGAAACAAAAATTACTCCGGTGCCAATGATGCACGGACATCTGGAAACCTGCGGTTTTCTGGTAACCTCTAAAAATAATAAATCGCTTGCATATCTTACAGACTGCAATTTTATAAGCGATGAATCCTTTGCACTGATTAATAAAAACTGCGGCACGCTTGAACATCTTGTTATAGACGGGCTCAGAATTAAGGAACATTCAACACACTTTAATTTTGATCAGGCGTTGGCCGCGGCAGAAAAGCTTTCTCCAAAGCATGTGTGGGTTGTCCATTTAACGCATAATGCAACACATGTTCAGGTTACTGATTATTTGAACGAAAACCTCAAAAATTATCCTGGCCTTAAAAATGCGGAGTCGGTTCTTCCTGCATACGATAAGCTTTCTCTTGAATTTTAAATAATGTGCCGCTGATTAAGACAATTTCCGAAAAACCGCAAAAAAAAACTCCACGCGTCCGTGGAGTTTTTCATAAGTCAAACTGACCCTTGCCAAATTAATTTGCAGCAGTTTCAGCCTTTGGAACTCTTACTTTCTTTTCTACAAAACCACGTCTAAGGCAGCTTGAACAAATTTTAATAGTCCTAACTTCACCGTTCGGGAGTTCTGCTTTAATAGTGTGAAGATTAGGTCTCCAAGTTCTCTTTGTATGATTCATAGACTTGCTGACCTTATTTCCATGCATAACGCCTTTTCCGCAAACATCGCACATTCTAGACATTTTCTTTATCCTTCCTTAAAAAAACGATTTCAGCACTTAAGATAGTTTTAGAAGTTTATAGAAATTGAACAAAAAAGTCAATCACTGAATATAGCATTTCTGAAGAAGTTCTGATTCTTCAATTATTTACCATATTGTGCTTCAATTGCAAGAATTTTATCGCGTACTGCGGCCGCCTGTTCGTATTCCATGCGGTCTGCGTAATCGCTCATCTGTTGTTTGAGTGCGTTAATAACTTTTTTGCGCTCCTTTGCATTAAAGAGATTTGCCTTGTTGATTATTACGTCAGCTTCCATTTCGGCATCTTCTTCTGCATCTTTCTTTTCGTGAATCAGAATGTCTTCTACCGCTTTGGAAATTGTTTTTGGTGTAATTCCATGCTCTTTATTATATGCTTCCTGAACTTCGCGGCGGTGCTTTGTCTCTTTAATTGCGGCTTCCATTGCAGGGCTCATATGATCTGCATACATTACGACCATGCCTTCTGCGTTTCTCGCTGCACGACCGATTATCTGAATGAGAGAAGTTTCGCTGCGCAAAAATCCAATTTTATCTGCATCAAGCAGGGCAATAAATGAAACTTCCGGAAGGTCAATTCCTTCTCGCAAAAGGTTAATTCCAATTAAAACATCAATTTCGCCGGCGCGCAAACTTTTCAAAATTTCAACGCGTTCAAAAGTGTCAATTTCTGAGTGAATGTATTTTACTTTGAGCTTTAGTTCGGTAAGATAATCTGTTAAATCTTCCGCCATTTTTTTAGTAAGAGTCAGAATCAAACTTCGTTCGTGGCGATCAATTCTGGCGCGGACTTCCTTGTAAATATCTTCCATTTGTCCTTCGCTCGGACGAACTTCTACAATCGGATCCAGAAGTCCTGTAGGGCGAATCAGCTGTTCAACAACCTGAGTACTTTGCTTTACTTCTTCCGGGCGCGGAGTTGCAGTAACGTAAATTATCTGATTCATTTTTGCGTCAAACTCAGCCTTTTTAAGCGGGCGGTTATCTGCGGCACTTGGAAGACGGAATCCAAAATCAATAAGATTCTGCTTGCGGCTTCGGTC
>JAEEGL017227908.1_pt1 | contig 11988 bp, 5 predicted proteins | sample 9134231 | NCBI WGS metagenome assembly JAEEGL01 (sample SAMN16246548, study PRJNA631951) | gut metagenome | biome: gut microbiome; feature: rumen; material: fiber-attached | host: Bos | place: Iran: Karaj | collected 2018-10
AAGCGCCTATGACTATGCCAACGCGCTGAACCGTGCCCGCCTAAACGACGGTGCCACTCCCGCTTATACGGATGCCGAATTACAAAAGTTCAGAGATAACAGCGATCCTTTAGTCTATCCAAATGTAAACTGGAAAGATGAAGTGTTCAAAAACACGGCTCACGAGACGAATGCGTACCTCTCTTTCTTTGGCGGCACTGACAGAGTTCAGTATTATACTCAACTCGACTATACCGATGCCCGCGGGCTCTATAAGCACCCGAACCAGGGCGACTGGAATTCACAACTGAAATATTCAAAGGCCAACATCCGTGCCAACGTAGATTTCGAGGTGAGCAAGACCACAAGGATAAGAACAAATATCCTCGGTATCCTGATGGAAACAAATGGAGTACCTAACGTAAACTCAAACGATGCTTGGTGGCATCTCTATAAGGTACCAGCCCTGGCATTCCCCATCCAAACCGCTGGAGGTGTATGGGGCGGCAGCCAGACCTACGGAGACTTCAACCTACTGGCTAAATCGCAAGGTGCCGGTTTCATGAAGACACATCAGCGTCAGATATGGGCAGACATGACATTGGAACAAGACCTCGACATCATCACGAAGGGGCTGAAACTCTATGTAGGAGCTTCATACGACAATTCATCCAATACCATTGAGACACGTTCAAAGGGATACCAGTATGGCTGGAACTATTATGACGCCAACGGTATTATGCAGGAGACGGTGATGGGTACGGTCGAAGACAAACTGGTATTTAACAATTGGGTTGATTCGCAATGGCGTATTGCCACCTTCAATGCAGGACTGAAGTATGGTATAAACTTCCGTAATGGCGACAACTTCGCAGCCAATGCCAACTACAACATGAAGAGCGAAATTCGGGACGGTCGAAGCAATACATGGTATCGTTCCAATTGTCAGCTGGCCATGCACTACGATCACGACCAACGGATTTTGGCCGATGTCGTGTTGGCTGCCAATGGATCAAATCGTTGCTATCCTGCAAAGTGGGCTTTCTCACCCACGGCAGGTCTGGGTTATATCTATGCAAACAAAACAGACAGCAAAATCTTCAATTATGGAAAGGTTCGCCTCTCAGGTGGTATTCAACACACTGACTATGTGCCGCAGGCTGGACTTTGGCTCGCTGCTTGGAACAATTCTCACGGACAGTTCTGGTATGGCAACAACTTCCAAAGCTCATGGGGTGCCTTCTTAACTCAGTTCCCTACCGATGACTTTGCACAGGAGACCGCCTATAAGGCAAACTTAGGTACCGACTTGAGAATAGCAAAATCGCTTGATGTAACATTCGATGTATTCTATCAGCAGCGCCGTAATATTCTGGTTAGTGCCAGTCAACTTAACTCTGCAGTAGTTGGTATTCAGTCATCGTATGACGACAAAGGCCGCGTAGCAAGCTATGGTTTGGAATTGGGACTGCGTTATGCCAAGACCTTCAAAAATGGGCTTAACCTGAATGCCGGAGCCTCATTCTCAACAGTGAAGAGTGAGATACTGGAATGGATTGAGACACCTGCCTATCCCAACCTCTCGGTTGTTGACGGTCCTGCCGATGCCGAACGAGGACTCATCGCCTTAGGTTTCTTCCAGAATCAGGATGAAATTGACCAAAGTCCTGTTCAGCAGTTTGGACAAGTGAAAGTCGGCGACATTAAATATAAAGATGTCAACGGCGACGGTGTCATCAACGAAAATGACTATGTGGCACAAGACTATGGCAACACCTTCCCCTCTCTGAACTATGCTTTAAGCCTTGGTTTAGAGTATAAGGGCTTTGGTATCAATGCCACTTTCCAAGGCGCTGGCCATCAGACAAAGAACCTTCGCTATGTTGACGGTGTCTGGGGAGCGCTTTCCGACAATCGTAATCTTTCACAGGAATACTATAACAACTGCTTCGACATAGCTGGAGCCAATGCAATCTACCCACGCCTGTCAACAGAAAATGTGGCTAACAATGCTCAGAACTCCACGATATGGTATCGCAATGTCAACTGGTTTAAGCTACGCGACTGCGAAATATACTACAAGTTGCCAGCGAAAGTCATTGAGCCTCTGAAGATTTCAAGTGCCAGAATATTTGTACAAGGACAAAACCTCTTATCCTTCGATAATATCGACACGATGGATGCCGAAAATCTCAATACAGGCTATCCGGTGATGAAGAGTGTTAATGTTGGTCTTTCTGTACAATTCTGAGAAATGATAAATGATAAGTAATAATTTGAAAAATAGAAAGGTTATGAATATCAATCAGAAAAACAGCAGGCCCACCCTTTTGCTCCTTGCTTCTTGCTTTTTGTTCAGCACCTCCCTGTGTGGATTTCTGACTTCTTGTGACAATCTTGATTACACGGAGGAGACAACCCGCGACGAGGAGTGGACCTATAATTATTTCAGCGATGGAATTAAGAACTTGGTGTTCGATGTCTATGCGCAAGTATATAATAATGAGTTAGAATCTAATAGTCCTTACTTCCTTGCCGGAGCTACTGATGAAGCTCAGTATGCACTCGAAACAGGAGCTGTAAACAACTATGTTAATGGAGGTTGGAGTCCGGCTAATCCCTATTCCAACACCTGGACAAAGTCATATACAGCCATCGCTGATGTCAATATGTATCTGGAAAAGTTAGATCAAACTGACATCTCAGACTGGCAGTATAATAGCGACTATAAGAACTGGATTGCTCAGATGGAATTGTTCCCTTACGAATTGCGTTTCCTGAGAGCCTACTTCTATTTTGAGTTGTTCAAGACTTATGGTGATGTTCCATTGGTGACAACCACGTTGACCAATGCTCAGGCTAATAACATTCATCGCACCAAGGCTGACACAATTGTGAAGTTCATCGTTGATGAGTGTGATGCTATCGCACCCTATCTGCCTGTTACCTACGCTACAGAAATCGGCGCAGAGGTTGGACGTGCCACCCGCATCGCAGTATTTGCCCTCAAGGCACGTACTCTGCTCTATGCAGCCTCACCACTTCACAACCCGACTGGAGACAAGACGAAGTGGGCCAAGGCTGCCGAAGCTTGTAAGTATATTCTCGACAATGCATCCACCTGGGAATTAAAACTCAGTGCATACGGAGCATTATGGGGACACGATGCATTTTTCAATCCAGAACTAATCTTCGGACTCGGACGTGGTGAAAACAACACTTTCGAGATGGCAAACTATCCTATTGGTGTGGAAAACGGCTCTTCTGGCAATTGTCCAACCCAAAGTCTGATAGACCAATATGAATATCAAGACAATGGTGAGACTTTTGGTCAGCGGCATCCTGGCAACATCGACCTCAGCATAGTTGATCCTTACGAAGGCCTCGACCCACGCTTCGCACTTACAGTGGTGAAGAATGGTGATGAATGGCCCACCAATGGTGCACAAAAGAAGATTATAGAAACATTTACAGGTGGATTCAATGCCGCTCCAAAGTATGGAGCCACCCCAACGAGCTACTATCTTAGAAAGTATGTCGATGGTTCATGCGTCACTACAGCCGACAATCAAACCAGACGCCGCCACACTTGGATACTGTTCCGTTTAGGCGAGTTCTATCTCGACTATGCAGAGGCCGTATTTAATGCCACTGGTAGTGCAAACGATGCCACATACGGTATGACTGCAAATGAAGCCATCAACGTGTTGCGTAATCGTGCAGATATACAAATGCCACTATTCACTGAGGATGGTGAGCAATGGGTAGAGCGCTATGAACGCGAGCGTCTTGTGGAACTGGCTTTCGAGAATCATCGTTTCTGGGATGTACGTCGTTGGAAGAAAGGTGCCAAATATTTCAAGACAATCAAGGTGGCAACTATCAACAACGATTGGATGCTCACACGCTCTACAATTACCCGCCAATGGGATGAAAAATTCAATTTTTATCCCATTCCACAGTCGGAACTGAAAATGAATCCGAACCTTACCCAGAACCCGGGATGGTAAAGAAATTGAAAATGATAACGAAAATTGAACAGTTATGAAGAATATAATCAAATATTTAGGCGCACTACTTGCTGCGGTCCTCATCAGTACTACGTTCACAGCTTGTTCTGATGACGATGGCCTTGGCTCAACTCATGGAAGGTTGGACATCAAAACATTCTTCCCCACGAAGGTAGTCACCAACCAACCGATAACCATCAATGGTTCAGGTTTCTTTGTCGTTACTGAAATAGAATTCCCAAAGGGAGTGAAAGTGACCGATTTCGAAGTTGTCAGCGATAATATGATTAGGGTCAATGCACCAGCGGGAATCTCCGCAGAAGGTGGAAAGATTATTGTGCGCAGCCCTAACGACGAGGTTGAATCACGTCTGCCATTGACTCTTGGACATACAAAAGTGACGGGATTCTCCAAACAACCAGGCGAGACGGCCACAGGTGGTGAATTAATCACGGTGTTTGGTTCTGACCTGGAGTTCATCAATAGTGTTGAACTTCTCGATGCAGATTCCGTGCCACAGCTGATTGACCATAAAGATTTCTATCGCAAAGGAACAAACGAACTCAAATTCCGTGTTCCACTCAAGAATATCTATAAAGGCACCTTCGTGGGAACTCTTCATACCTACGATGGACAGAGTATTCCTTTACCAGAATTGGCCTACGAACCATCTGCCGATGACGGTCACATGGAGATTGTAAAGACCACATTCTGGACGAACGATAATCCCGATGGTAACGGTGCTATCAACTGGAATGGTACTTATCGCTTCGGTCTCGAAGGTACAGATGGCAACAACGAGTGCATAGCCACGTTCCCAGAAGATGTTTGGAACCAGATAAAGACTGGAACCTTCTACATGCGTTATCGTCCTGAAGGCGACTCATACCAAATCCGCGTAACTACTGGATGGTGGAGCGTTCAATGGCTTGGTGCTGACAATGACATTGCCCCTTGAAATATGGCCGAGAGGATTATCGATAATGGAGACGGAACCTATTACATTGAAATCAATTTCGGTGATGACCCAATAGTAGAAGCTCTTGATGCTCAACATCTGCTGTTCACAGGTGCCGGATACACCCCATTGGAAATCTACTCCGAGGAAGAAGTCTGGATTGATGGTCCTGGCGATCAGGAAGTGAAGACCTCCGTATGGACGAACGATAATCCCGATGGTAACGGTGCTATCAACTGGAATGGTACTTATCGCTTCGGCCTCGAAGGTACAGATGGCAACAACGAGTGCATAGCCACATTCCCAGAAGATGTTTGGAACAAGATAAAGACAGGAACCTTCTACATGCGTTATCGTCCTGAAGGTGACTCGTACCAGATTCGTGTAACTACTGGATGGTGGAGCGTTCAGTGGATGGGAGCAGACAATGATATTGCTCCGTGGAACATGGCCGAGAGGATTATCGATAATGGAGACGGAACCTATTACATTGAAATCAATTTCGGTGATGATCCAATAGTTGAATCACTTGACGCTCAACATCTGCTGTTCACAGGTTCCGGATACACCCCACTGGAAATCTATTTCATCGATGTAGTTCCTGGTGGCGGAGGAGGTTCCAAGGAAGTGGTCTTCTGGGAAAGTAACGGTTCAGGCGACGCCATTAATTGGAATGGCACTTATCGCTTTGGCCTCGAAGGACACGACAGCAATAATGAATGTATAGCGACGTTCCCAGAGGATGTATGGAACAAAATAAAGACTGGAACGTTCTACATGTGCTATCGTCCTGAAGGTGACTCGTACCAGATTCGCGTAACTACTGGATGGTGGAGCGTTCAATGGCTTGGTGCTGACAATGACATTGCTCCTTGGAACATGGCCGAGAGGATTATCGACAATGGAGATGGTACCTATTACATTGAAATCAATTTCGGTGATGATCCAATAGTCGCTTCTCTTGACGAACAGCATCTACTATTCACTGGTGCTGGATATACACCGTTGAAACTCTATTTCAAGTAAAAAGGAGGAGCTGCAAGTCTGATTCAAGTTACAAAACCTGAAAATGGTACTTGTATCATAAGATAATAAAAACGGCGGCGAATGTCCCTTAAAAACTTCGCCGCTGTTTTTTAGTTGAAAATATGTTATAACCATTGTATTATATGTAAACAACGATGAAAAAGATAATTCTTATGTCCTTTTTGGCTGCAGCATGTACAACGAATCAAGTTCAACAACCTGCCATCCCCAAGGATGAGCAAGTGGAAAAACAGGTAGAGAAGGCTCTGTCTAATCTCTCCTTAGATGAAAAAATTGGGCAGATGTGCGAACTGACCATCGACGTCATTACCGACGGACAGAGTCAGGATTTCCGTCTGAACGAAGAAGCTCTGCAGAAAGTATTTGGCAAGTACCATGTAGGCAGCATACTGAACGTGCCCAAAGGAGTAGCTCAGAAGCCCGAAGTTTGGAGCACGCTCATCCGGCGTCTCAATCAACTTTCCATGGAAGCATGCGCTGGCGTACCACAAATCTATGGTGTCGATCAGATTCACGGTGCCTCCTACACCTGGGGAGCTACAATGTTTCCACAAGAAGTGGGACAAGCCGCTTCCTTCAACCGTGACATTCCTCGCCGTGTCAGCGAAATAGCAGCTTACGAGAGTCGCGCCTGCCTCATTCCGTGGGTCTATTCGCCTGTGATGGATTTGGGGCGCCAACCGTTGTGGAGCCGTATGTGGGAAAGCTATGGCGAGGATGTCTATTTGAACTGTGAGATGGCTCGTCAAGCCGTTTTGGGCTATCAAGGTGACAACCCCAACCACATTGCCCCTGACCGTGTAGCCGCCTGTCTCAAGCACTATATGGCATACGGTGTGCCTGTCAGCGGCAAAGACCGAACGCCCAGCAGTGTCACCGAACGGGAGATGCGCGAGAAGTTCTTCCAACCCTTCCGCGCCGCCATTCAGGCAGGAGCATTGTCGGTGATGGTCAACTCCAGCGTTAACAACGGCGTACCCTTCCATGCCAATGCCAAATACCTGAACACTTGGTTAAAAGAGGAGCTTCAGTGGGACGGAATGATTGTTACCGACTGGGCCGACATTAACAACATCTGCCTTCGCGACCATGTGGCAGCCACGAAGAAGGACGCCATTTGCATGGCTATCAATGCGGGCATTGATATGTCCATGGTGCCCTACGAGGTTGAGTTCTGCGACCTGTTACGTGAGTTGGTCAATGAAGGCCGTGTGTCCAAGGCACGTATCGACGATGCAGTTCGACGTATTCTCCGACTGAAAATCCGTTTAGGACTATTGGACAAGGAAACGTGGGACAAGGATACCAAGTCATTGGCAGAGGAATTTCCCAACTTCGCCTGTGAGGACTTTGCCCGCGAAGCCGAACAGATGGCAGAGGAATGTATGGTACTGTTGAAAAATGAAAACGTCGGGACCGAGGGCAATGCTTTACTGCCTTTGAAGGAGGGCGCTCGTATTCTCGTCTGCGGGCCCAATGCCGACAACTTGCGTGGAATGAATGGTGGTTGGAGCTACACTTGGCAGGGCGAACGTACAAACGAGTTGGCTCCGCAAATGGGTCAATATTCCACCTTCCAGAAAGCCTTGAAGGAGCGCTTTGGTGAAGCAAATGTGCAGTATCTGCAAGGCGTGCAGTGGGACGAAAAGGACTTCAACCTCGACCATCAGGCTGCCGATTGGAATCAGTTGACTGCTGCCGCACGTCGGGCAGACGTAGTCATCGCTTGTATAGGCGAAAACAGCTATTGCGAAACCCCTGGCAACATCAACGACCTCAACCTCAGCGACAACCAGAAGGATATGGTGCGCTTGCTGGCACAAGCTGGGAAACCCGTCGTACTCGTACTGGCCGAGGGACGCCCCCGCATCCTTCGCGAAATCGAGCCGTTGTGCCAGGCCGTCGTTCACACCTTCCTACCCAGCAACTATGGCGGAACCGCCCTTGCACGGCTCTTGGCTGGCGACTCCGACTTCACAGGACGAATGCCTTATACTTACCCCAAATACACCGGTTCCCTCGTGACCTACGACTATAAGCCTTGTGAAAATATGGGGCAGATGGAGGGAAACTATAACTACGATGCTGTGATGGACGTGCAGTGGCCTTTTGGCTACGGACTTCACTACACCACCCTCTCCTACGCCAACATGCAGGTCGATAAAACCAATTTCCGCCAAGGCGACATCCTCAAAGTCACTGTCGATGTCACCAACACCGGCAAGTGCGCCACCAAGGAGAGCGTGCTCCTGTTCAGCAGCGACCTCGTGGCATCTATCACCCCCGACAACCGCCGTCTGCGCGCCTTCGAAAAGGTTGATTTGCAACCTGGTCAGACAAAGACCGTCACCCTTCAACTGCCGGCCAGTGATTTGTCCTTCGTAGATCACAACGACCAGTGGGTACTGGAGCCAGGCGATTTCCGACTATTCATCGCCGACCAACAGGTGATGGTTCGATGCGACAAATAGCTCTAAACCTAAATTATTCAGGAAATTTTAATCGATTGATTCTTCGTCAAGCCAAACGGCAAGCCGATTACTTGGACGATCAAAGCCTATCTTTGTAACTTGTAATTCGTTATTCGTAAAATGAAATTATATTTTAACCAAGTCTTACTTGCCGTTTTGGCATTGACGGCCGTCTGTTGCAGCAACAACGACAACATTGAGCCGCAACCACTTGAGATTGTACTGCGTTCACAATCCATCGCCGAAGGCGCAGAAGTGGACGCAAAAAATACGACTACACTCACGCTGAACTACAACAATCCCGTGAAGGTGACAGGTGCAGGTATCACGCTCAATGGCGTGACAGTAACCGCCAGGAGCAATGCAACGACACCCTTGTCCGTTGACATCCCCCTCACGTTGACCGAGGGCGCAGAATACACCTTGAAGATTGAAAGGGGGGCCATCGTATCAACGGCAGACCCGTCCGTCTTTGCACCAACCTTCACGTTGAATTTCACCACGAAGGAGAGCGACCAACCCGTCAGTGGCCATGAGGCCTCATATATCACCAAGAAATTGGGTTGGGGGTGGAACCTCGGCAACCACTTCGACACCAGTTCGGGCGAAGACAACAAACCAAACCAATGGGGCTATTGGGACAATGCCAAGCCCACCCTGTCACTCTATACCAACCTGAAAGAGGCTGGGGTGAAAACGGTACGAATGTGCACGACATGGGGCAACTATCAGACGCCTGAGACATGGGCCATCAAGGCCGAATTCCTTGCCGAAGTCAAGCAGAACGTGGAGTGGGCAGAAACTGCAGGCCTCAACGTCGTCCTAAACCTGCACCACGATGAATACTGGCTCGATATCAAAGGGGCGGCCAACGACGCGACGACGAACGGCAACATCAAAAGACGCATCGAGGCAACCTGGAAACAGATTGCCGAGGCTTTCAAGGACAAGGGGGAATTTCTCTTCTTTGAGTCGTTCAACGAAATACAAGACGGCGGCTGGGGCTGGGGAGCCAACCGTAGCGACGGCGGAAAACAATACAGGACACTCAACGAGTGGAACCAATTGGTGGTAAATACCATCCGAGCCACTGGAGGAAACAACGCCACACGTTGGATTGGCGTGCCAAGCTATGCCTCGAATCCAGTGTTTGCCATTGACGACAACTTCGTACTGCCTGCAGATCCAGCCAACCATCTTATGGTGAGCGTCCACTTCTATGACCCTCACACTTTCACGCTAACACCCGAAAATAGCGACGGCAAATCGGAATGGGGACATACAGCAGCGGCTGGCAAGTTTCAAGCAGGTAGCAACGAACCCCACGTGGTGGAAACTTTCCAAAAATTACATGAGAAATATGTTTCCAAGAACATCCCTGTTTATATTGGTGAATATGGTTGTGTGATGCACAAGACAAGCCACTCCAACCTTTTCCGCAAGTACTATCTGGAGTATGTCTGCCGTGCCGCACACACATTCGGCATGCCACTTTTCATCTGGGACAACAATTCGGTGGGAGGAGGCAACGAGCATCACGGATATTTCAACCACAACGACGGCACTTACCTCAATGGGGCAAAGTCTCTTGTGCAAACCATGATTAAGGCTGCAACCAGCGACGATACAAACTACACCCTCGAATCTATCTACAACAATGCTCCGCAATGACGCATTTTGAAGGCGAGTCAAAATCCTCTTCTACCTGACAACAATCTTTTTTCCGTTGACAATGTAGAGCCCCGAAGGGAGTTTGTCGGGCGACGTCGTTGTCATGCGTATGCCGCTAAGGCTGTAGATGTTCTTTGAGACCGTTGTGGCCTTGTCAGCCTCAGCACTATCAATGCCAGTAGGCTCACCCCCATTCAGTCCACGCACGAATCCAGCATATACGTGTTTACGGTAATAATCAATATCCCATATACCGACAGGTGTATTGGCACGCCATCCGCTGTTCGAAGGAGAATCAGTAGTACACCACTGACAGATGCCCCACTGCTGTTCTGGTGGGATGAGACGGAAATACTCTCCTATAATCCACTCATAGAATTCGGCCATCTTCTTGTGCTGTGTCTCTGTCATCTTATTCGTAGGAACGCTGTTGCCGCTGGCATCATTATAACCCATATCCATCTCGCTCACACGAACCCACTTGCCTGTGGCAGCCATGAGTCGGAACATTCTTGTGATAGCCTCTTTCTTGCTGTTTTGGATGCTACTGTTCTCATAATATGAGATGTGCATTTGGGTGCCGATACCATCAATTTTGGTAATGCCGTCTGCCTCCCATTTCTTAATCCAATTGATGAGTGACTTAAGTTTCTTGTTCTCGTCCCAATCCGACTCAAGGTTGTAGTCGTTGATGAAGAGCACGAGGTCATCTGGACCATACTTACGAGCCAAGCGACAGGCCTGTCGTACATATTCAAGAGGACCCATATAGTCCTGCCAATAGAAGTTGTCACCACCAACATCCCATGTAGCATCAGGATTGCCATTTGGATTATTCCCTTGCAATACATAATTTCCAGAACCATCATTACCGCCTCCTGAGATTGCCTCGTTAACAAGGTCCCAGGCCTTCACCTTGCCGTCACAAGCATTCATCATGCCTTTGATCCACTTATCCATAGCATAGACAAGGGTGTCGTGACATTCCTGCTGAGTCAGAGGAATAGTACTTGGCACATAGATATATGAAAGATGCTCAACAATAGCAGGATAAACAACACTTCCACCATTCTCCTTGACTTTGAATGAACTTACATTAGTACCTTCAAAATCTCCATTCTTTATTTTCTCCACACCGTTAATCTTCAGACTGACATTGTCGAAGTAATAGTTATTCTCTTCAGCAAACTCACTGAGGTTGAGGGCTATGCTTTGACCGGCTGCACTGAACTTACCACTGATATTAACAGTTTTCCAGTCAGTAGTGAAGTTGATATTGCCAAGCGCGTCACTGCTTACCCATGACCCGGGAGTGTCATGTATCTGTGTTGAAGCGTATGCAGGTTTGTCGGCACGTACTTCTGCAGTGAATACATAACTCGCTCCTGAAGCAAACGAATTAGGTATCAACCATATCTGATTATCCCACACCTCCGACTTCCTTGCTGATGCATGGGCTACGATGCAACGACGATCCTCACTGACGGTCTTACCCTTCTTCTGTTCTTCGAACTTAATGTTCTTAATATAGATATCGCCTACAAAGTCGCCACACTGAAGCATGAAGAAACAATTCTCCACGACAGACTTATAGTTGACCTCCACCTCCCGCCATTCTGTCGTGAATGGGATATTAGGGTATTCCCCATTGTCCCAGTCGCCCAACTTGCTGTGAAGGTTACCTGCCTTTGAACCACGTACAGTCATCGTCATCTTGTATGTCTTTCCTACTGTGGTGAGCATATTTTCTATCGCCAGGAACTGCACATCGTATGAGTTCGTACACCTTTTTGTCGTATGTATGTTAAGGCCGTTTGTGGAATCGAATTTGAGAGAATAGCCGTATGTTGAC
>JAEEGL010552257.1_pt1 | contig 11987 bp, 10 predicted proteins | sample 9134231 | NCBI WGS metagenome assembly JAEEGL01 (sample SAMN16246548, study PRJNA631951) | gut metagenome | biome: gut microbiome; feature: rumen; material: fiber-attached | host: Bos | place: Iran: Karaj | collected 2018-10
GCTCCTGGGGGATCAGGAGTTCATTCTCGAGAACTCGGGCTTCAACCCCTTGCCTGTCCTCGTAGACCTTTGCGATCAGCCGCTCGATAGCAGCTTCACGTTCACGCAGTCTCTGGAATTCGGAAAACCTCATCTCAAGACTCACTGGGATACCTCCTTTAAGGATTTATTTCGGAGTTATTCTACCACCTGTGGGGCAAAAAGTCAACACTTATGTCAACAAATAAGATGAAAAACTACCTTCGTAGCGCCGCTACAAAAACTGGACTTATGGGAACGTATAATGTATGATGTATGTATGAGAGGAGAGATATTATGAATAATGTTGAATTTTATAAGTGCGAAATTTGTGGAAATATCATTGAAGTAGTTAAAGGAAATGGAGCTTCTATCACTTGTTGCGGACAAAAGATGACTAAACTTGAGCCAAATACAGTAGATGCTGCAACAGAAAAGCATCTTCCTGCTTATGAAGTTGTAGGAGATGAGATAGTTGTAAGAGTTGGTAGTGTAGAGCATCCAATGACAGAAGAACACTATATAATGTGGGTTGGTTATTTAGCAAATAATGAGTTCACCAAGGTTTCTTTTAAGCCAGGAGACAAAATAGAGGAGCACTTTAAATATGTACCTGGAAGCAAGCTTTATGCATACTGTAATCTACATGGTTTATGGGAGACCAACGTTGTTTAAAATTCTGTTACGGATGTATTACATTTTAGGGATACAATTGAATAAAACGCTCATTTATGGCACTATTATATTAGAGTAAAGCGATTTTTAAGTCTAATAGGAGGTATTGTTATGGCATATGAGAATGGCTATGAAATTGGAAAGAATGTTGGTGGAGTTCGATATGATGAACTTCCTGGCAGAGCTAAGATGATTAGAGACGATGGAAGAGACCTTAACAATAACGTTATTCTAGTATATAAGTCAATTGATGACATGAAAGTTCATTGGCATGGAAGAAGATATAATGAATTTGTTACTAAATTCAATTCATTAATTCCAGGCTTTAATGAAATACTTACTTTATGTGTTACAACTTTACCAGTAGCACTTGAGCAAATAGCTAATAATTATGCAATAGTTGATACTGGAAATAAAATAGTAGCTGTATCTGATGAAGCACCTACACCTGTTCCAGAGATTGCACCATCACCTGATAGTGAATTTAGGTTTATGCAGGGAGAGGTAGAAAACATCAGAACAATGATACTTGGCAAATTCGATATCATGTTAGATATAATGAACAAAATATCTGATGAAATAAATACTCTTCCTTGGAAGAGTGATGCTTCAGAAATCTTTAGAACAAGATTTGAAGCATTAAAGAGTAATGTTGTTAGAAATCTAGAGGACATCAAGACTGAATTTGATAGCACAATAATGACAGTTGCAGAAGAAGTTAGTCATACAGAGACGAATAATTTAAATTAACTAATGACTAGTATATTGTTTGAGATTAAGGAAATGGAAGTAGCAAGGCTAGTTTCATTTCCTTATTATTTATCTATAAATATTTAAAGTACAAAAGAAGGAGATGAATCGCTTGATTGCACAGCTAATAGGTGGCAATTTAATATATAAATCGGTCTTGCCTAATGTTGCAGAAGGCGATTACTGGATCACAGATGAGAATGGCAGAAGACTTGTAAATATTATAGGTAATAATGGAAAATGGAGTTTTAGAAGTAATAGCGAGTCACACATAGTAAACGCTAAAGAAGTTATCTCGGCTAATAATGGCCGTATCTTAGATAGCGATGGGACGTATGAAGTTCCGCTTAGAAACTATGATGTATTTTATTTGAACATCAAAAATGCATCAGGGACTTATGTCTTATATTGCACGCCATCTTATGAGGAATTCACAAGATATGACATGGTGAAAGGCTTTAGTTCAATTGACATTGGTTCTGATGAAAGCGCAGATATTTTCTTTAATAGCATTTTGCTTTCAAAACTTCATGCAAGGATTATCCATAAAGATGGTGAGACACAATTTGAGTGCATAGATAAAGAATATGGTGCATATATTAATGGCGTGAAAGCTTCTAGTAACTGCAAGATTAATAATGGTGACATTATTTTTATCATGGGCCTAAGAATAGTTTCTTTAGGAAACCACCTATTCATAAATAATCCATTAGGACAAGTTAAGATAGGAAATAAGCTTCATAAGAATACTATAAAAGTTGAAGATGTAAATTATGAAGATGATGATAATGATATACAAATATATAGTGAAAAAGATTATTTCTTAAGAAGCCCAAGAATAACTAATATTATTGGACATGAGAAAGTTAAAATAGAAGCACCACCACAAGCCCAGAACCAAGACGGTGTTCCTATTCTAGTAACCCTTGGAACATCAATTTCTATGGGAATGATAACACTAATTAATACTATTTCGACTTTAAGGTCTATTACAAACGGGGAAACTACGTTTCAAAAAGCACTTCCGCAGTTTGCTATCTCAATAGGACTTTTAATATCTATGCTTTTAATACCAGTAATAACCAAAGCGCTTGATAGAAAAAAGAAGAGAGAATACGAGAAGAAGCGTCAAGTAAGGTATAGAGCATATATATCAGAAAAAATAGAGGAGATTAATGAGATTCGCCATAGGCAGAGAGACTTCTTAATTGATAATTATTTGTCTGCAGGACAGTGCAGAAAAATAATTGCTACAAAAGACTCAAGACTATGGGAAAGAAAAAATGATGATAAAGATTTCCTTACAATAAGACTAGGTGTTGGAACAGTTCCTATTGACTTATCGATTGAATATCCAGAGAAGGAATTCTCAATGGATGATGATGAGTTAATGGACATCTTAAACGAAGTTGGACAAAATGAGGGTAATATTCAAGATGCTCCAATTACAATATCATTATGCCAAAAGAATTTGTCAGCAATAGTTATAAAAGATAATTATGAACTAACGAAGAGCTTTTTACAAAGTGTTTTAATGCAATTAATAACTTTCCATAGCTATGATGATTTGAAAATCGTAATGCTTATGAATAAGAATAATTCTGAAGCATGGGAGAGTGCTAAAATCCTTCCACACCTTTGGAATAATCAAAAGCAAGTAAGATTCTTTGCCGATAGTTACGATGATATGAGAGAACTTTCTCAATATTTGGAAGAAGAGCTTAACTATAGAATTGAAAATAGCGAGAAAAACGGCGAAGACATTTATAAATCATTTAGACCATATTATCTAATAATTACGGATGATTATAAAACTATTAGGCACCTTAGCTTTATATCTAAAATGATTAAAACTAAAATCAACTATGGTTTTAGTCTATTGTGCTTGTCTAATAATCTGGTTGACTTGCCTGACGAGTGCAAGACCTTTATTTGCTTAGATGATGATAAAGGCTTTATGTTTGAAAGCGAAATGGCAGAAGAGAGCAAGGTAGACTTTAGATATGCACGCTCAGAGATATACTATTTTGAAGACATTTGTAAAGAGATAGCTACAATCCCTATAAAATATTCTATGTCAGATAAGATGATACTTAGAAATACTATCACTTTCCTAGAGATGTATGATGTAGGGCGTATTGAACAACTTAACGTTTTACAAAGATGGAAGACAAACGATCCAACTAAGTCGCTTGCTGTTCCAGTAGGTGTAGATAGTGCTGGAATGTTAATATCATTGGATATTCACGAAAAGGCACACGGACCACATGGATTAATTGCAGGTAGCACTGGTTCTGGTAAGAGTGAATTTATAATCACATACATTCTTTCACTAGCACTAAACTTTCATCCAAATGATGTAGCACTTATTCTTATAGACTATAAAGGTGGAGGACTTGCTGGTGCTTTCCAAAAAGGAGACATCAAACTTCCACACTTAGTTGGTACAATTACTAATATAGATACTGTCGGATTAAGACGTTCACTTGCATCAATAAAGTCTGAGCTTAGAAGAAGACAGATAATGTTTAATGATGCCAGAAATAAAACTGATGGCGGAACTATAGACATATATAAATATCAAAGGTTATATCATGATGGAATCATAGATAAACCAATTCCACATTTGCTAATAATATGTGATGAGTTTGCAGAGTTAAAGCAACAACAGGAAGAATTCATGAATGAATTAATTTCTGTAGCCAGAATTGGTAGAAGTCTTGGAGTTCACTTAATATTAGCTACGCAAAAGCCTGCGGGAATAGTAAACGACCAAATCAGAAGTAATAGTAGATTTGCTGTATGCTTAAAAGTTCAAGATAAGTCAGACAGTATGGACGTAATTAAAAGACCAGACGCGGCTGATTTAAAAGAAGCAGGACAATTCTACATGCAAGTTGGAAATAATGAGTATTTCACACTTGGTATTGCTGCATGGTCTGGCGCACTATATTATCCTGCTGATGTTACTAAAAAGAAACTAGATACTTCAATTAAGTTTATATCAAACATTGGTAGAGTTATTAAACAAATTGGTAATTCTCAAAGTGATGCTAAACGCAGCAATGGAGACCAGCTTACAAATATTGTTAAGTACATAGACAGAATAGCTAAGCAGGAAAACATTAAAGTTAACAACTTGTGGGTAGATAGCATTCCAGAAAACATATATGTTGATGAGCTTCGTGACAAGTACAGAATTGGCATTGACAAGGGAATAATAAAGCCACTTATTGGAGAATTTGATGATCCCGATAGTCAAAGACAAGGACCTGTTGAAATCAACTTCACAAATGGTGGTAACTTAATAGTCTATGGAAATGCACATAGTGGAAAAGAAACGTTATTAAGTAGCTTAGTATATGATATTATAGGAACTCATACTGCCTCTGAAGTTAATGTATATATCATGGACTTTGGAACGGAGTCATTAAAGGTATTTAAAAATGCTCCACAAGTAGGAGATGTCGTATTTGCAAGTGATGACGAAAAAATAAGCAGGTTGTTTGAAATAATAACTAGAGAGATTAGAAGCAGGATAAGCATTTTATCTGACTTTGGCGGAGATTATGCAATGTATATAAACTCTGGCAAAGAAAACATGCCTTTAATACTAGTCATTATTAACAACTATGAATCGTTCCAAGAAAACTATCAAAACAAATATGATGACTTATTCCTAACAGTTACAAGAGAAGGCCTAAAAGTAGGAATTAGATTTGTGGTCACAGCTAGTGCATTTTCTGATTTAAGATACAGGCTTACTCAAAACTTTGAGCAGAAAGTATCCTTACAATTGTCGAGAGATGAAGATTACTTTAGCATTTGGGACGGAATAGGAAAGAAGAGGCCATCAAAAATATTTGGTAGAGGACTAGTTAGAATTGAAAACATTTATGAAATGCAGACTGCTAAAATTTGTAAGCCAGAATTGTTTAATGAAGTAATCAAGTTAAAGGTTGAAAGGCTAAAGCAAACAGCAGATACATTTGCTAAACATATTCCAAGTTTACCTAGCGAAGTTAATGCAGATGATATTTCTTATGAATTAGAAGGACTATCTAAAGTACCAATTGGTGTTATTAAGAAGACACTTAATGTATATTCTTTCAATTTCACTAAGAGCATTATAAATCTTGTGTCTTCTAAAAATATTGAAAGCATTGGAAAATTTATCAGCGAGCTTATTAAGGAATTAGAAAGCGATAGAGGTATTGAAGTTCAGCTATTTGATATTGATGGATTTATAGAGAATAAAGATTTGGAAACAATGAAAAAAGAGTATGCTTCATTTAAAGATGGAATTGCTAAAGATGAGAAAAAGAGTAGGTTATGCATTATACTTGGAATCGATAAATTCATCAGTAATATAGCTTCTGATTTTGAACAAACGCTTTCTAAAGCAGAGGAATCTAAAAACACATTTTTCATTATTGCAGACAATGCTGCTAAAATTAAAGTTCATGAATATGATCCTTGGTACAAGAAGTTTACATCAAAGGATAATGGTATTTGGATTGGAAACGGAATGGGTGAGCAGTTTATTATTACAACGGAGCAATCTTTTGCAGAATTTAGAAATAATTATGGCAAGAGCTTTGGATATGGAGTTTCAAATTGCGAAGCTACATTAATCAAGGTTCTTGGAATTTACGATGATGAGGAGGAGCTATGAATCAAATATTAGTTAAGATTTTTATCCCTAGCATCGAGAAAACGTATGAAGTTTGGATTCCACCTCAGAAAAGAGTCTACAATCTAATAGTATTATTAGTGAAGGCAATTTCCGAGTTGAACGACAATTCATATAATCCAAAAAACATGCCAATGCTTTATGACAGAATCTCAAGTGAAATGTATGATGTTTCTGCCACTGTGGCTGAAACTACTATAAGAAATGGCATGGAATTAGTACTTATATAGGAAAGTTTTTGATTGACAGTATACCTAACGTATACTGTCAATTTGATTTTAGGTGATTTATATGGTATAATACATAGTTACTAGTGATATGTTATTCTAGTTGTTATGTAGAAATGCGAGGGTGGGCCTAAAAATCCACTAAAAGGGCACATCGATGAAGTTTCTGGGTAGATGCTTGCGACGCCCAGTCGTGGGTGCTATCTGGGAGTATAGAGTTAAGGGCGATCCACAATGGCATGTGGGCGTGGACCCTTTTCTCACGGAGACGGGCGCTTTTATTGCATAAACCATTAAAAATACAGCATGAAGTGTCTGGAAAAACCTGCAAGGCTATGATTCACTTAATGGAAGAATTTTAGTACACAGTGTAGCCTTCCTTGAGTGGAATTGGTGGATTTAGATTCTAAGTGAAACCAATTTTGCAAAAGAGGATAACCATTTCTATTAGTAACTTGAGGAAATCTCCTAGAACATTTGAAAAAGGTATGCTTAGGATTGAGGTATGGACTAAGTGGTAGTTTAGACTCATTCGTGGTGACACTATGATACTTCCTTTAAAGGGGAACCGCTGAGATGGCGATATCTTAGCAGGAAGTAGGGAAATCCATCTAAACCTAAGCCATAGAATTGACTAAGCATACTATCACTACTCTTAAATATTTAACAAGTTATGAAGACGGAAAACTTGGTTTTCCGCCTTTTTGGAGGATTATGAGTAAAAAAGCAAATAAAAAGGACCATATAAACCAAAGAAAGTGGCTTGCCATTATATTTGTTAGTACATTTGCCCTTTCAGCGGTTTTTAATATGTTATCAACTGAATTGGTCGAAAATGTTAATAATATTATAATCTCAGCTGTTCTTTTGGTATTTGTAGTAGCAGTAGGAATTTGTTTTGACCTTATTGGAACAGCAGTTACAGCTGCATCTGATGTGCCGTTTCATGCTATGGCATCAAATAAGAAAAAAGGGGCTAAAGAGGCTCTATTATTAATAAAAAATGCTGATAGGGTGGCAAATGTATGTGCTGACGTAATCGGAGATATCTGTGGTGTACTATCAGGAGCTATATCAGCCTTAATTGCTGGAAACGTGGCAAAAATGCTAGGGCAAAAGGATATCACTCTAACAACGCTATTAGTAACGGCAACGGTTACAGCCCTTACAGTGTGGTCAAAAGGACTATTTAAGCAGATTGCAATCAAAAATAGTACACGAATAATAAGCTTTGTAGGTAGGGTTATATCTATTTTTCATTTTAAAAGTAAATAGTTAATACGTTTTAGTTTGAGAAATGTTTAGAAGTATATTGCGTTATGTAACCTTTGCGTGATATAATAATTGAGGAGCCAAAATAAATTTTAGGAGGGAGACTTGGGTGAAATACTCTATGAGCGTTCCCTGCAAGGTGGCTTACCGGACTTTGGACCAGCTATCAACGACGTTGCACCAGAACATAGAAGCAACCCTGGTCGGAGATGATCCTTTTTCTAGGTATGTTCCGTGGAATAATCATGCAGAAGGAAGAAAGAGGGTGGCCCTACTTGGAAAGGTGTGTAAAGCTTATTCACCGGTAAGGCACTATTTCTTTTCTGATCAGCCTGTGGGCTACATGGTCTCTTGGGTGAAAAACAGGATTAGTAAACTCGAGGGGCAACTTACTCAGGTATCCATGTTCGACCAAAGGTCTGAAGTGGAAGAACTCGAGGATATGAAAGGACTTCTTCGGGCACTTGAAAACCCGTGGAAGTACTTCGAAGAGATGTATTAAAAAGAAAGCCGGCAATGCCGGCTTTCTTCACGTTTATCGAATTTTTCGTTTCTTCAAAACGTTTCACAAAAAGGACAAAAACTTCAAAAAAATTCAAAAAATAGTTGACATAGTATATACATTATGTTATCATACCACTCGTTGAGGAAAGTTGTTTCCCCGCAAGTGCTGAATAGTTTGCGGGGCCGCTGTCCCCGCTTACGTAGTAGGCAAGAAAAATGGGGACAATGGCTTCAGCTTCATGGGATGTAGCTTGATGATCAGCAGCTAGTGCAAGGCTGACTGGAAAGTCATCAAGTAGGTAGGCAAAAGTGCTCCTACCTCATGTGAAAAAGCATGTACAAGCACGTTGCCAAAAAAAATGGCAATCACCATGAAAATAAGCGCTGTTATCGGAGGGTGGGGACCCGGCCACGAGCATGTAGGACAGAAGCAGGTCTGCATGGTGAGATCTCGTGGTTTTAACAAGGTCGCGAGAGCGACCGAAGTCGTGTAGGCACAAAGCTGGCACGCCACAAGATAAGCCCCAACAGCCGGCCAGGGAATTGCACCCCTGGCTTTTTTTTTGCTCTTTGAACTTTTGGGGACACGACAATTAGGATCGTTTTTCGACCCTGACTGTCGTGTCCCCAAAAGGTTAAAAAAAGTTTCAAAAAATAAAAAAAAAGCTTGCATTAAAACAAACAACACCTTATAATAGAAATCGCTGTGATAATGCGATGATGTGGAATGTGGCTGCCAAATAGGCAGGGAACTTTCACGGAGTATGTCCGATTTAAAACCGGGCGACAAGGGTAGTTTGACGCTATTTCCCCAGGTTTATTTCCTGGGTTTAAATATGGGTGCTTGCGAAACACCCGGTTGCGTTGTTAATGACTTTTGTCGGAGGTAAATATTTATTTTTAAGGAGGGTAAATATAATGCCAAAAACAAAAAAAGTAGCAGAAGTAGGTAAAGAGAGAATCAGAATTAGACTTAAAGCTTTTGATCATGTTGTTTTAGATCAGTCTGCACAAAAAATTGTAGATACTGCTAAAAAGACAGGCGCTGAAGTTTCAGGACCAATTCCACTACCTACAAAGAAAGAAATCGTTACAATTCTTCGTTCTCCACACAAGTACAAAGATTCAAGAGAACAATTTGAAATGAGAACTCATAAGAGAGTTATCGATATTCTTTATCCTACTAATAAGACAACTGAAGCTCTTATGAAAATTGAGCTACCAGCTGGTGTAGAAGTAGAAATCAAATAGCAGTTTTTTCGTGATCATGTTCATATAGAATATGAACCAATAATCTAGGAGGTAAATTTTAAAATGAAAAAAGGAGTTTATGGCAAAAAGCTTGGTATGACACAAATATTTACAGAAGCTGGCCTTGTAGTGCCTGTTACTGTTATTGAAGTTGAACCTTGCGTTGTTATCAAAAAGAAGACAGTTGAAACAGATGGCTATACAGCACTTCAAGTTGCAACTGGCGAAGTTAAAGAAAAACAAATGAACAAGCCTATGAAAGGCCAATTTGACAAAGCTAATATTGCTTACAAAAAATATATCAAGGAATTAAGACTTGATAATATAGATGAATACAATGTTGGTGATGAAATCAAAGCTGATGTATTTGCAGCTGGAGATTTCGTAGATGTTCAAGGAATTTCTAAAGGAAAGGGATTCCAAGGCGTAATCAAACGTCATGGACAACACATTGGACCAAAGGGACATGGTTCTATGTATCATAGAAGACCAGGTTCTATGGGACCAACATCTAGCCCAGGAAGAGTATTCCCAGGAAAGAAACTACCAGGACATACTGGTAAAGACACAGTTACAGTTCAACATCTAGAAGTAGTTAGAGTTGATATGGATAAAAACGTTATCCTTATTAAAGGAAGCGTACCAGGATATAAAAACAGCTTACTTAGAATCAAAGATTCTTGCAAAAGCGCTAAATAGATGAAGGGAGGATGAGTTAAATGCCAAAAGTTGATTTATTAAACATGGAAGGTAAAAAAGTTGGCGACATCGAACTTCTTGATTCTATATTTGGGGTAGAAGTTAATGAATATGCTATGCATGATGTTGTTTTAAATTACCTAGCAAATCAAAGACAAGGTACACAAAGTACTAAGACAAGATCAGAAGTTTCTGGTGGTGGTAAGAAACCATGGAAACAAAAAGGTACAGGTAGAGCAAGACAAGGTTCTATTAGAGCTCCACAATGGATACATGGTGGTATCGCTTTAGGACCAAAGCCACGTTCATACAAATATACATTAAATAAGAAAGTTAAGAGACTTGCACTTTTATCGGCTCTTACAAACAAAGCTCAAGAAAACAATGTAATTGTTCTTGATGAACTTAATTTTGATGATATTAAGACAAAGAACATGGCAAAAGTATTAGAAAATGTTAAAGCTGAAAATGCTTTAGTTGTTATTGACGAAAAGAACTTAAATGTTCAACTATCTGCTAGAAATCTTAAAGATGCAAAGACTTGTATCGTTAATACAATCAATACATATAACATACTAAAATACAATAAACTTGTTATTACTAAAGCCGCAGTTAAAAAATTAGAGGAGGTGTACTCATAATGGTTGCAGAAGAAGTTATCATTAGACCAATCATTACAGAAAAAAGTGCTGGTGCACAAGCTCAAGGAAAATACACTTTCAAAGTTAACAAGAAGGCTACAAAAGTAGACGTTAAGATGGCAGTTGAAAAGTTATTTGGAGTTAAAGTTACAAATGTTAACACAATCGTTGTTAAAGGTGCTTTAAAAACTAGAAATGGTAGAAGATACAGAACTTCAGACTGGAAGAAAGCTGTTGTTACTATTGCTACAGAGATTAAACCATTGGCATATAAGTCAAAAGGTGGAAAAGAAGTTAAAGCTTCTAAGAAGTTTAATACAGAAATTAAAGAAGCATCTATGTAATGTCGCAAAGCGACATACAAGTGAAGAGTGAAAAGTGAAAAGTACTATTCACTATTCACTGTTAACTATTCACTAAACTATAGGTTTATGGAAAATGAGGGTTCCACATAACCTGATAAAATATATCCCTCAAATTTAAGGAGAGAAATAAAATGGGAATTAAAAAGTTTAGACCTACGACCCCATCTAGAAGAGGAACACAATCTCTTACTAATGATGAGATCACAAAGTCAACACCAGAGAAATCATTAGTTACAAGACTAAAGAAAAATGCTGGTAGAAACTCTTATGGTAGAATCACAGTAAGACATCAAGGTGGTGGATCTAGAAGAAAGTATAGAATCATTGATTTCAAGAGAAAGAAAGTTGATGTTTCTGCAAATGTTGTTGCAATCGAATACGATCCAAACAGAAGTGCAAACATTGCACTTATCGAATATGAAGATGGCGACAGAGCTTATATACTAGCTCCTATCGGATTATCAGTTGGAGACAAAGTAATATCAAGCAATCAAGCTGATATTAAGCCTGGTAACTGCTTACAAATTTCAAACATTCCAGTAGGTACATTAATTCATAATATTGAATTAAAACCTGGAAAGGGTTCTCAATTAGTAAGAAGTGCTGGTCTTTCTGCTCAGCTTATGGCTAAAGAAGGCAAATACGCACACGTAAGACTTCCTTCAGGAGAAATGAGACTTATTTCTGTTGATTGTAAAGCTACAATTGGTCAAGTAGGAAATACAGACCACGAAAACGTTAAATTAGGAAAAGCTGGAAAATCAAGATGGCTTGGTAAGAGACCAGAAGTTAGAGGTTCTGTAATGAATCCTAACGATCACCCTCATGGTGGTGGTGAAGGTAAATCACCAGTTGGACGTCCAGGACCAGTTACTCCTTGGGGTAAACCAGC
>JAEEGL012274830.1_pt1 | contig 11987 bp, 11 predicted proteins | sample 9134231 | NCBI WGS metagenome assembly JAEEGL01 (sample SAMN16246548, study PRJNA631951) | gut metagenome | biome: gut microbiome; feature: rumen; material: fiber-attached | host: Bos | place: Iran: Karaj | collected 2018-10
AATGCACTTCTCTTCGAGAAGGTTAGCGATATAGAACTGAAACAGCTGGAATATCAGAAAAGCACGGATGAGAAGTTTGACAAGGTGTTTCAGTACATTGAGGATCACGCAGAATCGGAGCAGAAGATTTTTTTCGATGGTCAGATTTATGATGCGTTCAGTCTGATTACATCCATCATCCAGAAAGCGCAGAAGGAGATAATCCTGATTGATGGATATGTCGATGTGGATACGCTGAACATCCTGGCAAAGAAGAATGCCGGTGTTGATGTGAAGATTTATACATATGCGAGCGCACAGCTTACGAACAGGGATGCGGCGAATTTCAATGCACAATATCCGACATTGACGGTGAAGAAGACGCAGGTATTCCACGACAGGTTTATAATTTTGGACGGGAAGACGGCGTATCATATAGGGGCTTCCATTAAGGATGCTGGGAAGAAATGTTTTGGCATTTCCTTAATAGATGATCCGGGGGTTGTAGCAGAATTGTTGAACCGGCTGAAAACGGTTTGACACAAAAACCAGAAGGATTTAGGAAAATGATATATAAAAGACGAAGTGTACGAAAGTATAGGCAGGATAGAATACCGCAAGGTGATATTCTGAAAATGATAGAGGCGGCAAAGGTTGCACCATCAGCAAAAAACAGGCAACCGTGGAAGTTTATCATCTATTCAGGCAATGATAAGGAAGCGTTACTGAATATCATGGAAAGAGGGATAGAACGCGAGGTTAAGTACCCAAAACTTCCCGAATCTGCATCTGGAATCGAAGACGCAAAAAACACATTACGAATTATGCGGGAAGCACCTATTACGGTATGTGTCATCGATCCCGATGGCTTTTCTCCATTTGAGGCGCTGGAAGCAGATCAGAGATTCAAAGAGATCAATTCAACATTATCTATTGGTGCGGCAGTAGAAAACTTGATATTGAAGGCTACAGAACTTGGCTATGGAACATTATGGATTGGAAATACTTGTTTCGCTTATCAGGAACTTATGGAAGAATTAAAGGTAAATGGCCAACTGGTTTGTGCCATTGCAGTTGGTATCCCGGCGGAATCACCAGAGGCAAGGCCAAGGAAGCCATTGGATGAAATAGTGGAATTTAGGGGCGATTGGGAAAATGTTTGATGTTATTGTTATCGGAGCTGGACCTGCAGGAAGTACGGCATCAAAGGTTCTGACCGAGAAAGGGTTTCATGTATTACTGGCGGAAAGACTTAAGATGCCGCGTTACAAATCGTGTTCCGGTCAGCTGATAAAAAAGAGTCTGGACTTGGTACAGAAATATTATGGCGAGCCGGTACCCGAGTTCACAATGTGTGCTCCGGAAATTAACAAGGGCATGATCTTTACAGATGATAAAGGACAGACTTTTAGGTTTGAGCAGGGTGGACTTAATGTATGGCGCAGTTCATTCGACAAGTGGCTTGCTGATAAAGCTGCTGAGTCCGGGGCAGAAGTACGGGATTGTACGTCAGCGATATCGTGTGAAGAGAAGGAAGGACTTGTTACAGTCAAATTTAAGGGAAAAGATATTTATACCGAACAGGCAAAATACATAATTGACTGCGAAGGCGTGACGGGTTCATTGAAAAAGAAACTAACGGGGCATGATCCCCAATTGATACATACTTACCAGACATTCAATCTGGGAAGCATAGATTTGGATTATCAGTTCTTCCATGCATATCTGCAGCCGGAATTATCTGAGTATGATGCATGGTTCAACGTTAAAGACAATCAGCTGGTGCTCGGAGTTTCTGTGAAGGATGCCGATAAGACGCAATATTATTATGAGCAGTTCATTGAATACATGAAAAAGAACCATGGATTGCGAATAGAGAAGCAGTTGAAAGTTGATAAATGGCTGATGCCGCATATTCAGCCGGGATGCCCTATAGATTATGGTGTTGGAAGAGTGATGTTTGCCGGGGAAATAGCCGGATTTCTAAATCCTATGGGGGAAGGTGTTTCGGCTGGTATGGAAAGTGGTTACTGCGCGGGTATGGCCCTTGCAGGAAATATTGATAATCCAGAGAAAGCCCTGGATGAGTATAGAAACAAGGTGTCGGATCTTCATGGTTATATGAAACGGCAATGGGAACTGGTCGCTGGTATGGCTGGAACCTTTAGGGAAATGGGATGATATGCAGCGAGAGAGTGGTGATGATAGGGAGTTTTCCGCCATCCGAAAAAATGGCACAAAATACTTTTAGACCTATGTTGACATACGCTGATGAGTGCCACCGGACTCAGTCCGGCAAACTGCATGGCGCGATGAAGGCCATTATGCCAAATGCCACCTTCATCGGTTTCACCGGGACTCCGCTTTTGAAGAAGGACAAAAAGACCAGCATTGAGGTGTTTGGCCCATACATCCATGCTTACAAATACGATGAGGCTGTCCGGGATGGTGTCGTGTTGGATCTGCGGTATGAGTACCGGGATATTCCGCAAGACCTGTCCTCGCCGGATAAGGTCGATCTGTGGTTCGAAACAAAGACCAGGGGTCTGTCTCCTCGCGCAAAAGCCAAGCTCAAGGAAAAATGGGCGACCATGCAGAAGGTCTATAGCTCCCGCTCCCGTCTTGAGAAGATCGCGTGGGATATCATTGAAGACTTTGATCTGAAGCCGCGCCTTATGGATGGGAACGGAAACGCAATCCTTGTAGCCGACGAAATCTATACAGCCTGCAAGTACTATGAAATCTTTCAGAGCCGTGGCTTCAAGAAATGCGCGATCATATCCTCCTTCACACCCAATGCCGGTGACCTTCGTACAGATACCGTAAGTGACGAAGATGATACCGAGACCTTCGAGAAGTACGAGACCTATCTGAAGATGCTGGGACTTGATCCCGAAAACCTCCCGGAAAAAATCTCGATTCGCAAAAAGGTCGAGGAATTTGAAACTGAGGCCAAGCGGAAGTTCGTCGAAGAGCCTGCAAACATGAAGCTCCTGATTGTGGTGGATAAGCTCCTCACTGGATTTGACGCACCGCCATGCACCTACCTGTATGTGGATAAGAGCATGCAGGATCATGCACTGTTTCAGGCAATCTGCCGCGTCAACCGGTTGGACAACGACAGCGACAATAAGGACTTCGGTTATATCGTTGATTACAAGCAGCTCTTTGGTGACCTGAAGCATGCGATGGACGTTTATACCTCCGGTGCTTTCTCCGGATATGATGAGGAGGACGTGGCCGGTCTAATCAAGGATCGCAGCAAAGAGGCCATCAGCTTCTTCAAAGAAACCTTTGAGGAACTGGAGGAACTGTGCGAAGGCGTCGATGAACCCAAGGGTGACATCGAATATCTGCACTATTTCTGCGGCGAGTCCATTACAGATGAGGAGACGCAGGAAATCTATGCCCGACTGCGCGAGAAGCTGTACAAGCTGGTTAGCCGTGTTGTCCGGGCATTCGCTGAGGCCAAGCCCTATCTTGTAGATGTTTGTACCGGCGCGGAGATCAGCGCCTATGAGGAAAAGGTACGATTCTACATTGAGCTGAAGCAGGCTATCGGTAACGACAGTGGTGATTTCCTTGATTATAAGGCGTATGAGCCTGACATGCGGAAACTCATTGATAATTACATTGTGGCATCTGAGTCCGTCAAGATCGGTGAGTTTGACGATCTGACGCTGCTGGACTTCGTACAGAACAAAGGAAAAACTCTCGAAGATGAGGGCCAATCTGAAACAGCGAAAGCCGGTGCTGCAGAGGCGATTGAAAATAACATCCGCAGGAAGATCGTCGAAAAGGTCACCGTGAATCCGAAATACTATGACAAGATGTCCGCCATTCTGGATAAGCTGATCGAAATGCGTAAGCAGGGAGTCGACGAGTATGCCGCGTTACTGGCGCTGTATATCAAGCTTGCCAAGAATGTGGATCACCCGGAAGAAAACGAAGAGTATCCGGAGAGCATCCGCTCCAGCCGTGCGCTCCAGGCCATCTATGACAATGTTGGCGAGGATGAGGATCTGGCAATCAAAATCCATAAAGCTGTGCTGAAAAGCAAGATTGCTGGCTTCCGTGGTGATGAGATCAAGGAGCGAAAGATCAAGCGCGAGTTGTTCCGCGTTCTGAACGATCAGGTCGAGGTGGATCGCATTTTCAAGATCATCGAAAAGCAGGAGGAGTATTGATGCAGATTATCATATCGGGCATCCCGATTGATGTGCAAAAAAAGAATATCAAGAACATGCATCTGTACGTGAAGCCTCCGGATGGTCACGTTATTATTTCCGCGCCTCAGACGATGGACGACAAGGCGATAGAGATCTATGCGCGTACCAATCTGAGCTGGATAAAAAAACAGATACAACAGTACCAGAATCAGCCGCGCAGCAGCAAGCGGCAGTATGTGTCTGGGGAGACCATCTATGTATGGGGCAAGCAGTATTTCATTCAGTTTATCCCGGACAATAAAAAGAACAGTTTTCTCCTTCAGGGGAATACTGCGTTTCTGTCCATGAATAGCGAAAGCACGGTAAAACAAAGGGAGAGCTTTGTTCGTGAACAGTATCGCTTGATGCTGAAGCAGGAAATTGAACGCCTGCTTCCCAAGTGGGAACGAATCACGGATCTCCATTGCGATAGCTGGCAGACGAAGTATATGGTTACCCGCTGGGGAACCTGCAATGCGGAAAAGAAAAAGCTCTGGTTCAATCTTCAGCTGGCTCAAAAGCCGATTGAATGTCTGGAGTTTGTCATCCTCCATGAACTGATTCACTTCCATACCCGGAAGCATGACGCCACGTTCATCGCGTATATGGATTTGTACATGCCGAATTGGAGAGACGTCCGCAATGAGCTGAATGATCGAAAACTGGATTATTACGATGCGCATGATGAAAGCCCACTGAAGAAGCTGATCGACGCAGAGCGCTATGACGAAATCAAGGATGCTGTTCTTCACTATCTGGAGAACGATCCTGATCTTGATAAGAAAAAGTACAATGTTTCGCTCTCCGATGTCGAGATCGAGAACGTAGTACATATTGAGCAGCCGAGAGAAGGCATCATTTCCTTTGATGTCATTGCATCCTGCGATGTTGAGACCGTGGTTCGAAAAGGCAATGGCCAGCCTCGATTCATCGAAAAATGGGTATCGGCCCATTGTGAGATTTCTATAGGAATTGAACTTACCGATTTCTCGGTCGTGAGTGTCGGGCATACAGAAATTCTGGAAGAAAGCGATAATGACCGCTTCTCCGGAGAACTGGTGCCCATAATATCCCGTGATGACTTTGACCGGGAGGCTACCCGCTTCCTTGAAAAAAACTACCCTCTGGCGCTGGAAAAGCCGGTTCCTGTTCCGATCAGACAGATTGCAGAGGACATGCAACTCACGTTGGTGGAGGATACCCGGCTCTCAGACGCGCTTTCGGTGTTTGGAATCGTGGTCTTTGAGGACGGGAGCATCATAGGAGCTAACAAAGAGGTACTTGTCAGAAAGGCAAAACGCGGAACGGTTTATATTGATCCGCGAGTTTATTATGAGAAAACCTACGGTACCGTAAACAGCACGATTGCCCATGAGTGCTACCACTGGTATCGTCATCAGCCGTACCATGCCCTGATGAAAATGATCGGAGCAAAGGATGACGTCGGCAAGGTAATCCGGTGTGCTATTCAGCCCAACGGCAAGGATACGGAAAAATGGAAAGCTGTGGACTGGCTCGAATGGCAGGCAAACGGTGTGGCAATGCACATCCTCATGCCGGTGCAAACCTGCAAGCTGACTATAGACCGACTGATGCAGGAGCACTATGAAAATGCTGATCCGATATTTAAGCCGCTTGCGTTGGAAACGGTTATTGATGAGCTTGTGCAATACTATGGAGTGTCCCGTCAGGCTGCGAAAACTCGTATGCGCCAGCTTGGGTACAACAACGTCGATGGTGTCTATACCTATGTGAACGGGCATTACATCCCGCAGTTCTCTTTCGATCCGAGTTCCCTCGGCAGGAACCAGACCTATACCATTTCTGCTACGGATTTGTTTAAGGCCTATTGCTGCAGTAAGGATTTTAAGGCTCTTATTGATTCCGGTAAGGCGTTGTATGTGGATGGCCACCTGTGTATCAACAAACCTGAGTACATCGAGCACGATGAGGATGGCACATGCCGGATGACCGAATATGCGCTTTCTCATGTGGACGAGTGCTGCTTTGTCTTCGATCTGGGCTATACATACGATTCCAAGTATCTGGGCCTGAAAAGCTATACGCAGTTTCTGGCAAAGTCCGATCCTCAGCTTTCCGCACGGGAATGTTCGTATGATCCGACCAATGCTCATAACCGTGCGCTCAATGCACTGATGGACAGCGCTCCGGCAAAGTCAAATGCTCTGCGCCGGTATCAAGGCTCTTTTGCAGAGACTTTGGTGGAGCTGATGAAAGAGCGAAAGCTCTCGAATAAAAAGCTGGCCGACCTGTCTCTGGTCGGGGAAAAGACGATTCAGCGTCTGCGTAATGATGAAGAGTATCCTACCACCAAGCAGACTGTTCTGGGGCTGTGCGTAGGGATGAGCTTGCCGCCCCCAGTAGCAAACGACTTCTTTGAGAAATCGGATTTCAAGCTTAATCCGAAGAGACAAGAAGATTATATCTATATGTGTGTTCTTGGCGCTTGTGCAGAGAATTCGATCTATGCAGTCAATGAGATGCTGGTAGCACACGGAGTTCCTCCGTTGGGGAGCTCGCCGAACGAATAAGAACACAGATGGAGGTACAACATGGCTATCCCGAAGATTAAAGAACAAGACATCATCGCAGCGTTGAAGTATATCGATGAGAATGGTGTGCCGTCCCAGAACCAGAGTACAAAATATGAGCTGGTGACTGAGGACGGGAAGAAATATCCGCCTAAATATATGATAGCCGTGGCGAGACATCTTGCTACCGGTGAAGAGATCGTGACCAGCGACTTCAATGCGGTCGAGGCCAAGAGCTTTCTGCAGGGCCAAGGATTCACCATCGAAGCAAAGCAGGTAAAGTTCGAGCTGACCATATCTGCTGAGAGTGTCGTCTCAACAGATGAGCGCTTCACGATGGATAACCTGTCCCTTGGCGACAACTACAAGCCGCTCGGAGCTTTCTTCCGAAAGGCCAATGGCGAGGAAATCAAGCGCACTTACAGCAAGGGTGAACGTCGTAATTCCAATCAGACAATGCCTCGTATCGCCTGTCAGGTGTTTGAGAAGCAGCTGGCTGCTATGTCTGTCGAGAGCAAGGAGAGTTTTCCTGTCTGCAAGTACAATCCTACCAGCGAAATGATCTGTGGGATTTACTCCAGCGTTGATGAATTCAGGGAACATCGTAAGACAATAGAGTACCTTGTGTACAGCTATGACAATGGGAGGCAGTTCGTTTTCTACTGCTGGAATGTGTTCTCCACGATCATCTTCGTGCAGGAATGCCTGAAGCGCTTTGGTGAGTCGGGTGACCAGATGATCCTGACCTACAGAGAGAAGGATGAGCAGGAAGAAGAAGCTGCTACCGCTGAGGCGGCGGCGCAGGAAGAACTTGTTCAGCAGTTTAAGGGATATGGGAATCCATTCTCATCGATGCTGATCGAATCGAAAAACCTGATCTTCCGTGGTGCTCCCGGAACGGGCAAGTCCTATCTCGCCAAGGAGATCGCCACCGATATCATCAGCAATGGCTACTATGAGAATTATACGCAGCTTTCAGAAGAGCAGAAACAGCAGGTGGAGTTTGTACAGTTTCATCCGAGCTACGACTACTCTGATTTTGTCGAAGGTCTCCGTCCCAAGGTAAATGATGACGGCACGATGGGCTTTGAGTTGCAGGACGGCATTTTCAAGAAGTTTGTTGCCCGTGCCAGAAAGAATTATGAGGATTCGCAGAAATCGAAGGAGGCCATTGAGAAAGAGGTATCCGTTCAGGATTCCATGATGGATTTCTTCTCAAGCATTGAGCTTGGCGTGGACACATTTAAAACCATCAACGGGAATGAGTTCACCATCACAAGCGTCGATGATAGGCATATCAATATCTCGATTCCGGGTAATGCGACGGTCAACAAGCTCGCGCTGAGCATTGATGAAGTACGGAGAATGCTGGAATCTGACGTAAAGTTTACGAAGATCAAGGATGTTACGGCCTTCTTCGGAAAGTCCTTTGCAACACAGGCCTATTCTTATGATTTCGCAATCTACAAGGCGATCAAGGCGAAAAAAGGAGGAACGTCAAAGGCGAAGGCAAAGACCACTGAACTGAAGAAATACATCTTTATTATCGACGAGATCAATCGAGGCGAGATTTCTAAGATCTTCGGAGAACTGTTCTTTGCCATTGATCCGGGGTACAGGGGTCGCGCCGGTGAGATTTCCACGCAGTATGCAAACCTGCACTCTGATCCAGACGAGAAATTTTATATCCCTGAGAATGTTTACATCATCGGAACGATGAATGATATCGACCGCTCCGTCGATAGCTTTGACTTTGCCATGCGCAGGCGCTTCCGGTTTGTCGAGCTGAAAGCAGATGAACGGTTGGAGATGCTGGCAGCCTTGGAGGACGAGGAGCTGGAGGCAGAGGCTATCCAGCGTATGGCCGCGCTGAACAAGGAAATCGCTGCTGTGGAAGATCTGAATGAGAACTATCAGATCGGAGCATCGTACTTCCTGAAATTGAAGACCTTGACCTTCGACCAGCTCTGGACTGATTACCTGCAGCCGCTCCTGCAGGAATACGTTCAGGGAATGTACGATGAAGAAAGCATTATGAATCGGTTTGCAAAGGCATACGGGTATAAGAAGCCGACCGAGGGTGATGCAGATGAAGACATTAAAAATTAAGGACAACACACAGGTAAAAAAAGATGCCTTCACAGAGATCGGAAATCTCACTGGCAGGATCGCTGACAAGACGCTGGAGCAGCTGGAGCGGGAAGGCGTATTTGTCTTTCCTGAATTTGTTGTCGACGCAGAGGACATCACAAAGGATCAGATGATTCTTCAGAGTGTCAACGACACATTTCGTGCCGGAAATGTTATGGGCTTTCTCGGCTGCGGGAATGAGCGCCTGATTATTGAGTCCCGTTTCTGCGGTGATGAGGAGGACTATTTCTTTCAGTATCTGCTTGACCGAGTATTGGACTTTCCAAACATCGTGGATCTGGAGTCCGATGCCGATCAGAATAATCGGTTGTTCAATTTCCTGCTGTTCCTGTTTCCGTACTATCTGAAGACGGCGATGCGAAAAGGGCTCTTCAAGAAGTATGTCCGAAACCGGTACAACGATGGAAACGTGAAGGGCTGCATCGATATCGCAAGGCATATAGAAAAAAACACTCCCTTTATCGGGAATGTTGCATACAGCCAAAGGGAGTTTTCCTATGACAATTATCTGATGGAGCTGGTGCGCCATACAATAGAGTTCATCAAAAGAAAGCCTTACGGGAACAATCTGCTCATCCGGGTGAAGGATGAGGTGCAGCTCGTTATTGAAGCTACGCAGGACTATGAGGCATACGACCGACAAAAAGTTATCAACGAGAATAAGAAGAACACCGTCCGACATGCCTATTTCCGGGAGTACCTTGCCCTACAGCGCCTGTGCCTTCTGATTCTGCAACACCAGAAGCACCAGATCGGTTCAGGCTCTCGGCAGATATATGGCATCCTATTTGACGGCGCGTGGTTGTGGGAGGAATACGTCGGCTCTCTGATTGATGAGATGTTTTACCATCCCATGAACAAGGGCGGCAAAGGTGCACAGCGTCTGTTTGACGGCAGCATTGGTCTGATCTATCCAGACTTCATCAGCCGGAATACTGAGGCGAGAATAATCGCAGATGCCAAATACAAGCCCGTCGATAACATCGGGAACCGAGATTACCTTCAGGTGCTGGCGTATATGTTCCGCTTCGATGCGAAAGCAGGATACTACCTGTATCCCGATGCCGTGGGTATCGATGATTCTCCTCTGTGGATGAACAAAGGCTCAACCTACGAGGCAAATGTTACACCAAGGGATGATGTATGCCTTACCAAGCACGGATTAAAAATACCGGTTGCAGCTGAGAACTACGAGGATTTTGTATCTCAGATGAAAGCCAGCGAGGATGCGTTCCGGCAGGTGTTTATTGCCAGCTGATGGCTGAGAATGGCTTTGGATTGAAGGGAACATTTTATGTTGATTAAGGACATACCAAAGGATCATGCAGAAAAGCTGATCTCCGCCATTGGCGATCTTCGACCTGAAATGATCGTCAGGATCGTTGCAGAGGATTATGCGCTTTATCAGCTTGGCCTCATCCAGTATGTTCCTTGTTCGGTAGAGATTGAAGCATCTGAGGATGAAATCACTGAGCTGGCAGATGAGGTGCTTCAGATGGAGATAGATGCATGGAACTTTGATGACCGGGAACTAAAGAATCCGGAAATTGCTAAACAGCAAAAGGAACTGGAAAATCGATATCGGAAGTATGCGATTATTCATGGGTACCTTGGCACATAGATTTCTGTCCATTATGGCGATAAAAGAAGGGGTTCGGATATGGTCGGGAAATATAAAGTCATCACGCTCTGCGGTAGCACACGGTTCAAGGATGCATTCATGGAGGTGCAAAAGCGTCTGACATTGGAAGGAAACATTGTCATCAGCGTCGGGCTTTTCGGCCACTCCGGCGATGATGAGGTCTGGACTGAGGGTACTAAGGAAATGCTGGATGACATGCATAAGCGGAAGATCGACATGGCGGATGAGATCTTCGTGATCAACGTCGGCGGTTATATTGGGTCCAGCACCCGGTCCAAAATCGAGTACGCAACTGCCACCGAGAAAATCGTCAGATATTTGGAGCCGATGTCATGAATAAGGCTTTAGCAGATTTAGAAAAGGCAGATTGGTCCTCGCTGACCTATGAGGATAAGAACAGATTGCTGTTTCTTCGGCAGAAGAAAACCTTGGACATGTTTCTGGAGCGAGGAGCCATTTCACAGGCCCAGCACGATAAGAGTCTCCATGACCTTATCGAAAAGATGGGCAAGGCATCAGAGGGTAATGAAGATGAAAAACGATATATATGAACTTACCAGAAAGCGGCGCTCTGTTCGCCGCTACGGGAGTGAGCATATTGACGACGAGATTATCAGCGAGATCATGAAAGTTGCCTTGACTGCGCCGACATCCTTCGGGCATAAGCCGGTAGAATACGTTGTTGTACGCGACAAGGATATGATCAGGGAGATCGGAGCCTGCTGGGTCCACATAAGGAATCGTATGGGACAGCGAGGAACCTCCGACCAGGAGATCAGATCGCTGCTCGGCGTGCCGGAAGGCTATACTGTGCTGAACCTTGTGGCCATTGGTGAGAAGGGCGAAACGAAGAAGGCATACACAGACGCTGACCTGCACACCGAGAACGTACATTACGAGAAATACTGATTGAGGAGAGCTATCATGCAGCACGAATGTCGAATAACCGTACTGGAAACGAAGTACTTTCCGGACCTTCAGGAGCAGTATCTGGCCGATCCCAAATCCGGCCCCTGTCCGTTCTTCAAACCGGGTGATACCTTTCTTCTCAAGCGCACGCCGCAGCAGGACGATTTTTATCATCTGATGAACGGCAAGTTCTGCGGTGAGGCGTGGGATGCTGTCAGCCGGTATGTGTACACGGCACTGCAGGGAGGCTCCGTCATGAAGGGCTGGACCAACGACGACCGTATGATGATCGCCTGCTGCAACGATGGCACGAGACCGGTCATCTTCAAGATCGAGCGCATCGACATTCCTGAGAATGACGAGGAGCGGGAGTGGCTGGCAAAGCAGAACTTCAAGAATAGCGCAGAGGATGCCTATACGGGGTGATCTGAATCGGGCATGAGGGGGATATTATGGCACGACAGAGTATTTTTGACATGAAGGTATCAAAAATCTATCCACTGCTGCTTCAGAAAGTGGAGCGTAAGGGCCGGTCAAAGGAAGAAC
>JAEEGL012551057.1_pt1 | contig 11987 bp, 11 predicted proteins | sample 9134231 | NCBI WGS metagenome assembly JAEEGL01 (sample SAMN16246548, study PRJNA631951) | gut metagenome | biome: gut microbiome; feature: rumen; material: fiber-attached | host: Bos | place: Iran: Karaj | collected 2018-10
CAAGGTCTGCGGCGTCGGCTGCATGGGATGCCACCTCTGCGAGAAGAACTCCGGCGGAAAGGAGGCCGGGCACTTCACGTTCCAGGGCTTCCTCGCCAAGGTCAACTACGAGAACCCGCCGACCGACGAGCAGATCGTGGCGAAATGCCCCGCGAAGTGCATGTCGGTCGATCCACACTTCGAGAGCGGACACTGATTGGAGAATTAGATGAAGACCGTAAAGAGCAATTTCAAGTTCAACGGTGGGGTCCACCCCGACTACAACAAGGAGCTCGCGCGCGACAAGCCGATCGAGCGGATGCCGCTTCCGGCGGAACTCGTCGTCTCGATGAGCCAGCACCTCGGCGCGCCGGCGAAGTGCCTCGTGAAGGCGGGCGACTTCGTGAGTCGCGGGCAGCTCATCGGCGAGAAGAACGGATTCATCTCGGTGTGCGTGCGCGCGCCCGCCGACGGAAAGGTCAAGGCGGTCGAGAAGCGCCTCGGCCCGGCGGGCGGCAAGGCGGACGCCGTGATCATCGACACGACGGAGAAGCCCGAAGGGGCAGGTTCCGCGTCTCCAATCCTCCCTCCGCTTGACTGGAAGGCCTCCACGCGCGAAGAGCTGCTGAAACGCGTCGAGGAGGCCGGAATCTGCGGCATGGGCGGCGCGGGCTTCCCGACTTCCGTGAAGCTCAATCCTCCGCCGGGAAAGCGTTGCGAGTACCTGATCCTGAACGGCGCGGAGTGCGAGCCGTACCTCACCGCAGACTTCCGCGTCATGCTCGAGCGCGCCGACCGCATCCGCGTGGGCGTTGAGATCATGCGCAAGGTTCTCGGCGGTCCGGCGGTGCGCATCGCCATCGAGGCGAACAAGCCGGAGGCGATATCCGCAATGGAGAAGGCGTTCTCCGACATCGAGGGCAACGTGGAGATCGTCGTGCTGCCGGTGCTGTATCCGCAGGGGAGCGAGAAGCATCAGATATTCGCGACCGTCGGACGCGTCGTCCCCGAGCCGCCGGCGCTCCCGATAGACGTCGGGTGCGTCGTAGAGAACATCGGCACGGTCGCCGCGATAGCCGACGCCGTAGAGAAGGGCGAGCCGCTTCTCGAGCGTGTGACGACGGTCTCCGGCGACGCGGTGGCGGAGCCGAAGAACGTGCTTGCCCCGAGCGGGACGAAGTACGCCGACCTCGTCGCGTTCTGCGGAGGGGAGAAGGTCCCGCCCGCGAAGGTGATATCCGGCGGGACGATGATGGGCTTCGCGGTGTCTACGCTCGACATCGCGACGACGAAGACGACGTCAGGGCTTCTACTCCTCTCTCGCAGGCGCGTGTTCCAGTACGAGTCCGGCGCGTGCATCAACTGCGGAAGGTGCGTGAGGGCGTGTCCCATGAACCTTAACCCCGCGCTCATCTCCAAGGCGGTTGACGCGAACGACATCAAGGCGGCGGAGGACGCGCACGTGATGGACTGCATCGAGTGCGGCGCGTGCAGCTTCGGCTGCCCCGCCTACCGCACCATAACCCAGAGCTGCCGCAAGGCGAAGAACTCCATCCGCGCGCGCATCGCCGCCGAGAAGGCCAAGGCCGCCGCGGCGGCCAAGAAGGAGCAATAATGAAACCGAAAGAAACAGCCGAACACTACATCTTAAGTTCGTCGCCGCATGCGCACGCGGACGTGTCCGTCTCGCAGATCATGCTGGACGTGATAATCGCGCTTCTGCCGACCACCATCGTCGGCGTCCTCCTGTTCGGAATGCCGGCGGTCTGGACGATTGCGACGTGCGTCTCGACGTGCATAGTTACGGAGGCCCTGTGCCGGATGGCAATGAGGCGCGAGAACACGATAGGCGACCTCTCCGCCGTCGTCACAGGACTCCTCCTCGCGCTGAACCTCCCGGCGGGGATTCCGCTCTGGATGGCCGTCGTGGGATCCGTGTTCGCGATAGGCGTCGCGAAGCAGGTGTTCGGAGGCCTGGGGATGAATCCGTTCAACCCAGCACTTGCCGCGCGCGCGTTCATGCTCATCTCGTTCACCGGACCGATGACGACATGGCTCAAGCCTTTCTGGTGGAGGACGCCCGAGGCCGCCACGACGGCTACGCCGCTCGCCTCGATGAAGCTGATGTTCGCGGCGGATGCGACTGCGTCCGCGTCTCCTCACGGGCTGTGCAGCGCCGCGACGGGCGGACTCTCCAATATATGGAACCTCGCCATCGGCAACGTTCCCGGATGCATCGGCGAGGTGTCGGCCGTCGCGCTCGCGATAGGCGCGGCGTACCTGCTCTGGCGCAGGGTCATAACATGGCACATCCCGTTCGCTTTCATCACGACGGTGTTCGTCTATTCGCTCATCGCCGGAGGCGCTCCGGCGATGGCGCAGGTGCTTTCCGGCGGCGTGATGATCGGCGCGTTCTTCATGGCGACGGACTACGCGACGTCTCCCGTGACTGCGAAGGGCAAGCTCATCTTCGGATTCGGCTGCGGACTCCTCTGCATGTTAATCAGGCAGTTCGGCACGTATCCCGAGGGATGCTCCTTCGCGATCCTGATAATGAACTCCGTCGCGCCGCTGATCAGCCGCTGGACGCAGCCCAAGCCCTTCGGGGCAAAATGAGGGTCTGGATAGAGAATCCGTTCGACACCCTCCCCGTAGAGGGCTTCCGGCCTCAGCGTTACTGGCTCATGGCCGAGGCGTTCGTGCGCGCAGGACACGACGTCACGCTCTGGACGAGCGACTTCTCCCATGCGACCAAGTCCCGCCGCACCGTGCGCGCCGGCGATGCGCCGTTCACGCTTAGGTTCGTGCCTACGCCTCCGTACACATCCAACGTGTCCTTCGCACGCATAAGGAGCCACCGCGCATACGCGGCGGAATGGCTCGCGGAGGCGAGGGACGAGGCGCGGAAGGGCGGAGCCCCAGATATTGTTATAGTCTCGCTTCCGCCGCTCAAGACGGCGGATTCCGCCATCGCCCTCAAGCGCGAGTTCGGCGCGCGCCTTGTCGTTGACGTCATGGACGCCTGGCCGGAGACGTTCTACAGGCTCTTCCCGTCCGTGTTGCGTCCGTTTGCCTCGCTCGCACTACTTCCGCTCCGCCGTGCCGCAGTTCGCGCATATCGCGATGCGGACCTCGTTACGGGCGTGTGCGACGCTTACGGGAAAATCGCGCTCGCTGCCGGTGCGAGGGAATATGCGAGGTTCTACCATGGCGTCCGCATGGCGAAGACGCCTGCGACCGCCGCGCGGAGACCGGCGGATCCGTCATCCATCCGCCTCGCGTACGTCGGCAACTTCGGGCGCGGATACGACCTCACGACGGCGATCAGGGCCGTCTGCGACACGCCCGGCATGACGCTCGACGTCGCCGGGGCAGGGGAGCGCGAGCGCGAATGGCGCAAGTGCGCCAATGGCTCTTCTCGCATCAGGTTCCATGGCTTCCTTGGCGAGGAAGAACTGTCGTCGCTGCTCGATTCGTGCGACGTCGGCATAATACCGCTTGCCGACGACACGTTCGTCGGACTTCCCTACAAGCTCGGGGACTACGCCATTCACGGACTCAGGGTCGTGACGTCCCTGCGCGGCGAGTGCGCCGCGATCCTTGAGCGGCACCGCGCGGGAAGGACTTATACGGCTGGAGACGTTGGATCGTTCAAGGCCGCCGTCGCCGACGCGCTCGCGGACGACCCAGGCTTCTCGTCCCTCCTTTCGGAACTCGACGCGAACTCCATCTACGACGAGTACGTGAAAAGGGTCACAATCCACAATTCACAATCAACGAAGGTACCTCAATGAAAAAACTCATAGGCAAGGTTCTCACTGTGTTTCGCGATTTCGCGGACAGCCACTGCGCGATGCACGCAGCTGGACTTACGTACTTCTCGATGCTCGCGATAGTGCCGCTCCTGTGCGTGCTGCTGTCGGTGGCACAGCTCTGCGGCGCGGACCATCTTGCCCGCGAGAAGATAAACGCGCAGATCGACGCGATGATCTCCAACGTCGAACACGGGCAGGAGGACGAGCTTGCCGCCGTGACGACGCTCAGCGCGGAGGAACGCGAGAGGAAGCGCATCGCGGCCGAGGAGTTCGCCGCGCAGGCGAGGACTCTCTCCAACGCGCTGTTCGAGCGCATCGAGCAGTTCGACGTCTGGACGTTCGGATGGGTCGGTTTCGCATTCCTCGTCTGGACCGTCATCAGTGCGATAGGCATGGTCGAGACGAGCCTGAACGAGGTGTTCGACGTCCCGAAGGCCCGGCCAGTGTGGAAGCGCGCCTACCTCAACGTGTTCACCGCCGTCATACTGCCGATATTCGTGACGCTTGCGCTTTCCATCCCGCTTCTCAACGTCGCGAAGCAGATACTCGTCGCGACGATGGGTTCGCTGTGGCTCACGAAATGGGTCTCGGACGGGATAATCTGGTTCCTCGACTCTACTCTCTTCCGCCTCTCGGTCACGCTCGTATTCGCGTCGCTCACGTTCGCGTACGCATTCTATGTCCTCCCGAACAGGAAGGTTCCGTTCCGCGCTGCGTTCATCGGCGGATTCGTCACGGCGTTCTTCTTCGGCGCTTGGGTCAAGATATGCGCGGTCGCGCAGGTCGGAATCGCGAAGACGTCCGCGCTCTACGGATCGTTCGCGTTCCTGCCGATCGTCCTCGCATGGCTCTACATGAGCTGGCAGATAGTGCTGTTCGGCGCGTGCATCACCCATGCCGTGTCGCGGAAGGGGGAGGAAGGGAAATGAGGATACTGATTACCGGCGGAAAGGGCATGCTGGGACGTACCCTGCAGAGGGAGTTGTCCGGGCACGAGCTGACGATAGCGGATCTTCCTGATTGGGACATCACCGACGGCGACGCGTTCCTCGCGAAGACCGTAGAGGCGCGGCCGGACGTCGTGATCCACTGCGCGGCCATGACGAAGGTGGACGACTGCGAGACGAACCGCGACCTCGCCTTCCGCCTGAACGAGGAGGGGTCCCGCAACGTCGCCGTAGCGTGCAAGGCCGCCGGCGCGAGGCTCATCGCGATCTCGACGGACTATGTGTTCTCCGGAGAGCCGCCGCGCGAGCCGTGGGCGTGGAGCGAGACTGACATCCCCCGTCCGCGCACCGTCTATGGGGCGTCGAAGTTCGCAGGCGAGCAGATGATCCACATGATAATGCCGGACGCCGTGGTCCTCCGCATAGCCTGGCTGTACGGTCCGGGCGGCCCCAGCTTCGTCCACACGATGGCGCGCCTCGGCGCTGAGGACGGCGCGCCGCTGAAGGTCGTGAACGACCAGAGGGGGAATCCGACGTCCACCAAGGTCGTCGCGGATGTCATAGGGTTTCTCCTCTCCCGTCCCGACGTCAGCGGAATCGTCCACGGGACGTGCGAGGAGCAGTGCACGTGGTACGACCTGACGGTCGAGCTGTTCCGGCTGCTCGGACTCCGTCGCGCTGTCGTACCGTGCACGACCGAGGAGTTCCTGCGCCCCGCGCCGCGTCCGCGCAATTCAGCGCTCAAGAAGAGCGTCCTCAACCTGCTTGGATATCGCACGCCGAAATGGCAGGACGCGCTTCGCGAATTCGTTGACGCGGAGTACGGCGGCGCAAGGTGACGCCGGCATCGGAGCACGGATCCCTGCGCTGGGAATGGGCGCGTTAAGGACGTGCGCAAATGGCATTCCGCAAAATGTGGTATAATATCCGACAATGGAAAAAGAAGGGACAAGACGGACAAGCTACACCTACGAGCTGACGGGCGACCAGCAGGAGATTCTGCTGGGCGTCATGGTCGGCGGCAACTACCGTAGGCGCGAGGTTCCGTATTCCCTTTGCTCGATCGAAGGCGACGGTTTCAACGCGACTCTGTACGAGAAGGAGAAGCACGGCAAGCGCAAGCTGTGCGTCCAGGGTTCCAAGGCCGAGGACTTCGTGCTGTTCGTCCTCGAGCCGCAGGTCCTCGGCGGGGCGTCGCTCGGATACGAGGACATCCTGCACCCGGAGATGTCCTCGCCTCACGCGGGAAGCGACGAATCCGGCAAGGGCGACTACTTCGGTCCGCTTGTCGTCTGCTGCGCGTACACGGACGAGGGGCTTTCGGCGTCGATGCGCGACATGGGCGTGAAGGACTGCAAGCAGATGTCGGACAAGTCGGTGCTGACGACTGGCGCGAAACTCCGTGCGCTGCTCGGTCCGTCCGGGTTCGCGGTCGTCAAGCTCGGCCCAGCCGCGTACAACAGGCTTTACGCGAAGATGAGGAACATCAACCGGATGCTCGCGTGGGCTCACGGCACGGCCATAGAGGAGCTGATCGTTAAGCGTCCCGGATGTGGGCGCGTAGTCGTGGACCAGTTCGCGCCGACCGAGGCGACGATTCTCCGTGCGCTCAAGCCGCACGGCAAGGAGGCGAAGGTCGAGCAGCGCCACAAGGCCGAGAGCGACATCGCCGTGGCGGCGGCATCGGTGATCGCGCGCGAGCTGTTCCTGCGGGACATCATGGCGATGGGCGACGAGGTCTTCGGGCCTCCGGCGGAGGGGCGCGAGGACGTCCCGGCAGGCTCGTCCGATCCGCGCGTCCGCGCGCTTGCGGAGGACATGGTGCGCAAGAACGGCCCTGTCTGGCTGATGAACCACGTGAAGGCGCACTTCCAGACGACGGACAAGGTGTTGGAAGCGTGCGGCATGTCCAGGGCGGACCTGCCGCCGGAAGGTCAGGTAGTTTCGGCGCACAAGCGCCAGGAGGGAATATGATACTAGCAAACTCGCTCATAGACGGATTCCTCGGCTCCAACGTCGTTGGACAGGGGATTGTTGTTCTTCAGCTGCTGTTCTCCGTGATAATGTTCGCGGTGATCATCGGGAAATGGAGGGAGCTCGGATACGTCGGCCGCTCGACGCGGCGCTTCGTGCGAGACTTCACGTCGGGGCACGACGTCCTCGAGTACTACCTCGAGCGCAGGCCGTCCGCCGTGACGGGGCTCGAGGGCATATACAAGGAGACGTGCGAGAGGCTGCTTAAGCTCCTCACGCCGGACGTCCGTTCGCTCCTCGTCGGGCGGCAGACGAACGGCGACGGGGCCGCCGCGCTCACGGGGCGCGAGATCGAGCTCGTGCGCGGGACGTGCGAGCATTCGCTCGACGAGGAGGAGATACGCATCGAGCGCGGCATGGGCGTCATCGCGACGGTCGTGGCGCTGTCGCCGATGCTCGGACTCCTTGGCACGGTGTGGGGCGTCCTCGACGCGTTCGCCGAGATGGGCACCGAGGGCAGCGCGAGCCTCGCGACGATCGCGCCGTCGATCTCCGCTGCGCTCGTTACGACAGTCGTCGGACTCCTTGTAGCGATCCCGGGCGTCATCGCGCACAGCCGCATGTCGGCGTCGATCACGTCCATACGCTCCGAGATGGAGGGCTTCGCGGACGAGCTGATCGGACGCATAGCGTGCGAGTTCCAGGGGAGGGGAGCGTGAGATGTCGCTGAGACGGCGAAGGATGAGGCGCGGGGGCGAGAGGCCCAGGGCGACGGTTGACATGACGTCGCTCATCGACCTCACGTTCCTGCTGCTCGTGACGTTCATCGTGACGCTCCCGAAGCTCGAGCAGGGCATATCGATCATGCTTCCGCAGGCGAAGACGGACGCCCTGCCGACGAAGGACAAGAAGGCGAACACGGTGACGGTGGACAAGGACAACGTCATCTACCTGAACGAGAAGCCGATCACCCTGGAGGAGCTCGAGAAGCGGCTCATGGCGATGGCGGCGGAGGATCCGGACGTGCCCGTCCTCGTTCGCGGCGACGAGCGCAACTCCTACGGCGACGTGATGAAGGTCGTGAAGATCGTGTACAAGTGCAAGATACACCGCATGGCGCTGGTCACGGTGGAGAAGTAGGGGGATAGATGGAGGTCTGGATAGACGAGAGGCGGCCCGATGTGGTGAGCACGACGAATGTCGCGCTCGCCGTGGCGTTGCACGTCCTCTTCTTCATCGGCGTGTACATGTTCGCGAGAATGCACTTCACGCCGAAGGAGACCGTCATACCCATCGACCTCACCGTCGTCGTGAACGAGAACCTCGATGGCGTCGAGGACGAGCCGCCTCCGCTGAACGATCCGCCCCCGACCCCGCCCGAACCCCCGAAGCCGCCGGAACCGACACCGCCGCCCCCACCTCCTCCGGAGCCGAAGGTCGTCGATGCGGTCGAGGTCGTGAAGGAGAAGCCGAAGCCGCCGGAGAAGAAGCCGCCGGAGAAGCCCAAGGAGAGCCTCGAGGACAGGTTGAAGCGCATGAGGGAGTCCGTCAAGGAGCCCAAGCCTCAGGAGAAGAAGCCCGAGCCCCCGAAGAAGACCAAGGAGGAGCTTCTCAATGAGCGCATGGCGAAGATGAAGAATTCCGCAACGGTCAAGAAGGTCAACATCAAGGTGCCCGATGCTCCGAGCGGAAACGGCAGGACCGACAAGAAGACGCTTACCGACAAGGAGATACGCGACCTGCTGAACAAGGGCTATAAGCCCGGCGCGACCACGCAGATCGCCCAGAGCGAGATGCAGTTCTGCATATCACGCGTCCGTGGCGCGATAGACGCCAAGTGGAAGGAGCTGCAGCCCACCATCGGCGCGGAGGGCACCGTGTTCATCGCCGTCAGGTTCGGCATGAACGGGGCGATGCTCAACTGCCGGTTGAGCCAGAGCTGCGGCGACAGGACGTCTGACACGGCGGCGCTGACGGTCGTCAGGTCCGTGGGGCCGATATCGGGGCTTGACGCGGACTTCCTCCGCAAGTACTCGAAGGAGGACCTCATCATACGCTACAAGGTGGAGTCGAGATGAACGCGATGCTTCTAGTGGCGGCGATCAAGCTCGTCGGCGTGACGGGCGGGGAGCTCGAGACGCGCGCGTACTTCGACGTGAACAATGCGAAGGTGGGCGATCCGCTCGTGCTGACGATCGACTTCGTGGGCGAGGCGGACTTCCGTTCGCTGCACCCGCCGGCGCTGTCGCGGCACGTCGACAAGACGGACTGGAAGGTGGACGACATGAGCGCGAAGACGGAGACGAACACGCGGCGTGTCGGCGGGTTCTTCAACTCGCGCGAGGTCGCCGTCGCGAAGTCCCTCACGTACAGGGTGCGCCCGATGCGCGAGGGCGTCCTCTGGTTCCCTGCGCTCGAGTTCGAGTACGTGGGCGAGGATGGTTCCGTAAGGACGGTCTCGGCAAACGAGATACCGGTCCACGCGAGGAAGGGTGAGCAGGTCGTCGTGAAGGAGCTTTCGGTGGATGGCGAGAAGATGCCGGAACCTCCCGCGCTCGTGGAGGATCCCGGAGTGAAGCTGGACGACGACACGCTTTTCGCGTGGCGCAAGGCGTGCGCGTCGCCGACGGCGGACGGCTTCAGGGACTTTGCGTTTCCGGCGGGGCGGATGAACGAGGCGACGTGCGCGATCCGCGAAGGGCAGTGGCGCCGCGCGCTCGGCATATACTCGCGCCTCGAGTGGCGCGTCGGACAGACGCCGGAGATTGAGCAAGGCTTCCTCGCGGCGCGCGCGCTGAAGTTCGACAGCGCCGCGGCGGAGATCCCGGTGTGGCGCACCGTCGGGCGTCCGCTGCTCAAGTATACGTGGAAGGGCCGCATCGGTTTCCTCGCGCTCGCGATTTCCGTGGTCGCCCTCTTGTTCTGGCTCGTCGGGCGGGCGATACGCGCGCTTGCGTGCCTGGCGTTCGCGCTGCTGCTCGCGCAGTCCGCGCAGGGGCAGGGCATCTTCGAGGAGATGGAGCGGATGCACCGGCAGATGGAGCAGCAGATGCAGCAGATGATGCAGATGCACCAGGGCGGGTCGTCGATGAGCATCTCGTTCGGCGGCGAGCGGCAGAAGCCGGTGGAGGTCAGGGCGAGGGTGCGAACGGATCCGGCGGAACTGCAGGTCGGCGAGCCGTTCGCGTTCATACTCGAGCTTGAGACTCCGAGGACCGCGTCGGTCGGACAGATACAGGTGAGGCCGAGCGAGATGTACGGGCTCACGTTGACGGGGCGCGTGGAGAACATGGCTGACGGCAAGTCGGCGAATCCGTCCAACGTCGTGAAGAGGCTGTCGATTCCGGTCAGGTACGACGTTCCGTTCAAGGGCCCCGTGTCGTTCACCGTCACCGGCATGGTCACTGGACGCCAGCGCGCGGGCAACATGTCCTTCTCGTTCTCGAACAACTTCCAGTCTGAGGCGCCCGCGATACCCATCGACGTCAAGCCGCTGCCGTCCGCCGGACAGCCCGAGGACTTCAGCGGGATAATCTCCGAGGGCCTGCGGCTCATGGAGAGGAAGGACCTTTCGAAGGTCGGGACGAACGACGTCATAAGGATAACCTACAGGCTCGAGCATCGCGGATACCTTCCGAAGGGATGGAGGCCGAAGGGCGTCGCTTTCGAGATCGGCAGGGGCGCGCGCGACGGCGCGGGCGCCGTCGAGTGGATGAGGTACTTCGTGGCGGATGGTGCGAGGGAGACGCCGAAGCTCTCCATATCGTACTACAATCCTAAGGCAAAGGCGTACAGGAAAGTCGAGGCGGGAGGCTCGCGCATAGAGTATGAAGGGGAATAAGACGATATTCCTGTCGCCGCCGTCAGTCGGCGCGCGGGAACGCGCGGCAGTGAAGCGCGCGTTTGATTCCGGCTACGTCGCGCCGTGCGGTCCGCAGGTGGACGAGTTCGAGCGCAGGCTCGCGGAGCTTGCGGGACGCAAGTACGCCGTCGCTGTGTCGAGCGGCACGGCGGCAATCGACCTGCTGATGGAGGAGCTTGGGGTCGATTCGTCGTGGACGGTGGTCGCGCCGACGCTGACGTTCATCGCGACGGTGGGCCCGGCGTGGCATCGCGGCGCAAGGCTCGTGTTCGTAGATTGCGACGAGACCGGCAACATCGACCCCAACCTCCTCGACGAGGCATTAGGGTCGATTAGGGTCAAATTAGGGTCAGATAGAGTCTTGCGTCCAAAAATCGCGCTGACCATAACAGGCCCTAAATCGACTCTAAAAGACCCTACTCAGACCCTAAGCGACCCTAAGATCCTTGTCATAGGTGTTGATCTATATGGTGCTTGTTGCGACTACAAGGCGCTCACCGCTATCTGCCGCCGCCACAGCGCGAAATTGATCATCGACTCCGCCGAGGCCGTCGGCGCCACGCGCGACGGCCGCCCCGCCGGCTCTGCGGGACTCGCCGCCGTTTATTCATTCAACGGAAACAAGATTGTGACCACCTCCGGCGGCGGCGCGATCGTCACCGACGACCGCGCCCTCGCCGAGCGCGCGAAGAAGCGCGCGCAGCAGTCGCGCGAGCGTTGCACATGGTACGAGCACCGCGAGGTCGGATACAACTACCGCCTGAGCAACATCCTCGCCGCGATAGGCATCGCCCAGCTCGACAGGCTGCCGCAGATACTGCGCAGGCGCAAGGCGAACTTCGCATGGTACGCGCGGCATTTTGAGGGAGACGTCATGGTTCCCGGCGAATGTGCGAACCACTGGATGACTGTCGGGCTCCTCCGCTCGCGCCGCGAACGCGACGCGTTGCTTGCGCGCTTCGCGAAGGCCGGCATAGAGGCGCGCCCGGTATGGAAGCCGATGCACCTCCAGCCCGTCTTCGCCGGATGCCGCGTCTTCGGCGGCGAGGTTGCCGAGGCGCTCTTCGATCGCGGCGTGTGCCTTCCGAGCGGGACAGACCTCACTCCCGCCGACCGCCGCCGCATCGCCTCAGTACTGCCTTCGCGTTCCTAACCCCTAATCCCTTGCGCCACTGCAACGATGCCAGACTTGGCAACAGTTTAGCAGCATTCAACCTTCGGGGACTGTCCCCACTTTCGGGGACTGTCCCCATCTCCGGGGACTGTCCCTTGCCTTGGGGACTGTCCCCCTGCCGCTTGCATTAATTTTCGATTAATTTTTCTTTCCGGAATTTATGCTATGTTGTTCCCGTCCCGCCGGATGGTCCGGCGGGCGCATGGAAACTCAAGGAAAGGAAAAGAGGAAATGGC
>JAEEGL012751143.1_pt1 | contig 11987 bp, 7 predicted proteins | sample 9134231 | NCBI WGS metagenome assembly JAEEGL01 (sample SAMN16246548, study PRJNA631951) | gut metagenome | biome: gut microbiome; feature: rumen; material: fiber-attached | host: Bos | place: Iran: Karaj | collected 2018-10
CGTGCCATCGAGCAGAAGATTGCGGCTAAGGCTAAGGAGACTGTGAAGCTGAACGAGAAGACTGTCAGCCTCGACGAATTCAACAAAATGTTTAAGTAAGATAAGACCGTCAGTCTGACCTTAAACCTCAAAACCTTAGAACCTCATGAACACCGATTTTAAGAAATTTGCCACAAAGCATGTGGGCATCAACAGCATGGTGCTGGACGATGTCATCAGTATGCAGAATCAGTATCTGAACCCCTACATCCTGGAGGAACGTCAATTGAACGTGACACAGATGGACGTGTTCTCACGTTTGATGATGGATCGCATCATTTTCCTTGGTACGCAGATTGATGATTACACCGCCAACACCCTGCAGGCACAATTGCTGTACCTCGACTCGGTTGATGCAGGTAAGGATATCAGCATCTATATCAACTCTCCTGGTGGCAGCGTGCATGCAGGATTGGGCATCTACGACACAATGCAGTTCATCAAGAGTGACGTGGCCACCATTTGCACAGGTATGGCTGCTTCTATGGCTGCCGTTCTGCTCGTGGCTGGTCAGGCGGGCAAGCGCAGTGCGCTGACCCACAGCCGTGTGATGATTCACCAACCGATGGGAGGTGCACAAGGACAGGCCAGTGACATCGAAATTACGGCTCGCGAGATTCAGAAGTTGAAGCAGGAACTCTACACCATCATTGCTAACCATTCGGGTCAGCCCTATGACAAGGTGTGGGCCGATAGCGACCGCGATTATTGGATGACCGCCGATGAGGCTAAGGAATATGGCATGATCGACCAAGTGCTGATTAAGAAGTAAGATGTGGAAAGTAGGAGAAGTTCCTGTTTCTTTGAACTTCTCCTGCCTCCCTAAACCCTAAAATCTCAAATGAAGAAAGTTTGTTCGTTCTGTGGACGAAGTGAGAAAGAAGTGCCTCTGCTGATTACCGGCTTGTCGGGCTTCATCTGCAATGATTGCGCTGAAGCAGCTTACGGTATTGTGCAGGAAACGATGAAGAGCCATAAGGCAGGACGAAAGAAAGGCGCAGACTTGGACTTGTCGTTGGACAAATTGCCAAAACCTGCGGAGATAAAGGCATTCCTCGACCAATATGTGATTGGGCAAGATGATGCCAAATGCTACCTTGCTGTGAGTGTGTACAACCACTACAAACGTCTAGGGCAGAACACTGATGATGGGGTGGAGATAGAAAAATCAAACATCATCATGGTGGGCCCGACAGGTACGGGAAAGACTCTTCTTGCTCGTTCTATTGCACGCCTGTTGCAAGTGCCCTTTACCATTGTTGACGCTACCGTATTTACGGAAGCAGGCTATGTGGGCGAGGATGTGGAGAGCATACTGAGCCGATTGCTGCAAGTGGCCGACGACGATGTAAGGGCTGCCGAGCGTGGTATCGTGTTCATTGACGAGATAGACAAGATAGCCCGCAAGCAAGACAATCCCTCCATCACTCGCGACGTTTCGGGCGAAGGCGTGCAACAGGGACTGCTGAAACTTTTGGAAGGGAGCATCGTGAATGTGCCCCCCAAGGGTGGACGCAAACATCCCGACCAGGCTTACACACAGGTAGACACGCGCAACATCCTCTTCATTTGCGGTGGTGCTTTCGATGGCATAGAGAAAAAGATTGCACAGCGACTGAACACTCATGTGGTGGGTTTCAATTCCGTGCAGCATACGCGTAACTTGGATAAGAACAACTTGATGAAGTATGTAGTGCCTCAGGACCTAAAGTCATTCGGACTGATTCCCGAAATCATTGGTCGTCTGCCGGTGCTCACCTACCTCAATCCCCTCGACCGTGAGGCCTTGCGCCGCATTCTGCTTGAGCCCAAGAACTCGTTGGTGAAGCAACAGAAGAAACTTTTCGAAATGGATGGCATCGAACTGGAATTCACGCCCGAGGTACTTGACTACATCGTAGACAAGGCGGTGGAATACAAGTTGGGTGCACGCGGATTACGCTCCATCATGGAAACACTGATGATGCAACTCCAATTTGATGCGCCGTCATCGAAGAAAAAGAACAAGAAAATCGTCATAACCAAGGAGTATGCCCAGGAGCGTCTCGAAAATTCACTCCTGCAAGAGAGTATGGAAGTGAGGTGAACATAACAAGAAAGCCAAAGCGTGCGCGCTTTGGCTTTCTTGTTTCTATGCTTTTCTACTTAGTTCAATGCCAGTTCGACGAAATTCTACCTATATACATTTATAATAATTAGAGATTAAACTTCAAAAAAATATAAATAAATTTTGTTTTTCGCTTGCTTTACACTATCTTTGTAAAGAAGTAAAGGCAAAACCCTACCGAAGTGAAAGATTTTGACCTCCTCGATAAGCTCAAAAAGCACTTTGGATTCGACACCTTCAAGGGCGACCAGGAAGCTATCATCCGTAATGTTTTGGACGGGAAGGACACCTTTGTGCTGATGCCTACAGGCGGTGGAAAGAGCCTTTGCTACCAGTTGCCGGCCATATTGATGGAAGGGACTGCCATAGTTATCTCCCCCCTTATTGCACTGATGAAAAACCAAGTGGATGCCATTCGCATGTTGAGCGAAGACGATGGCATCGCTCATTTCATCAATTCCTCGCTTTCGAAGGCAGAGACGGATCGTGCCAAGGACGACATTAGGGCGGGACGTACCAAACTCCTATATCTCGCACCCGAAAGTCTGACGAAGGAGGAAAACATCGATTTCCTGCGTTCTGTGAAAATCTCGTTCTATGCTGTAGACGAGGCGCATTGTATTTCGGAGTGGGGACATGATTTCCGTCCAGAATACCGTAAGATTCGTCCCATTGTACAGAACATTGGCGAGGCACCGATTATAGCCCTTACCGCCACGGCCACGGACAAGGTGCGTGGTGACATTATGAAGAATTTGGGCATGATAGGTGCTACGGAGTTCAAGAGTTCGTTTAACCGCCCGAACCTGTACTATGGAATTCGTGCCAAGACGAAGGATGTGGACAAGGACATTGTTCGCTTCATTCGTCAGCATCAGGGCAAGAGTGGCATCATCTATTGCCTCTCGCGTAAGAAGGTGGAGGACTTGGCCGAGTTCTTGCGCGAAAACAAAATTAGTGCTCGTGCCTATCACGCAGGTATGGACGCCCAGACGCGCAGTGAAACGCAGGATGATTTCGTGATGGAGCGCATTGATGTCATTGTCGCCACCATTGCTTTTGGCATGGGCATCGACAAACCCAATGTGCGCTTCGTCATTCATTACGATATACCGAAGAGTTTGGAAGGCTACTATCAAGAGACTGGGCGTGCCGGTCGAGATGGTGGTGAAGGATTGTGCATCACGTTCTATAGTCAGAACGACCTGAAGAAATTGGAGAAGTTCATGGAGGGCAAGCCCTTGAGTGAGCAAGACATCGGTAGGCAGTTGTTGGCAGAGACGGAAGCCTATGCCGAGAGTTCTGTGTGTCGCCGTAAAATGCTTCTACATTACTTCGGTGAAGACTATCCGCAAGACAACTGTGGCAATTGCGACAACTGTATGCATCCGCATGAAAAGGTGGAGGCAAGTGAGCCCTTGCAGCGTGCCTTGCGCGTGGTGCGCGATGTAAAGGAGAACTTCAAGATTGCCTATCTCGTGGATTTGCTTGTAGGACGAGCCACGGAAGAGATATTAGAGCACAAACACAACGAACTGGTGTCGTTCGGTATTGGCAAGGACTATCCCCCACGTTTCTGGAGCGCAGTTATCCGTCAGGCTATGATTGCTGGCTACATGCGCAAGGAGGTGGAGAACTACGGACTGGTGAAGTTGACCAACAAGGGCGTGCTCTTTATGCGCAACCCCATTCCATTCTACATCATCGAAGACCACGAGTTCACCGATGCCGATTATGAATCGGTGACCACAGCGGCACTCGATGACATGCTCTTCTCTATGCTAAAAGACCTCCGTCGCAGCATTGCCAAGAGGCTCAACAAGGCTCCATACCTCATTTTCCAAGACACAACCCTCGAAGACATGGCCACCATGTACCCCATTACGGAGGAAGAACTGCTCAACACGCAGGGCGTTTCCGAGGGCAAGGCCAAGCGCTTTGGACATGAGTTTACGGAACTTATCGCCCGGTACTGCGAGGAGAACGAAATAGAACGGCCTGACAATCTGCGTATCCACTCGTCGGCACGCGACAATAAGTCGAAGAACAAGATTACCATCATCCAGAAAATTGACTTGAAGATGTCGCTTGAGGACATTGCCGAAGCGTGCAATCTGGATTTCGGTGAACTGCTGACAGAGATGGAAACCATCGTCTATGGTGGCATGAAACTCAACATCGACTACTATCTCGATGAGATTATGGACGAAGATGAGTTGATGGACATCTATGAGTACTTCGAAGAGGCAGAAAGCGATGACTTGGACGAAGCCCTTGCTGAATTGGGCAGTGACTATACAGAGGACGAGATACGCTTGGTGCGCATAAAGTTCTATTCGGAAATGGCAAACTGAGATTTTTTTTTTAATTCATAATTCATAATTCATAATTCATAATTCATAATTCATAATTCATAATTCGTAACTCATAATTTAATAATAAATTCTTAACATAATATGGCGTCATTTTTAGAAGATAGAATCGTCATGGATGGGCTGACCTATGACGATGTCTTGCTTGTACCAGCCTATAGCGAGGTGTTGCCTCGCGCAGTAGATCTTACGACCAAGTTCTCGCGCAACATCGAGTTGAAGATTCCCTTCATCACGGCTGCGATGGACACCGTCACCGAATCGACTATGGCCATAGCCATTGCCCGCGAAGGTGGCATCGGTGTCATCCATAAGAACATGTCGATAGAGGAACAAGCACGTCAGGTGGCCATCGTGAAGAGAGCAGAGAACGGAATGATTTACGACCCTGTAACCATTCGTCGTGACAAGACTGTGGCCGATGCCCTTTGGCTCATGGCTGAGTATCACATCGGTGGCATTCCTGTGGTGGACGAAGACAATCGTCTGGTGGGCATTGTCACGAACCGTGACTTGCGCTTTGAGATGAACCACAATCGTCCTATCAACGAGGTAATGACCAGTGAGAACCTTGTCACCACACACACCGAAACCGACCTGACCGGTGCCGCAAAGATTCTGCAGGAGAACAAGATTGAGAAGTTGCCCGTAGTGGACAATGATAACCACCTCATTGGACTCATCACTTATAAGGATATCACGAAGGCAAAAGATAAGCCCATGGCTTGCAAGGATGCCAAAGGAAGACTCCGTGTGGCTGCAGGCGTAGGTGTGACAGACGACACCCTCGAGCGTATGCGTGCTTTGGTGGATGCTGGTGTGGACGCAATTGTTATTGACACAGCTCACGGACATTCCAAATCTGTCATTGAGAAATTGCGCGAAGCAAAAGCAGAGTTCCCCTCAGTGGATATTGTAGTGGGTAATGTGGCAACGGGCGAGGCTGCTCGCATGCTTGTCGATGCAGGTGCCGACGGTGTGAAAGTGGGCATTGGTCCGGGCTCTATCTGTACTACGCGCGTTGTAGCAGGTGTGGGTGTTCCCCAGTTGTCAGCTGTTTACGATGTGGCAAGTTCACTGGCTGGAACTGGTGTGCCCCTGATTGCCGATGGCGGACTGCGCTACTCTGGTGATGTGGTGAAGGCTTTGGCCGCAGGTGGTTACGCCGTTATGATAGGCTCGCTCATCGCTGGTACTGAAGAAAGTCCCGGTGACACCATCATATACAATGGCCGTAAGTTCAAGTCCTATCGTGGCATGGGTTCACTTGAAGCTATGGAATGCGGTTCCAAGGATCGCTACTTCCAGGGTAATGTGAAGGATGCTAAGAAATTGGTGCCCGAAGGCATTGCTGGTCGTGTGCCCTACAAAGGCACCGTGCAGGAGGTCATCTATCAGCTCATCGGTGGTTTGCGTTCGGGCATGGGCTATTGTGGTGCCGCTAACATCAGGGCTTTGCACCATGCCAAGTTCGTGCGCATCACCAATGCTGGCGTCCTTGAGAGTCATCCCCACGATGTCACCATCACAAGTGAGGCTCCTAACTACAGCCGTCCGCAGTAAAATCAATAGACAATATACAGAAGACCGAGTTGTAAAATCATTGCGACTCGGTCTTTTTTTTATAAACTTTGTTAATCCAATCCTTATCTTTCGTAATTCGTAATTCATAATTCGTAAATATTTACTATCTTTGCACGCGATAATTAAAAATATAAAAAAGATATGAAACGCTTAGTACTTTCAATTCTGAGTTCACTTTTCATGCTCAACTCGTTTGCACAAGATGACCCTGTGGTGATGCGTATTGCAGGACAGCCTGTGACGCGCAGCGAATTTGAGTACAACTACAACAAAAACAATTCCGAGAATGTCATCGACCGCAAGGACATTGATGACTACGCACAGTTGTTCATCAACTACAAACTCAAGGTCCGTGCCGCCATGGATGCAGGCATGGATACCGTAAAGGCATTCCGCGATGAGTTCCGTACCTATCGCGACCAACAGGTGAAGCCCATGCTTGTTCCTGCTGGGGCAGAAGAGAAGGAGGTGCGTGACTACTACGATGGCATGCTCAAGCAACTCGATGGTAAGGATCTGCGCCTTCCCTCACACATCTTCTTGCTTGTGCCACAGAAGAGCACTGAGGCAGAGCAGGCTGTGAAGAAGGCTCGCATCGACAGCATCTATAATGCCCTGAAGGCTGGTGCCGACTTTGCCGAATTGGCGCAGAAGCATAGCGAAGACCGTCAGTCTGCTATGCAGGGTGGTCGCCTGACTTGGTTTGGTCCCGGTCAGTTGGTTCCCGAGTTCGAGAAGGTAATGTATGATTTGCAGAAGGGACAGACCAGCGAACCTTTCCTTTCCCCTGCTGGCTATCACATTGTAAGGCTCGAGGACACAAAGTTCTTGGAACCTTATGACACCCTGCGCCCTCAGATTCAGCGTTACTTGGAGTCGCGTGGCTTGCGCGATCGTTTGGCACAGCAAGTGACGGACAGTCTTGTGAAAGAACGTGGTGTGACAGAGGAACAGTTGATGGACAGTGAGACGGAACGTCTTTCGAAGGATGATTTGGAACTTCGCTACCTTGTACAGGAATATCATGACGGCTTGTTGCTCTATGAAATCAGCAAGAACCAGATTTGGGACCCTGCAGCCAAGGATACTACTGCTATCGTGCAGTATTTTAAGAAAAACAAAAAACGCTATGCTTGGGACACACCCCATTACTATGGTATGCCTTTCTACACCCAGCGCTTGGAGGATGTGGCATCGGTGAAGAAACTCGTAAAGGGTAAGTCCGAAAATGAGTGGACCAAGTTGGTACGCGAGAAGTTCAACAAGGACAGCGTCACCGTGCGCATGGAACAGCCTCGCTTGTATGCTGTAGGCGAGAATGCCTATATCGATTCGTTGGTGTTCAAGATTCATAATGTCAAGGCTTATCAGCGCAAGGGCTTCCCCCATGCAGCCACCGTGGGGCGTTTGTTGAAGAAGGGTCCGAAGCAGTGGACCGATGTAAGCAGTCAGGTTGTGACCGACTATCAGGCCGAGTGCGACCATAAGTTCGTGGATGAACTGCGCAAGCGCTATTCCGTAGTTATTTATCCCGAGGTGATGGCTACGGTGAACAAACACTAAGATAATGCAAAAAGCACATAATATTAGAATGAAACGACTGGCTTTAGTATTTCTGATTCTTCACTCTTCACTCTTCACTCTTCACTCCTTTGCCCAACAAGCAAATAATGTCATCGATGAGGTGATTTGGGTGGTGGGCGATGAGGCCATTCTGAAGAGTGATGTCGAGGGCTTGCGACGCGACCCCTCTTGGTCGCAGATGAAGGGTAATCCCTATTGTGTCATTCCCGAACGTCTGGCCATACAGAAACTGTTTTTACATCAGGCTGCCATCGATAGTATAGAAGTGACAGATGCCCAGGTGAACTCCTACGTGGAAGAACGCGTGAACGATTGGGTCATGTCGGCTGGAAGCAAGGAGAAACTGGAGGAGTACATGTCGATGCCCCTGTCGCAGATTCGCGAGGAACTGCAAGAGCGCTATAAGGACGAAATGATGGTGAACAAGATGCGCGAGAAGTTGACCGAGGATGTCAAGGTCAGTCCTGCTGAGGTACGCCGTTATTTCAAGGATATGCCCGAGGACTCGCTGCCATTGATTCCTACACAAGTTGAGGTGGAGATTTTGGTTCAGCAGCCCAACATCCCAGAGGAAGAAATCAATCGTGTCAAGGAGGAGTTGCGCGGCTATGCCGAACGCGTGAACAATGGCATGTCGTTTTCCACTCTTGCCATCCTTTATAGTGAAGACCCCGGTTCAAAGTCTCAGGGCGGTGAAATGGATTATGTGAGCCGTAGTGCGCTTGACCCCGCCTTTGCCAATGTTGCTTTTTCACTCACCGACCCGAAGAAGGTTTCGAAGGTGGTGGAGTCAGAGTTCGGTTTCCATATCATCCAACTTGTTGACAAACGCGGCGATAAGATTAAGGTGCGTCACATCTTGCGCAAACCCGTTGTGGCACAGAAGGACATTGACGCTTCGCTATTGCGTCTTGATTCCATTGCCGATGACATCCGCACAGGCAAGTTCTCCTTTGAGGACGGTGCCACTTACATCAGCGATGACAAAGACACAAAAAACAACCATGGGTTGATGACAAACCAGAAGGTGGGTCCTGACGGTGGTCGCATGCAGACTTCCCGTTTTGAGATGAGTGAACTTGCCAATGTATCGTCCGACCTTGCGCGTGTGGTCGATGGATTGGAGATAGGGGAGATATCGAAGCCCTTCAAGATGACGAACCAGCGTATGAAGACCGTTTGTGCGATTGCCAAGTTGAAAAACCGCATCAAAAGTCATCGTGCCTCCATCACTGAAGACTTCCAAGTACTGCGCGAAATCGTGCTGAACAAAAAGAAGGAAGAAACCATCGATAATTGGATTCGTGAGAAGCAACGCACCACCTATGTTCGTATCAACGACGATTGGTGCGATTGCGAGTTCGAGTACCCAGGTTGGGTGAAGAAGTAAAAGATGAAGCGCGCAACACTCTTCTTTATACATTGTTTGATATTCTTGTGTGTGGCATTTTCCATGACTCCAAAGCCTGCACAAGGAAAGAGGAATGTGCGCAAACCCTCCGATTCCCGGGTACATCTGCTTCATGCCGACCGTCTTTATTTCAATGAACGCATTCACCCCACGGCGCAGTTTCTGGTGGGCGATGTCCGTTTCGAGCACGAAGGTACTCTCATGTGGTGCGACAGTGCCCTTTTCTATGAAGCCACCAACTCTTTCGATGCCTTTGGCAATGTGCGCATGCGCCAGGGCGATACACTCTCCCTTACGGGCGACATCCTCTATTACGACGGCCTCGACCAAATGGCACGCGTGCGTCATCGTGTAGTGTTGCGCCATCGCGACACCTATCTCTATGCCGATTCCCTCGACTACGACCGCATGTACGACCTCGGCTACTTCTTCGAAGGCGGTCGTCTCGTCGATAAGCAGAACGAACTGACCAGCGACTGGGGTGAGTATAGCCCATCAACCCGCGAGGCCACTTTCAATTACAATGTTCGCCTGGTCAATCCGCGTCCGCCTCGTGATGCCAAGTCTGTGCTCATCAGCGACACGTTGCATTACAATTCGCGCACAGGTGTTGCTCATGTGCTTGGTCCGAGCAATATCGATAACGGCTCGAACCACATCTACACCGTCGATGGCTATTACAACTCCAACACCGAGGAATCCTATGTTCTCGATCGCAGTATTCTGCAAAACGGCTATAAGGTGATGGTGGGCGACAGTGTGTGCTGGAATGCCAAAGACTCGATAGGAAAAGCCTATGGTAATGTTGTCTATGCTGATACACTGAATAAGAACAAGTTTATAGGCAACTATGCCATGTACAACGACCGCCTGGGTTATGCCGAGGCTGCCGATAGTGCAGTGCTCATCGACTACTCGCAGCAAGATACGGCATATGTTCATGCCGACTCTTTTTTCCTATACACCTTCCACAACAACACCGATTCCGTCTATCGTATGCTTCATGCCTATCACCATGTGCGTGCCTTCCGTCGCGACATCCAGGCAGTGTGCGATTCCTTGGTTTACGACGGGCGCGACTCATGCACCACGATGTACCGTGACCCCATCGTGTGGCAGGAAGGACAGCAACTTTTAGGCGAGCAAATCAAAGCTTGGCGCAACGATTCCACTCTCGATAGCGTTTATGTCATCAACCAGGCGCTTTCCGTTGATTGCATCGACTCCACCCGATACAACCAACTGGCGTGCAAGGAGATTCATACCTACTTCAATGGCAAGAATCCCTATCTTATCGTTGCGGATATGAATGTCTATGCCAATAACTTCACGTTCGACGACGACTCGCTCCTTGTCGGCATGAATCACATCGAAACCAGCCAGTTGCGCATCTACCTCGAGAATCGAAAGATACAACGCATAGTTTCGCCCACTACTGCCTCAGGTGCCATGTACAATCCTTTGCGCATTCCCTTTGAGGTCCGCTATCTCGAGAACTTCGCTTGGTTCGACTACGTGCGTCCGCTTGATAAGGACGACATCTTTAACTGGCGTCCCAAACAGGCAGGCTCCGAGTTGAAGCAATCTGTGCGTCATGAGGCTCCGCGCCAGTCACTCGACAAACTTAAGTGAAGGATTTGTGAAAAAACTTTACAAAACAAATAGGGGCTTCGCATCTGTCGCGAAGCCCCTATTTTTCGGCCTTTTGAATTAAAGCTTTAATTCACGTTAATTAAAACTTTAATCCGCCCTCTTTAAAGCTTTAATTCATCTTATTCAAAGTTTAGGCTTTTTTGAACGTCAGTAATGCTTGTTTTTGAGTGTGTGAAAAATGTTTACATCTCAAAGTCTTTTTGGCAAAAGAGGTCTGGTAGGGGCTCGGTAGGGTTGTAGGTGGTGCGAATGCGCCATTCCTGGGGATAGAGATTGTTGAGACGGTTGCCTACGCTCTTTGCCAAGCCGAGGGGGAGACCGCGATAGGTGACGGTGATGATGCCTCGCGGCGCGGCAATGTGCAGCGCTTCGCGACGCAGGTAACTGATGGCTTGGTCGTAGGTGAGTTCAAGTTGAGAATCTGCGTTTTCGAGCTGCTGGATGTATTCATCAACGTTTGCGATGATGTTCAGTGTCTTTAAGGACTTGAGGCTCTTGATGGATTTTTGTGGTTCTGCGCCTTCCTCGCTCTGGGGATTGCGCAATGCTGCCATGAAGAGACCTTCGCCACGGTCGCGACCTGGGAAGAAATGACGCAGTTCCAACAATTCCATGCCATGTTCTTGGACAAGCCATTCTACTTGTTCCTCGTCTTCGTAGCGATTGAAGGTACAGGTGCTGTAGATAAGCAGTCCACCAGGGCGAAGGGTGGGGAGTATGGCTGTGAGAATGTTGCGCTGGCGCTCGACACATTGATGGACGTTGTCGAGGCTCCACTCTTGGATGGCCACAGGGTCTTTGCGGAACATCCCTTCCCCCGAACATGGTACATCGGTGAGGATGAGGTTGAATGTGTTGGTGAGATGCGTGAAGTGTTCAGGATAGTTCTGCGTGACGAGGCAATGTGGATGGCCCCATTTCTGCATGTTCTCGGCCAGAATCTGTGCGCGTCGATGGATGGGCTCGTTTGAGATGAGCGTGCATCCATTGGGCATAAGACTGGCAAGTAGGGTACTTTTGCCACCGGGGGCTGCGCATAGGTCGAGGATGGCCCCCTCCGTCTCCCCCGTGGTCGGGTGTGTCTTGCCGCCCCATCCCTCTGTCTCCCCTGTGTATTTTCGTAGGATTTCGGCGAGGTACATTGATGAAGCGTCCTGCACGTAGTATGCTCCGGCATGGAAGAGTGGGTCGAAGGTAAAGGCTCGATGCCCGTCGAGATAATAGGCATCGGGGCACC
>JAEEGL013730657.1_pt1 | contig 11987 bp, 8 predicted proteins | sample 9134231 | NCBI WGS metagenome assembly JAEEGL01 (sample SAMN16246548, study PRJNA631951) | gut metagenome | biome: gut microbiome; feature: rumen; material: fiber-attached | host: Bos | place: Iran: Karaj | collected 2018-10
ATTCCTGTTCCCTTCCATCGGCTCTGTATATAAAGAGTATGGAATTAGTCCTGTTTCTATAACAACGCTCAGAAATAACGGTATGTCCTATGAGGAGGCCATATCCTATGCTATAGACCATGTGGCAGAGCTTAATGATAAGAGGCAGGAACGTGCCAATAAAGTTGAGATAAACCGTGCTAAACAAGCTCTTGCAATGGCTAAGAGAAAAGAACGTGAAAGGCAGGCGCTGTTCACATTCCAAGGAAAGACTTATGAGACATTCAGACGAGCTGTTGAGGATTTGTCATGGGATAATGATATTTTCATGAATCCGGTAAGCATTAAAGCCTCAGCAAAGAAGAACAACAAGCCTTTGGAAGAACAGCTCCAGATTACTATTGATAAACACCTTGCCCGTAAAAATAAGGATGAAGCCGCAGGTAGAAAGAAATACGGTGCATTTCACAAAAAGATGATGGGCGAGATATACCACGAAGCTGTACAGATGGTACTTGATGGTGGGCTGCATTCGCTTTCAGATGAAGGAGCTGCCGAGGTTATAGCTGAAAATATCGGAGTATCGGTTGATGATGCCAGGGATGTTGTTAAAGATCTTATTGAGAATGAGCACAGATACTCCCATTTTGACTATGAGAACCGCGAAAAGATCAGATATCAGAATAAATACTGGATGTACAGCGATATATATAAAAGATGGGATTGGGAGTAAATTATGGCAGGAAGAAAACCACTAAAAGATGATAGAAGAAAAAATGCAGTTCCGCTATATTTAACTGACAAAGAACTTGAGGTGCTTGACGCATACTGCAAAGAAGAACGTATTACATCAAGATCACGATTAATATTGGAATCTTTGTTTGAATATAAGGATGGAAAGCCTGCTATCAAACCAAACGCAGATGATGACACCATAATCAGGGTTGATGAAAAAATATGCGATCCAGCCAGTTGTAGACTCATAAGAAAGATTTTGAATGATAATCAAAAATTTGAGGCACTGATGACGCATATCAATGATTCAAAGTTACTAAGTGAGGAATGAGATGGCAAGACAAACAAGATGGAGTAAATGGATGTCCGAAAACATCAGGTACGCTCTTCAATATGACGAATTATCCCCGGTCAAATATACTTATTCCGAATATTTCTATAATACATTTCAGAATGGGCAAGGGATAATTGACATAGTTGGTAAATATCATAAGAAAGATAAGCTGTCTGATTCTATTGTTGTGGAAATAAAAAGTTCCCTCCCAGACCTTAATTCAGGCATGGGGCAAAACTTTATTGGCAAATACAATTTTTATGCTACAGATAGCGGCTTTATAGATAAACTTGTTGGCTTACGCAAAGATTTTTGTATGAAAAATGGCGTAGGAATACTACTTGTTAACGATGATGGAACTCTAAAAACACTTATTCCGGCTAAGAATGGTAAATATACCAAAGCGTTTAGTAGCAATTTTGATAAGTTCTCCACAGATGATGATGTTGAAAGCTTTTTTGCAACTACAGTCATCCCTCAACAAATGCGGTGCGATGCAGATAAACCGCTTCAAGACAGAATATAGAAAAGGATTTATGTATGAAACAGGTTTGTTGTAAAGACCACTTAGGAAACATATATCATACACAGAAAGAAATGTGTGCCACATATGGGATAAACCACGCAACATTAACAAAAAGGCTAAAAATGGGGTGGACATTAGAAATGGCACTGACCAAGCCAACAAATACTCCCGCATGTGATCATATGGGCATTTTGTACAAAGATTTAAAAACAATGTGTAAAAACTATGGTATTTCACCGACCACTTACCTTAATAGAACAATCAAGTTGGGATGGGATATCGAAAAAGCGCTTCTAACTCCCATAGGAGCAATTCGTCCAGATAGAAAACCATGTGTTGACCATCTTGGAAATCCATTCCATTCTATAATCGATATGTGTAAAACATATGGAATAAGCTACAACAGATATAATAGGAGAATATCTATAGGCTGGACTAAAGAAGAGGCCCTTACTATTCCGCGTAACATGTACATTGGAGAATATCGTGTTTCGGAGTGCCTTAAGCGCCTAAACATACAGTTTTATCACGACTGTCCTATAAAAACTATATTTACAGCTCTTAATATCCCCGTGGATTGGAACGATTTTTTACATGTCTTGCAGCATAATTTAGAGCTCGCAGGATATCACTGGTCAAAGAAGAAGATACAGAAACTGCGCCCTGACTTTGTTCTTTATACAGACGATAACAGTAAAATTCGAGGGGCGATTGAATTTGACGGCGAACAGCATCAGAATTTTATGGAATTCTTTTTTAAATCTATTAAAGAGTTCTATATGCGAAACAATGCTGATTTCGTCAAGCAGAGTTTATGGGAATATCTCAATATCCCAATGCTCCGTATTAGATATGATCAGATAGATATGATTGATACTATGGTAACGGATTTTATAAACAATCCGCAAAATTATATTCATAATCACAACACCTATCTTTCAGAAGATGAATATTGGGCTCCATTACAAAAAGAAAAAACTAAAATTGAGCTTGCATCCGCCTCATAAAGTAACATTATTAAACCTCCATCACAATCGATGGAGGTTTTGATTTACATGTTTACTCTTGCCTCTATAACCACGCTGTCACAGTCCTTGTCAAAGTCTATCTCATTTGGTTTATCTTTAAGAGCTTCGATGTTTTTATAGATTGTTGCCATGTCTGAACCGTCAACAGTAATGGTCTTTTCTACAATCTGTCTAAATGTTACCCGTGCCTGCGAGAACACTTCTTCATGTGATAGTCTTTTGGAATGGGTTTCGGCATAATTATCCGCTTCGTCCAGCTTCTTTTCTACTTCAGAACATCCCAACTCATATTTTCTCTTGAGGCTCTTAAGAGAACCTTTCCCGTCAACAACCTTTCCTGATTCATAATCATCCAGCCCTTCATTAATGAGAATGGCTTCTTCATCCACCCAGCCCTCGCGTTCACTTCTCTCTACAGCATCATCAAGTTCCTTTACAAGCTCCTTTGCATAAGGATTTGGTCTTGGTTTTAATGCGTCAATATCATATTCATCCCGCAGATCCTCAAACGCTTCCTCGGCATCAACATATTCCCCTGTTTCAGAAAATTCTTTTTCTGCTTCAGCTATTGCTTTATCAATTTTGTCTATGTTTTCAAGGATGTATTTTACCTGTCTGACATAGACCTGCCACAAGCATCCTTCTACCTTATCCGTGCAGCAGTCGCATTCATCTAAAGCCTGTTTTCTTGCATTGCCAAGAGCCTGTATCCAGTGAAAATACTCAGGATCATCCTGTAAGGCATCAGATGCCGCATTTAAGTATTCATTTACTTTCAATATATCCATAGAAAACCTCCATCATATCAATATCAATCATCATAATCCGGTTCAGGGAATGGTTCATATTCAGGTTCTTCGTCAACATCGCTGTCCTCAGAAGTACTGTCAAAGCGGAACAGTGGCTCATCAGTAATGATAGCAGGACCAAGTTTAAGCCCGAATTTCTCAATGTTGGCAATATTTGAGCGCCTGTACAGAGTGCGTCCCCTTAATACTTCAAAGGTATAGCCACGACCTTTAAGATTGTTTTCACGTATTATCCTGTTAGTGCATTCTGTATAGCCATTTGATATATGGATCGGGCACTCCCAGTAGTTAAATATCTGCTCGTAAAAGTTATGGACTGTATCTGCCAGCTCACGGAATTTATCAAATATCTCGTCTTCAGGAATGCTTTCTTCCCAGGCTTCAAAATCAGCCATGGCATTTTCTTTTGAACCATTCGGGTAATTGTCGTCATAGATATTGAAAAAGTCTTCCTTCAGGTCAAATGCAGTCACAAGGTCTTTATACTTTGGTATATCACGCATGACCAATATCTTTTGAGATTCTTCCTGATCCATGTCGTCGGTACGCTTTTTAAGGGTATATGCAAGCCCTCTCTTGGTTTTTATTCGCTCATCCTTATCCATGTCCTTCTGAATAGTACGTCTGACAGCATCAACAGCCTCATTAGCTTTCATAACGACGTGAAAATGATCGATAGCCCACTGTGCATTAGGCATGGTTTCACCAATACTTTTCTTAAAAGGGCGGTACATATCGGAGCATACCCACTTAACTGTTTCCCTGTCTGGCATATTCATAAAATATTCCATAAGGGACTTCTGATTACGTCCAAGAAGCATATCATATAAAGTCCTGTGTTCAAGATCTGTTATTACCGTTACTTCGCCCAGCTTCTTAATCTTTATTTCATCAATTCCCATAAACTCAGGAGTCTTAAACCGTAGCTTGACTTCGTTTTCTGCAAGGAAGTTGGTAAACACATTCTTGGCAGTATTGTCCTTGAAGCTGTAATCATGCGCCACTTCTGAGAATGTATTATGCAGGCATTTATTGGCAATAGTAGCATATGCCCTCTGTGTGAGCTTGTGTTCTTCCTTTAGTTCCGGGAATGCGGGTCTCCATACATATTTGCATGGGGCGCAGCGCATCCTTCTGAATGCAATACTTATGGTCACAGGCATACCGCCTAACGGGGTATCGCTGACTGTTACTTCTCTCGAACCGTGGCTGTACAGTTTTCGGTTGCAATGCGGGCACACTGTTGGGATAGCGCCATTGTAATTGAAACAGTATTTCTTTACCTTTTTATTATTTATGGTTACTTCTTCGCTGTGGTCTAAGGAAACGTTGTCTATTCCAAATACTTCTTTTATGATCTCATCCATAAAGCGCCACCTACTCTTCCTTAAGTTGCATAACGTCAATATGTCCCTCACGGATGACCTTGAATAAAACATCAGAGAGGTCTTTATTGGACAGATCGAGTTTACTTATCTTGGTTCTGATTTCATCATCAACCATAAACAGTGCGCTCTTTAATGATTTATCAAATCGTCCAGTAGACATGATAACGTCCTTGGAGTTAGTAGGGTTCTTTATCTGAGCCGACAATACTGGGTCAACAATCGAAATTGCATCAGCTATCACGTTCAGAAGGGCAGCGCCGCTCTGAGGTTCAGATTCTTCTCCAAAGATACTGTTTATTTTCTTCAGAAGCTCACCAACAAGTATCTTATCGCTTGAAGTAGCGTTAGTGGCCACCCCTGATGCCATGGGATGAAGGAATGCTGTATCTTTTTCCATTGCATCGCCGGAAACCGTCTGAGGAGCTGCCAGCCTATAGTCTTTGAGCACAAGATTCTTAACATCAATATCTTCAGCTCCGGCACCTCTGAGTGTTCTTGAAAGGAGCTGTACAAATCCATGGAACACTTCAAGTTCAGGGTCGCAGATATCAACTACCTGTGAAATGTAGTTGTATGAGCTGTAGAATTTACGAAGATCACGCTTAAATGCACGTAAATTACCGAGTTCGTCACGGATTCCCTGGAGCCTTAATTCAGCTGCATCGCTATCAGCGGGATTCTTTCTCTTTATTTCTTCCCATACTTTTTCTTCTTCACGGTATGCTCTGTATGCATCGTTCCACTTATCAGCAGGGCCTTTGATGGTCTTAAAGAGTTTTCTTCTCAAAGTCTGCTTTTCAGGATTATTGATAACATCCGTCTGGACAGCATAGTAAGCAGTCTTAAACTGCTCAATATCCTCGGCATAGTATATATCAGCGTCATCAAGTCTCTGCTTTATGTCATAAATAATATTCAGATCCTGGGCTTCACGAAGCTCTGCACCCTTATCATAAAGTCTGAAGGCCCTTTCGACAACATCCGGCTTGTTTACGAAGTCAACGATATATACCTCGTCCTTGTCCTTATATGTCCTGTTAAGACGCGAGTAGGTCTGTACAATCTCTATAGGAGAGCCTATCTTTTTATCGATGTACATGGCACAGAGCTTAGGTTGATTGAAGCCTGTCTGGAATTTGTCTGCAACAATGAGAATCTTACGCTTGGTTTCCTCAAAGGCATCTTCAATACTCTGTGTGCCGAGCTTATTAAAATCTTCCTCGCTGTATTCATAATCAGCATTGATTGAGGCAAAAGGATTAGTCTCAAGGCCGTATTTTTCAAGGTCAAGAGCGTTATCATCATCTAATATTGCATCCTTGCCCAGTACCTTATTTGAAAAGGCTACGAGCGGGTCTCCCGGGGATTTAAAAGACAGCGACTCCCTTACAGGGGCAAATTCTGGGTGCGCCTTTATATAAGCATCCATTGCTTTCTTATAGCGGATAACAGCAGCACGGGAAGGTGTTACAACCATGGCTTTTGCATTGCCATCAAGCATGGTCACAACATTCTTCATGAAGTGGTTTATTATAAACTCTGTCTTTTCCATTACATTTGTAGGATGAAGCGAGTTCCACTTTGCAATGCTCCTGCGGGCTGTCTTTTCGTCAACAGGTCTGTCTGTTTCGACTTTTTCCTGGATATTTCTCAGAGTAGCATAATAACTGTACCCTTTAAGGACGTCAAGAATATAGTTTTCCTCGATAGCCTGCCTCATAGGGTAAAGGTCAAATGATTCTGGGATTTCATTGCCATTATCATCATAATTGCCATTGTAGCGTCCAAAGGTAGTCTTGGTCTTATCTTTGGGAGTAGCAGTAAAGGCGAAATATGAGATATTTTTCGGCAAAGTATGGTTTGCCTGTTGTTTTGCGAAGTAATCATTTATCACGTCTTCATCAGTTACTTCCGCATCGTCAGACGGATCGCCCGCAACTTTGAGTGCAGCATTTAAAGCAGTAAAAGCCTTTCCACCCTGGGAAGAGTGCGCTTCGTCAATGAGCACGGCAAAACTGGAGCCTTTCAGTTCTTCATTGGTCACAATCTCATCTATTGCATACGGGAATGTCTGCAATGTAACAATGATGATCCTACGTCCGTCTTCAAAGGCTTTTGTCAGCTGAGTTTTTTTTGCTCCTGATTTTTTCTTTATATCATCACCGCCGACCATCTCAATAGCACCCATAGTACGGTTCATGGGAAGCTGCTTGATTGTAGCCTTGATATTACTGTCAAGGTTTACCCTGTCGGTAACTATGATGATATTCCTGAATACATCCTCTTTTGTATCAATATTTTTGAGCTGAGTAAGCATATATGCCGTCCAGCTTATTGTCTCAGTCTTGCCACTTCCTGCGGAATGTTCGATAAGATAATGCTGTCCAACACCGTTCTTTTCAATATCATCAAGAATTTTGGATACGCACTGCCATTGATGGAATCTTGGGAATATCTGCTTTTCCCTTGGCTTTGTCCTTCCAGTAGCATCCTTTACAGGCTTTTTCTCAATGAATACAAGGTCATGGAAAATGCGTATCCAGTTATCCTTTTTGCAGATGCTATTCCAGAAATATTCTGTGGGATAATCCTTATCATCCTTTTCTACAGGCTTGTTAGGTCTGAAATTGCCCTTTTCATCAAAATATCCACGGTTAAAGGGCAGGAATACAGGTTCATGCTTGCGGGAATCAAGGTCTGTACACATCCAGATCTCATCTTCAGAAATGGCGAAGTGTACCACGGCTCCTCGTCTTGGCATAAGTAATGGATACTTGTGATTTGTAGCAGGATCTATAGGCTTCCTGTCAGCCTTATACTGGTTAATAGCATCCTCAACGGTCTGACAAAACTCTGTTTTCAGCTCCGCAGTAGCAACAGGGATGCCATTTATGAAAAATACAAGATCGATTTCATCATCCCCGTTGTCCTTATATCTGCACTGACGCATGACACGGAGTATGTTATTATCATACATTTCTTGCTGTTCTTTAATAGTTCTGTCTATCGGGACATTACCACACAGATAGATAGCTCCATAGCCGATTTCCTTAAAGCCATCACGCAGAAGAGTAATAGTACCATTATTTTCAAGTTGCTTCACAATCAGCTTTTCAAGATTCTCTCTCCAGTTAGGGGCTTTCTTTTTGTCCTCGATAAATTTCCTGTTAGAATCATTTGAATTTTCGAGATATGCAATGACATCATCCATGAACAGGGCAGATACCGGGTCAAAACCATGACTGTTCTTACTGGCAACCCATTCTTTAGATGCTACAAGCTTATCTACGATGTATTCCTCAAAATTTGGTTCGGTGTGTACAGAAGTATGTCCTACTGTTGGCATTTATGACTCCTTCCTGCAATCAATCTTGCCTGTAACTGCATTATATATTATGGACTTACGATATTCTTCGAGTTTTTCTATTATTTGCTGTTGCCGAGCTATAGCCTCATCAATCCTGGAACATTTACTACTTAAATACTCTACAATCTGGTTCTGTTCTTCCAATGGGGGAACAGGGACTTTGAAGTTCTTAAATGGCCCTGCCTGTAAACGCCATCTACCCAGTTCGCTGACTCCCGCACCAAGATTATAAAATAACCTGTCAAAATAACACATCTGCATGATATAAAGGAAATACCCTGGGTTATTGTTTTCTTTATCATTTAAACAGAAAACCCTATAATCAGGGCTTGTTACGCCATCATAAGAAGAAATATCTACCCATCCCGTCAATAGATCCATGTGATTCATGGCGAAATCGCCCTTGTATACTAACTGATATCCCGAGTAGTCCTGAGCTAACTGCCCTATATTACTACTGATGTCTTTGGGAACAATACCTTTTTGAGTTATTGATAATACAGTATATCCTTCTCTGCCTGCGATACGCTTTTTTATTGAGAAGATATTCTTTATTCTTTTAAAGTCCCAATTTTGAGGGATTTTACTGAACCACAGTGAATCCGTTTCTTTAAAATCTGTATGGTTTAATCCTTCTTTTACAGCGTTTCTGATTATTGTTTTTTTATAATCTTCCAGCCTCTCGATTATTGTATTATGTCTGTCTATGGCCTCGTCAATATTCTTGCTTTTATCATCCAAATAATTTACGATATCCTGCTGTTCTTCAATAGATATAAGCGGAATCTGCATATTATAGTAATCTGTTTGTGTCATGCTGGGCTTCGCGGTTTCTGTAGAATACCTCGGAATATCAAAAATTGTAGCCACATACAACAGCCACTTGATATCTGTCCCTTTTTTAGGATACATATCCATTGCAGTATCAACATTCCAAAATTTACCCTCTATAAGCTTTGGTCTGTCTAAAGTTCCTTTGCGTCCAATAAGGATAGCGGGGCCATTCTTATATTCACCGCAGTATTTTACAATATCCTGTCCACTCCCATAGACGGGTACATTGCCATCCTTTATGGGGTCAGAGCCATTGTGTATCACTGCACAATGCTTAACTCTTTGCATTTCCCACTCCACAGGAATCATGCCGTATAAATAATCATTGGAATCTTTAAATTTTCTCATTTCAAAAAAGCCTCCATAAATGATTCCAGTCCATTTTCCAACTCTAATATCTCTGTAGCTATTGAGTCAGGGTTGCGAGGCGCTTCATAGTGATAAAAATAATTGTTGAAGGAAATATTTGTACCTACTAAGCCCACTTTATCGTCACCCATGCCCGCCATTCTTGAACCAGAATCAGTTATCGATTCATCTACCCATGCGTCCGATGTATAAGGAAGTACCTCGCGTTTCATATAATCGCTAATATTGTCAAGGTATGGTATATCCTCAAAATCCTTTAAGTCTGGATCAGGAATAGGATTTCCTTTATTATCTGTACATATGTCGTAGTTGGAGGATTTTTCTCCATATACAGAAACCAATGCATCAGACAACTGCTTGTTATTTACAAGTTTAGCCTGTTTCTCAAAATCATCTCTGAGAGCTTCAACTAAGGGGTATAACCCATTATAGTGAATATGTTGTCCTGCTAACTCGAATATGCTTTCCCTTAGTGTTGCCCGGTTATGTTCATTAAGTGTTTTCAGCCCAGTACACTGCATTAGTGACGCAAAATCGCCTTCATTATCAGTAAAATTCAGACATAAGCGCAGAGGGCGCTGTGTTGTAACTCTGCGATACATAAATTCTTCAACAGGAACATGAACACTGTTGCCATGGTCATGTCCGTCTACATATGTCTTGCATATCCAGTTCATCTGGTCTTCTGAAATATCAACCCTTTTCTTTCCGAGGGTCTTCTTGCGAGGAACATACATTTCAGATGCGTCAATAAGCTGAATTTTGCCTTTCCTATGAGTATCTTTACAGTTATTCAGTATCCATAAATATGTATTTATTCCTGTACGGAAGAAAAGATCCGATGGAAGCTTTACAATACAATCAACGACATCTATCTGAAATAGCCATCTGCGAATGTTGGATTCTCCCTGGCCAGGATCACCATTGAATAGCGGAGAACCTGCGAGCACAACAGCAGCCTTTCCGCCTCCTTGTTCGGCAGGAGCCATTTTACTTACCACATGCTGTAGAAATAGCATTGCACCATCAGTTATCTTTGGAACGCCAGCTCCGAAACGGCCATCATAACCCATTTTTGCTTCTTTATTAACAGCATCCTTCTGTTTTTCCCATTTCTTACCATAAGGCGGATTGGATAGTATATAGTTAAACTTCATATCCTTGAATGCCGGGTCAATCAACGTATCGCCCAGTACGATATGCTCTGAGAGATCAAGGGTATTATTAAATTCGTCATCACTATTACTACTGATATTTCTGATGAGAAGGTTGGATTTTCCAATAGCCCATGACTCTGCCTCACATTCCTGACCGTATGGGATGATAGTAGCAGGAGCAACCATTTCTTTATTAGCGTGCCACTCATCAAGCAGATCCAGAGCATCACAGATAAACCCTGACGTTCCGAGCGTCGGGTCATAAAGAGTTCTGATAGCTCCATTATCGCTATTAAGCAGCTCATCATCATTAGCAAAGACCATCTTTACCGCAAGCCTCACAACATCCTTTGGAGTCATGAAATCCTCGGCATCTTCGGCAATTTCTTCGCCGTACCTTTCAATGAGATGTTCATATATATCTGACATTTCCCTGTCAGAGACATTATCAGGGGATAGATTAAACTTAGCGAATCGCTGGCATACCTCATACAGCATCCCCTCATTTTCAAGGGTGGTGCAGGTATCAGCCATCTTGAATTTTTCCATGATCTCTTTAGCGTTATCACTAAAGCTGTCGATATATGCTTTAAGAGTAGACCATGTTCCAGTTATCGGAATGGTCTTAAGGCTGTACTTAGAATAGTTATAGAACGGTTTCTTTGATTCTCTTGTGAAGTCGTATTCCTTCTCCTTCTTCTTGGCTACCATTTCATCGTATTTCTTTACGACATCATCCTTGGTATCTTCAAGAGCGCACTCTAATCTGCGCAGGAGAGTAAAGGGCAAGATAACCTTGTCAAAATCCTTTCTGTTAATCGTATCCCGGGTATATTCTGCGATATCCCATATCTTTTTGGCATAATCAAAATTATCTTTAGACATTTCAACGACTCCTATATCATTATTTAGTTTCAACCACTTATTGAGGATTCACCCCTTAATAATCATATCATTCAGACTATACGTTTTCAACCACTCATTGAGGAATAGGTTCTGTATCGGTTCTTATAATTCCATAATAAAAAATGAGATTATCAAGTCATATTTCAACTCAATAATCTCTTTGTAAGTTTTAAAGATTTAGACGGTTTTCAACCACCTATTACGAATACCCCATTTGACTGGATCAATACCATACAAACCAGTTGCCGTTGCTTGTAAATCCTACGTGACCGCCATGGGAAAGTATATATTGTGGGCTGTTCAGGTATTCAGTTAATATAAATATTGCAGCCATTACCGCTAGTCCAATCTTGTATTCCTGTCCGGTTGCGTAAAGCTCCTGTACGCCAAGTATGATTTTCACTACGATAACTACTGCTGCCACTGCTGCAGCGATCACTGCATATGCTCTTAATCTTCTTACTATATAGTCCCCGTCAGACTTCGCGCGATATGTGTGGAGGTTTAGATCTTCTTCGTAGTGTACCTTTTCATATACTATAACAGCCGTTAATA
>JAEEGL015151530.1_pt1 | contig 11987 bp, 12 predicted proteins | sample 9134231 | NCBI WGS metagenome assembly JAEEGL01 (sample SAMN16246548, study PRJNA631951) | gut metagenome | biome: gut microbiome; feature: rumen; material: fiber-attached | host: Bos | place: Iran: Karaj | collected 2018-10
GACCATTTAAGATATTAGATACAGTAGGACTTGAAACAGCAAAAAATATTGTATTACAATACCAAAAAGTACCTAATTTATTAGATCCATTATTTAAGAAAATGATGTTACCATATAATTACGATGGTATGCTAGATATCTTAAATGATTATATTGCTAAAGGTAAAACTGGTAAAGCAGCTGGTGAAGGTTTCTATAAACATGATAAGAAGAAGTAATACTTCTTTTTTTTTAATTTTGTGGTATAATTAGTAGGAAATGTATAACTTGTTATACGAAAGGAGTTTTATGAAAAATAAGTTTATAGGTATAGCTAAAGTAGGCGAAAAAGGCCAAATAGTTATTCCTAAAGAAGCAAGAGCAATGTTTGATATTAATCCAGGTGATAATATTATTGTTTTATGTGATAAAGAAAAAGGAATAGCTTTACTTAAATCAGACTTTATGGAAGAAAGTATGGATAAAATAATGGGTGGTAATAAATAATGAATGCAATTAGTACAAAGAATTTAACTAAACAATATAAAGATAAACTAGCAGTTAATAATTTAAATCTTGAAATTAAAAAGGGAGAATTATTTTCATTACTAGGTGTTAATGGAGCAGGTAAAACAACTACTATTAAGATGTTATCTGGATTAATTTTACCAACAAAAGGTGAAATAACAATAAACGGTATGAATATGAAAGATAATTCTTTCAAAATAAAAGAAATACTTAATGTATCTCCACAAGAAACAGCTGTTGCACCAAATCTAACAGTTAAAGAAAACCTTGAATTTATGGCTGGTGTATATCAAATAAAAGACAAAGATAATAAGATTAATGAATTAATTAAAATGTTTAATTTAGAAGAATATATAAACAAAAGATGCAAGAAGTTATCTGGTGGAACGATGAGGAAAGTGAGCATTGCAATAAGTCTTATAAATGACCCAGAAATACTATTTCTTGATGAACCAACATTAGGACTTGATGTTATATCAAGAAAGGAATTATGGAAATTAATTAGTGGATTAAAGGGTGATAAGACTATTATACTTACTACACATTATATGGAAGAAGCAGAAAGTTTATCAGATAGAATTGGTATAATGGCTAATGGTAATTTAGTAGATGTTGGAACAAGTAAAGAGTTAATGAAGAAAACTAAGACTAAGAATATTGAAGATGCATTTATTAAAATAGCTACTGGAGGTAATTTATGAGAATAATTAATTTTGCTAAGAGAAACTTTAAAGAATTAATTAGAGATCCACTTAGTTTAGTATTTGAAATATTATTACCAATATTTTTATTATTTATTTTTCAACAATTTAATATACCAAATGAATCATTTAAATTAAATAATTTTACTCCTGGTATAATTATCTTTGGTTTTTCATTTATAACATTATTTACTGCTACTTTAATAGCTAAAGATCGAGAAAGTTCATTGTTAATAAGACTAGGTACATCACCAATGAAATATCATGAATATATTCTAGGTTATATTTTATCTATTTTACCAATTATTGTTATTCAAACTATTCTTTTCTTTGTAGTAGCTATTCTTCTTGGATTAGAAATAACTATTAATATCTTATTTGCTATTCTAATATCTCTTGTTATATCAATCTTATTTATATCTCTTGGTATATTAATAGGTAGTTTAGTTAGTGAAAAAGGTACTGGTGGATTAGGTAGTATTATTGTTCAATTAGTATGTTTTACTAGTGAAATGTATTTTCCTAAAGAAATGGTTGGTAAAGTATTCTCAACAATATGTGAATTATTACCATTTGAAAGCTGTTTAACTATTATTCAAGCTTTTCTTAATAATAATTATAGTTTAATTGGTATAAGACATATTATTGTACTTATAGTTTATTTAGTTATAATTCTATTATTATCAATAATAATCTTTAAAAAAAGAATGACAAGTGATAATAAATAGTATATTATAATTAATAAGGAGGTGTATTATGGAAGTTAAAAATAATTATCATGATTGTTTAACTAATTTAGCTTGCTCAATTAGAAAATATTTTAATTTAGATTATAAACATAATACTTTAAGTTATATTGATGAAGTTTTAGAAAGTAGGAAACCAAAAAATGTTGTTACTATTCTTTGTGATGGTATGGGTGCTAATATTCTAGAACGAGCATTAAATAAAGATGATTTTCTTATCAAACATAAGATAAAGAATCTATATACAGTATTTCCTGCTACTACAGTAGCAGCTACTACTTCTATTATGACAGGTTTAAACCCTGTGGAAAGTGGTATGATTGGATGGGATATATACTTTAAAGACTTAGATAAAGTAATTACTACTTTTCTTGGTTCAGAAAAGAGTGATCCTAATCATGTACCATTACCAGAAGCTATTGAATATCGTAATAAACATATGATTACTAAAACAATTATGGATGATATTAATGAAAAAGGTGAATATAAGGGATATATTATCTCTAAATTTTGTAGTACACCATATGAAACAGTTGATGAAATGTTTGAAATGATTAAAAATAGATGTAGTGAACCAGGTAGAAAATACATTTATGCATATAATAATGAACCTGATAGTACAATGCATTTATTAGGTAGTGATACACCTGAAGCTATTGCTTTAATAAAAGACTTTAATAATCGTATTGAAAAACTATCTAATGAAGTAGAAGATACAGTTATCTTTGTTATAGCTGATCATGGACATATTAATGTTAACCATATATTCCTTGATGATTATCCAGATATTGTAGCTTGCTTAAAGAGAAATACATCTTTAGAACCAAGAGCAACTAACTTCTTTATTAAAGATGATAAAAAAGAAGAATTTGTTAGTTTATTTAATAAATATTTTAGTGAATATTTCACTTTATATGATATGGAAGATGTTATTAACTCTAAATTATTTGGTGATGGAAAAGAAAATGAAATATTTCGAGATGCTCTAGGTGATTATCTTGCTATTGCTAAAGCTAATATGGATTTTGTATATGGTGGTAGTGTTCCACTTAAATCTCAACATGCAGGGTATACAGATGATGAAATATTAGTACCACTTGTTCTAATTAAAAAATAATAGACTTTTTCAATCTTTTATTGTATAATATACCACATGAGGTGGGGTTATGGACTCAAGAGTCGGTTGGTTAATGTATGAAGAGAAACTATTAAATGATTGTAATGGATTTGGTTTATCTATTCAACTTGGAGTATTACCAGAAGGTACACCAGTTGGATTTCCATTAACAATAGAACCAGGTGGAATAGGTTATAATCTACGTGTATATGATCCAAGAGTTAAAGATTGTATAGACTTACTATTTGTTTGTTTTACTGATATCTTATTTTTCATGGATGCATATCTTAAAAGATGTCATGATTTATTAGGTGTAGAAACAGAATACAAAAATTATTGTCGATGTGAAGACGTAATATATAATAAAAAATTATTATCATAATAACGGATTTTATCCGTTATTTTTATTTTTGTTAAAAAACTTTGACAAATTTCCAAAACTATTTGGTAGAATATAGATATAGATTTTTATATAATTATCGTGGTAGGTGATAATATGTCTTTAGGTGAAAAGATATTAAAATTAAGAAAAAAGAAAGGTTTATCTCAAGAAGAATTAGGAGATAAAATTAAAGTAACTAGACAAACTATTAGTAATTGGGAACTTAATGAAACAAGTCCTAATCCAAGTCAATTAAAATTATTATCTCGTGAATTAGGAGTTAGTATTGATGAATTATTAGATAATGATATTAAAGATATCGTTGTTGAAAAAGTATCTAATACTGAAAAATTATCTAAAACTATTCTTGTTTTATTAAAAGTAATTATTTGCATTATTATTGGTATAGTTATTTTATGGTTTATATTAGTTGTTTTAAGAAGTGTAGTTAAAAATAATAGAGAAACTGGTCGAGAAATAGAGAAAACAATTCATTGTAAGTTATATGGTGAAGAACATTCTTTTGGAATGAAGTATTATGAATTAACTGGTGAACCATTTGAATTGGGAGGGGATACTTACTTTGCTGATATATTGGATTTATCTAAATATAATGATGCCAACCAAATACTTAATGTAATTAATGATTATGTTAAAAAGAATGGTGGTACTTGTGAAGTAATAGAAAATAAAGATCTTAATGAATTAATTACAATGTATATTAAAGAAAAAACATTAACTAATACAAGTGCAACTATTGTTATAGAAAGTAATACTGAATATGACATAATGTTTGGTGAACCATATAAAATAGAGAAGTTTAATTATAATACTAATGAATGGGAAAGCTTACCTATTATATGTAATAATTGTGCTTTTATTGATATAGGTTATATTCTTGAACCAAACAAACCAATAGAAAAAAAGATTAATTGGGAAAGTATGTATGGTAAACTTCCTAAAGGAGAATATCGTATTGTTAAAGATATGATTTTTACTTCGGATACACCAACTAGTATTAATAATGATTTTTATATATGGACAGAATTTTCTATTGATTAATTTAATGTTTATTTAATAAATGTAAGTTATTCTATTTCTAGAAAAGGGTTATGTTCACTTTACTTCTCCTAAAAATATTGATGGATAAATACCTTTTCTATATAAAAATAAAATGCAGTTTCCTGCATTTTTTATTTTATTAATCTTTTATTAATAACCGCATCTGTTTCCAATGTTTCACTATGTAAGTAACCATCCCATTTACTAACTATGTCATTTAATATATTGATGTTATTAATAATTATTCTATTTTCTATAATATTGCTATTATTTACTAATTCAATAAAAGCTGTTGTATCTATAAATCTAACTGCTTTATTATAACTTATTTCTTCAGTTTTAAACTTTGGATTAATACACTTTAAGTGAAAGTTATTTAAATTATCATCAAATATAATAAAGAAATCTTTTAATTTATATTCAATATTATCTATTACTAATAATCCATTATGATATAATTCAACTATTTTTGGATTATATTGTTTTTTTATACTATATTCATATTTTCTATTAGTATATTCGGTAACACTATTTTGATAATCATTTTGTTCAGCTAATTGTTTATTATAATGATACAAACTCTTTTCTTCTATTTCTTTATCATCAAACATATTTTCATTATTCTTTATATCCATAAATCCCCCTTAATTAGTTGCTGATAGTATCGCTACTATTCGATCATTATAACTATATCCATATTCACCATCTAGCATATTACTCATTAAATTATATACTTCCGGACATAATGCTTTTATTTCTTCTGGATTTTTAAAGTAAGCTACTGCCACATCTCCAAAGAATTCATTAACATTAGGGTAACTTGAATAACCACCACTATTAATACTATTTAAGACATTATTATATTTTTTATAAGCATCAGACCATGCATTATTACTTCTAGTGTATGAAGTATTACCAAGTATCCAATCTATAATACTTTTATCATGCATCATATCATCAAATTTATGACCCATTTCATGAATTAATGTATCTTGAGTATAGAATGTATTATCCGTAAAACTACCATGGATATCAATCGTTATATTATTACTATTTTTACTAAATAAACTAGATGGTTTATAATAACCTGACCAATTAGCTATATTATTCATAGCATCTCTTGAACTAGTTAATGTAATAGCATTATTATTTCCTTTAGAACATAATTCTAGATATTTATCAGGTAATGTTCTCATTGTATTAATGATATTAGCTTTACCAAAGTTATATGCAAGTAATTCAGTTTTATTAACATCTTTTGGTAATACTTGAGTTATTTCATAATTAAAACCATTAATATTGATCATTTCTGAATTAGTTTGGTAATTTCCAATAGTATTTTTATTAAAATCATAATAATCATTAGAATGTAATTGATTAGTTGGATTAAAAGAATATTCATGGTAATTACTTGGTGCATTATTTTCTAATGAATGCATAACTGCATAAGCTTCATTAGAACCACGTTTATCATATATTTCTAATAAATCATTAATGACTGTGTCTTTATCTAATCCATATTCTTCTGGTTTAAATTTTATAAAGTAATTTTTGGTATATTCAATAAAATTACGTTTTTGGCAAAAGTTAGATAATTTATCATCTTTGGAATAACATAATTCTATAGAATCTAATTTGCTTTTGGTAGCATTATTACTTATTTTATCTGCATAATGACTTATTAATTTATTTTCAAAGTAACTTAAACTATGATTAGAACTTAATAATTTATCTAAATTTTCACCAGTAGCTTCTATTAATTCATTAATAATATTACTCAAGAAAAGAGTACTATTTTTAATTCTTTCAGATTGTTTTTCTAATTCAGCTATTTTTAATTCAATAGTTTTATCATTATAACTATATTTTCTTTTTAAATATAGTATGTTTTCATCAATTAATTCTAGTGAATTATTCATTAACTTATTAATCCTAATTACTTCATTGGGATTTATTTGTAACATAATTACTCCTTTCTTAATATATTAGTTTATGGTATTAAAATTATCTTGATATACTTCTTCAGTCTTTGTTTCTAAGATATTAATATTTCTTGCTAATGCACCAATATAGTTTTCTAATTTATCGCCACGGGTATTATTAGCTAATTCATTATTATATCTTTTTATATTATTTATTTCGTTTAGTATTTCTAGTAATTTTTCTTTATCTTTTGCTTTATCATTCATATTACACCTACTATCTAAATTATAACACATAATTTATGTTTGTAAAAAGAAATAATATATTATATACTATGTTTTGGAGGGAGTATGAATAGGATTGCACTAGACTTAGGTTTTATTAAAATATATTGGTATTCAATAACTATGTTTTTAGGTGTATTAGTAGGAATTATTGTTGCTTATGTTGAGATTAAAAGAAAAAAAATAGATCTTGATAAGTTTGCTAATATGGCTTTTTATGCTATTTTATTTGGTTTTATTGGTGCTAGAATATATTATGTTTTATTTAACTTAGATTATTATTTATCATCTCCTATTGAAATACTTAAAGTATGGAATGGTGGATTAGCTATTCATGGTGGTATTATTGGTGCTATATTAGCTATTTATGTTTATTGTAAAAAACATGATTGGTCACTTCTTTTAATGTTAGATATATGTGCACCAGCTTTAATATTTGGTCAAATAATTGGCAGATGGGGTAATTTCTTTAATAGTGAAGCTCATGGAGGAATAACAACAAGAAGTTTCTTAGAAAGTCTTCATTTACCGGAATTTATTATAAATGGTATGTATATTGATGGTAATTATTATCATCCTACTTTTCTATATGAATTACTACTTAATTTAATTTGTTTTATTATTTTAATGATTTTAAGAAAGAATAAAAAAATTAAAATTGGTGTAATAACTGGGATATATTTAATGTGGTATAGTGTTGTTAGATTCTTTATTGAATCACTTCGTACTGATAGTTTAATGTTAGGTAGTTTAAGAATGGCTCAAGTAATATCAATAGTATTATTTATTATTGGCTTAATATTAATAATTATTAGTAGAAAAAGAGAGAGGTATAACTCATGATATCATTTACTATTAATGTTAAAAATGAAATAGCTAGTTTTGATAGTGTAAAAGATGAAAATATGGCGATGTTATCAGCTATTATTCGTTATAGTGGAAAAATAAGTGATGATATAACGATTACCACAGAAAACTCTAAAGTAGCAAGACGTATTTATACTTTAATTTCTGAAATGTATAATGTATCAGTTACTATTGATGATAAGAATAATAATTTTAATAGAAATCGTTTATATGTTATTAAAGTATCTGATAAGATAGACTATATTTTAAAAGATTTGGGTATTATTGATGATAATTCTAAGTATATAGAAGTACCTCTATATTTAATTGATGTTGAGGAAACAAGAAGAGCTTATCTTAAAGGAATATTCTTAGCTACTGGTAGTGTTAATGATCCAAAAACTAGTCGTTATCATTTAGAATTCTTTGTGGATAAAGAATCTGATGCAAATTATATTAGTGAATTATTAAATGAGTATTATTTAAATAGCAAAGTAATTCAAAAAGATCGAAAATATATGGTCTATATTAAAGAAGCCGAAAAGATTGGTGATTTCTTAAGAATAATTGGTGCAAATGATGCTGTAATGTATTATGAAGATATTAGAATCTATAGAGATCATAAGAATATGACTAATCGACTTAATAATATGGAACAAGCTAATATAGAAAAAATAATTAATACTTGTAATAGTCAAATTAAAGATATTGAATTAATCTTTGACAAACTAGGTAAAGATTCTTTGGATGATAAAACATTAGAAGCTGCAACATACCGTATTAAGTATCCTGAAAGTTCTCTTCAAGAATTAAGTGAAATAATGACTTTAGAAATAGGTAAACCAATTACTAAATCAGGACTTAATCATCGAATGAGAAAGATAAGAGAAATAGCTAATCGATTAAAGAATACAATTGAATAAAAAATATTATTATGTTATAATTTATGTATCAAGAATATCTTGATAAAAAAGGATATACCTAATAGTTTCGAGTTAGGTACTTCCAGTTTATATTTTGAAAGCATACTAACAACCAAAACCCGTTAGTATGCTTACTTTTTATATATCAAATTAGTTTAAAACTAATACGAATACTAAAACTAGTAATGCATATACAATGATGTGAAGAAATATTTCTCTAGACGTCAATAGTACCACCTCCCTATGGGAAGTGCCTAACAAATTAGGTATATCGGGTTTATATTAACTAAGTATTTATAAAAAGTCAATGTATTCAAAAAGAGTAAATTTTCCTTATTTTATAGGGTAATTTACTCTTTTTATTATAGAAAAAAGAAATATTATTTCCACAAAATTGTGAATAACTTGTTTTGCTAAATTTTTATCCACAAAAAAAGTGGATAACTTTTTTATGTAAACTAGATTTATTTAGTTAATAATTAATTTACTTTTAATAATTAAAATGATATACTTTAATAAGAATAGGAAGATGGTTATGTTAGTAGATAGTATTAAAGTGAATGTTAGTGGGATGGAAATAGAAGTTAGTAAAGGTACTACACTTCTTGAAATATCTAAAATGTTTAAAAATGAAGGTAGAAGACCAATTATTGGAACTATTAATGGTAGTATATGTGAACTTAATAGTATACCTAGTAATGATGATGAAATAGAATTTCTTGATTTAACTCATCCTACAGCTAATAGAGTATATGTTAATGGATTAATTCTATTACTAAATTATGCGTTTAATGAATTATTTGGTGATAAAAATAGAATTACTGTTAAACATTCTGTTGATAAATCAATATGTATAGAAACATCAGCTAAGATTACTAAGACAGATTTAAATAATATTGAAAAGAAAATGAAATCAATTGTAGATGCAAACTTACCTATAACTAAAGTAACAGTATTAAAAACAGAAGCAATTGAGTATTTTGAAAAAACTAAAGATTTATCTAAAGTACATTTATTAGAGTATATGACTAGTACATATGTTCATTTATATAAAATTGGTAATTTGTATGATTATATTACTAGTAAAATGCCTGGAGAAACTAGTTGTTTAAATGAATTTAAATTAACTTATTTAGATGATAATGAATTTATATTACAATTTCCATCTGTATTCCATGATAAAATTGGAGAATATGTTCATCATGAAAAATTATTTGATGTATTTAAAGAAGCTAAAGAATGGGGAAAATTAATGCATATCGAAACTGCAAGTGATTTGAATAAAGTAGTTTCTGATGGTCATATTGATCATTTAATTAGAATTAGTGAAACATTAATGAATAATAAAATATTAGATCAAGTAAAAGCTATTAAGAAAACTGGTAATAAAGTAAAAGTTGTTTTAATTGCAGGTCCATCTAGTAGTGGTAAAACAACATCATGTTCTAAATTAGCCATGTATTTACATAGTTTTGGATTAACTCCTAAAATGATTTCTATGGATAATTTCTTTAAAGAAAGAGTTGATACACCAAGAAAAGAAAATGGTGATTATGATTTTGAATGTTTAGAAGCACTTGATCTTAAATTGTTTAATAAAACGATTAAAGATTTATTAGATGGTAAAACTGTTAAAATGCCTACATTTGATTTCTATACTGGAGAAAAGAAGTTTAAAACGGAAATGACTTTATCACCAACCGATATATTATTAATAGAAGGAATTCATGCATTAAATCCAAAATTATTACCTGATATTGAAAAAGAACATAAATATAAGATTTATTTATCACCATTAACAGCTGTTAATATAGATAGAGATAATCGTATTTATTTAACAGATAATAGATTATTACGTAGAATGATTAGGGATAATAGAACAAGAGGTTATAATGTATCTGATACATTAAAATTATGGAAAGATGTAAGAGTTGGTGAAGAGAAATATATTTTCCCATATCAAGATGAAGCTGATTATGTATTTGATACAGCTTTAATATATGAATTTTGTATATTAAAAACATATGTAATGCCACTATTATATTCAGTAAAGAGGGATGATCCTAATTATTCAGAGGCTTTAAGACTTATGAAAGTATTGAATTTATTCTTACCAATACCTAGTGAAGCTATACCTGCAGATTCTATCTTACGTGAATTTATTGGTGGAGGTTGTTTCTTAAGTTAATAGATGTAGTTGATGTAAACTACATCTTTTTTATGTTTAATAATGGTTATTTTGTTGCATAATAATAGAAAATAATAGTATAATTAGATATAGGATAGTGATAGTATGGATAAATATAAGAAATTGACCATGATTATGTGTTCTGTTGGGTTAATGTTTTTATTAACTGGTATTACTTATGCTTATTTTAACTATACTAAGGTTACTGAATTACAGAATTTAGTAGCTGGTGATATATATTTTAGACTTAACGAAGGAAATGATGAAATAGAACTTACTAATGTATTTCCAGAATCAGCTAGTGAAGCAAGAAGTAGAAATGATAACTATATAACTTTTAGTGTTAATGGAATAAATACTTCTAATAAAACTATCTATTATGAGTTTGTTCTTAATTATGGAGAAACATTAGCTAGTCCTAAATCAAGGTATAATGATAAAGATCTAAGATTTGATTTAGTAGAATTAGATGCTAATGGTAATGAAGTTAGTTATTTAGTAGAAGAAATGGGCTATAGTAGTATTGTAGATAGAAGAATATGGGTTGATACAGTTAATTCTAATACTACTACTGAATTAGTTAGATATTATAAATTAAGAGTATGGTTAGATGAGAATGTAGTTATTTCAGAGTCTGATCTTAATGCTGACTATACTACTACAGATTATCCTAATAAATATGCCACAGTTAAATTAATGGCTAGAGGAGATTTTGAAGAAAAAGAATTATATCCGGTATTAGCTAATATGATGAGAAGTAATGCAGTAATGGATAATACTTCTAGCGAATATGTTAGTTCTAGTACAGGGATTGATTTTTCACAAGATGCAAGTGATACCAATGGAAAAGGATTATATATAAGAAATGGTACAGAAAATGATACTAATCCAATAGTATATTATCGTGGTGCTGTAACTGATAATAATGTTTTATTTGCTGATAAGTGTTGGAAAATAGTTAGAACTACTGATACTGGTGGTGTAAAACTTATTTATAATGGTGAATATACAGCAGCTAATAAATGTAATAATACTGGAACATCGACACAAATAAGGGAAGGTAATACAACAACATTTAAATTTAATACTTTTAATTCTACTCTTGCTGCTGATAGTTATATGTATAATTCGGCGTATAGCTTTACTGGCTATTCTAATGGTATATCAACATATTACTTTAGTAATGGCTTCTCATGGGATGGTGAAAAGTACCAGTTAGATGATACTGCTGATGTTACTATATCCACATCTAGTAATAGGCATTATTCTGTGTTGAATGAAGATAAAGATTTTAAATGGCAAAAAATA
>JAEEGL016152216.1_pt1 | contig 11987 bp, 11 predicted proteins | sample 9134231 | NCBI WGS metagenome assembly JAEEGL01 (sample SAMN16246548, study PRJNA631951) | gut metagenome | biome: gut microbiome; feature: rumen; material: fiber-attached | host: Bos | place: Iran: Karaj | collected 2018-10
CCTCTCCTCTGCGAAAAACTCCCGCGCCGTGCAGGTTGCTGATCTTTCCCACAAGCAGCGCGCCGACTTCGATCTGAACAGCCCGTTTGAAATGCTTCGTATTCATCACCGTATACTCCCTGCTGTTTTGTGTGAACACGGGATACTGTGCAAGTGCAATGGGGCGTACCGTATGAAGCACACCCGGGATCCTGATATTCTTCCCTTTTGTACAGTCATCAAAATACGCATAGCGGTGGTAATGGTTCACGCAAAGACGGAATACCAGACAGAGTCCGTCCGTAAAAGAATCTGCCAGTTCCGGGTTGTTAAGTAGGGAAGAGATGGTGTAGCGTGACTGTTTCACGGGCAAAACGGTCTGATCGCTGATCCGGTATACGGAAAGCAGCCCGTCGCAGGGAGCGCAGAGGTCTGTTCCCTCCCCGGAAAAAGGTCGAAGGCCGGGTTTGATCTTTCTGCAGAAGCAGTCATTGAAGCAGTGAAAATCCGTTTCAAATTCGGACAGGTCGATGTGATTTTTCCTAACAAACGGTTTTATCATAAATACAGATGCCGTGGAATCCAGAAAACGTCCTGCAAGTTTCGAAATGAATGGTTTGCATAATATCGAAAGGATCAGTCTGCCGATCCATGTGTGATATAAAAATGGGAGCATGATTTTCTCCTGTTTACAGGATCCTGAGCAGCAAGAGGATCGCAAACTCCACGGCGCCGATGGCAATACAGATCAGGATGCCTTTGAGCGTCGGTTTTCTGATCTTGATCTTGGAAACGAACAGACAGCCGGTAACGGCCATGCCGATAAAATACAGCAACGTCATATCTCCCGGTGTCAGGAACTGGAACAGCGTGATCGCAGGAAAGATCAGCGCAGCCGAAGTGACCGGCAGGCCGTCATAATACTTTCTGACACCGCCCTCTTCCTTCTGCCTTTTTTCTTCCTGAACGTTAAAGTAAGCCAGACGGATCATGGCCATCAGAACGTAGATCATCAGGATCAGGAAAAACAGGATCGGCGCGATCAGGTCAACAGGTCTCCCTGTTCCGCGAACAACTCTGTCCGGATATTTCGTCGACTGCAAAAGCATCGCTTCCCCGATACAAGCCGGAAGAACGCCGAACGCCACAAGATCGCATAAAGAATCGATCTGGATCCCGAACTTGCACTCATCCTCCGTACGGTTCTTCTTGGTCCTCGCGACTTTGCCGTCAAACGCATCACAAAGCCCGCAAACGAGCAGAAAGAACACCCCGACATAGGGATGACAGTCGCCGTGCAACGAGATCAGGATCCCGAGCCCCGCCGACACAAGTGAAACATATGTCAGGATCACCGTATAGTCATAATATCCGATCATTGTTCTTCCCCCGTTCTGTTCTTTGCTTTCTTTTTAGCCTTGTAAACGTAAGCGATCGCGATGATCAGAAGGCTGATCAGCACACAGCTGTAAAAAGAGATGCTTCTGCTCAACAGATCCAGATTGATCACCACATCATTGCCCATCAGTTCACCCATGCCGTCCAGAAGCAGATAATCGGAAACGCCCTGGGCTCCGGGGATCGGCACACAGGTAGAACCGATCGTCACAAACACCTGCGTGATCCACGCCGTGACCGCATTGTTAAAAGACCGTCCCATGGCAAGCACAACGGCTGCGGGAACGCAGATCTGCGAAAACCGCTGAAAGAAATTGGCGAGGAAAGCAAGAAGAAGCTCTCCGATATGACCCTCAAGCATTCCCGCACATTTTTTGTAGTCCGCGATGATCCGATCCAGCTTGTTCTGCCAGTGTTCCAGACGCCTGAGCAAATGCAGCCGGTGCAGCAAAAGGATCAGCTTAGCGCAGATCTTATGCAGGATCACTTCATATTTGATCAGCATCACCAGCCCTACGGCCAAGATCGCCAGAACCACGTAACCGATAATGATCAGGACCTTGGAAAACAGATTAAAATGGATAAACACGGCCGGTCTGATCAGAAGTGCCAGCAGTCCTACGATCATGATCGAAACCGTATACAGGATCAGGTTGACCAGAAGCGCAAGCGTGACCACAGCAGCAGGGATCCCGTCCCGGACCATGAAAAAAGCGCTCGCCGGTTGTCCGCCGGTTGCAGAAGGCGTGATCGATGAAAAATAAATATCTGCTGCAGAATACACCACACAGGAGCGGCGGCTTCTCTTATAGCCGAAAGCCCGCAGGATAATCCTTAACGCCAGTCCTTCAAAATAAATAAAGCACAGCATAAAAAGCAGGGCGACAACCAGCCACAACGGGTTTGCACCCGTAATATAGGCGACAAATTTATCCAGTGAAAAATGATGCGCCTGCGATATGACTGCCCAAATGCTGATCACCGCTATGATCAGAGTTGCAAAAGACCACAGCAGATTCTTCTTCTTATTCAAGTCAGTGCTCCGAAATTTCGTCAGTTTCTGTTCTCTGATGCCATATCAAGTTATATCATATCCGTATGGCATCGTCAAAATGAGGCATCCTTTCCCCGACGGGATGTCATGACCGAGATGGCATGTTCCATGACCTCGATCTTTGTATGTGCATAGGAACCGCCGTACTCGCCGTCCAGAGTCCATGCCACCTTTTTCTTTGATTCAAATGTTGCGCCGGTCACCTGTTTAAACAGGATGTTCGGATGATTGGACTGTCCCTTTCCGAGTGTTGCGATCACGGTCTGCAATTCGATCAGGTTTTTCGGAACACGGATCAGGAGCAGTTCCATCCTGCCGTCATCGAGTCTGATGCCTGTCTTCCCAAAAAGCGGCAGTCCGCCCACGGATACCGAGTTGCTGACTGCTCCGAAGATATAGTCTCCCTCTTCCGTACCTTCTTCCGTTGTGATCCGGATATGATGGCTGTAGTGGATGTTCTGATAGAGTTCCCCGACCGCTGTCAGGAAATACGCCGCATAGCCGAGAACATTCTTCCACTCCTGCTTTGTATCATAACTTGCTTCGGTAAAGGCGCCGAAAGCAGCAACATAATTAAAATAATTCTCATTCATTTTGCCAACATCATAAGAAAAGGTGTTCCCGGAAAAGGCGGTTTCAATAGCACGGCTTCTGTTGGCCGGAACCCCAAGCCCCTTGGCAAAATCATTCGCGGAGCCTGCAGGCACATAAGCAAGCTGCGGCTTTTTTGTGAATTTCATCAATGCGTTCATGACATGGTTCATCGTACCGTCACCGCCCGAACACAGGACCAGATCCACTTCCGCGCCATATTTTGCGACCAGTTCCTCCGAAGTAAATTTTGTCCCCGGAACGATCGGATAAACGATGGGTTCATACCCTGCCGCGGCCGCCTTGCTGACGATCTGCATCACATAATTTCCGGCTTTTCTTGTGCCGGCCGATTCATTGATCAGTATTAAAGCTTTTTTCATAACCATATCCTCAATTGTATTGCCGCAATACATTTACCTTTACTTTGTAATTCGGTCCGATCTTTGTATTCACCGTGATCTCTGTTTCCCCCTCGGATACGGGGATCAAGGTACCGTCCTGCCAGATGTCACAGATCTGCGGGTCCTCCGTTTGAAAAGTCAGCCCGATGTTCAGCATTTCGGGTCCGGTCAGTTCATGGATCCTGAAATCCGAAAAGACCGCCATCGGTCTGGTTTTCAGAATGAAGGGCTGATGCAGAGGGATCTGGTACTCTCCCGTCATCGGATAGAACCCTGTCAGATCCGAAGCTTTGCAATCATCCGGAATGATCACCACTGCGACACTCCTGCTGATCCCTTCATAAGAAACCGTAAGGGGTGTAAATCCGAACGCTTTCGGTACGATCCGGTTTTCTTCATCCACTGTCATGATCTTCTCATCATAGTCCTTAAGAGAGATCTCTTTGGAACTGACCACATGTCCGCCATGATAGCCGTCTCTTAAATACTGTGCAACGGAAAACGGGCCGTCGGAAAGCCGTTCTTTGTATGTTAGACGGTCGGTTTTGAGCATGATCGGAGAAGCATTCCCGACACCTGATCTGAAAACAAGCGCCTCTTTCAGATTCTCCGTCTCTTCCTCGCTTCTGTCAGGTTCCTCCGTCAGAGAGACCGAAAGCGGTGCAAATCTTGTCGCCCACACGCCCCAGGCCTTCAGATACGCGCCTCCGTATGCATACCCGATCAGCATAGGATCCCCTTTTTTGATATGGCCGCTTCCGTCTTTCATCAGTCCGCAGTTATGACAGCGGGCGATCACATTCGTATTCAGTTCCGAAACCCTTTGAAAACGGATCCCGTCCGGGGATTCGTAATATACCAGACAACTGTCCGATAAAAAACGGCGGTTCGCATTTACCGCTATAAAACGCTTGCCTTCTTCCAGATAAGCCACATCCCAGGAATCCGCATCATGGTACGCATATGACTCCTCGGTGGTTTTACCATCTGCGTTTTCACCGGCCCCCTCACCTGTTTCTTCGCTTACAACCGTATCGGTACGGTCTATGGCGTTCCCGTGATATGCAAGATTCGCTGGCCAGTCCGGTCTGGTAAGATCCGCTGTTCTGACCTCCGTCAGGCGGATCCGTTCGGGCGTCGGTGAGTAAGAATCCTTTGTACTATAGATATAGAGAGTGTCCTCCATAACCACGAAGCTCGGTTCTCCGCTTCCCCAGCCGATATCCACACCGTCAAAATAGATCAGCGGAACAGGGCTGCCGCCCCAGTCTTTTCCGTCCCATTTTTCAAAGGGCCCGGCAGGGTCTTTGGACCGCGCAATAAAGGTGCTGTTGCAAAGCCCTCTTTCTTTTCGGTTGATCGTTGATGAATAGCCGATATAGTAATACCCGTCATAAACGAATACAGCAGGGTCGCAGACCGAAAGTGCATCCGGCGAATTCGGCGTCGGGGTCAGAACGACCTGCTCATCCGTCCATGTCTGTCCGCCGTCTTCGGAATGTTTATAAGTGATATAGTCGAATTCCCTGTATCCGTCACCGGGCGCCGAAAACCAGGCGTCGATCGACCCGTCTTCATTTCTCAAAATTGCAGGGCCGTAACGGTAATCCATGTGGTTGGCCGAGGACGGTACGAACACGTCCCAGCCGCTGTCCGTGACATCCAGCTTGACATGCATGGCAAGAAGCGCATCCAGCCGTTCGATCTCTTTTCGGGTCGCGACCTCATCCCGCAGATTTTCCGGATCCAGGCCAAACAGTTTTTCCAAAGCGCTCCCCGGCTCTTTATGCTCCGCATCAGGGCTTGCCTCATCCGAAAGGTTCCCGGTGTCGCCGGTCGTACGATCTTGGATCCATCGCACTGCATCGGCGGCCATCTCCTGCAGGAATGCTTCGTCGATCCTGCATCCGGACAATATAAGCATACTAACAACAAAGATCGCAAGGATCTTGATTTTTCCGTATCTTTGCATCTTACATACTCTCTTCTTACAATGCAAACATCTTATCACATTCCTGCCTTTTTGTATATCCGCCATCCCGTCATGCGACAGCGGAATGCAGGCATGCTCTCTTCCGGTACGGGGAGCGCATTGATTTGACAGTACAATAGATGAGAGAGATAATAATGACTGATAGGAGTTTGATTTTTATGTACCCGACACTGATCGATATGCATATGCACACCACGGCTTCCGACGGAACGGACTCGCCCGAAGAGATCCTGAAAGCAGTAAAAGATGCCGGGATCGGGCTGTTTTCCGTGACCGATCATGACGCTGTGAAAAGTTGTGTAAAACTGCAGACGCTGCTTTCTGAAAAAGACCCCGTTTTTATCAACGGCATTGAATTTTCCTGCAAAGACGGCGGCGGAAAATATCATATCTTGGGCTTCGGTTACGATCATAACAGCGAAGCGATCTTAAATCTGGTGGAATATACCCATGATCTCAGAATGCAGAAAGTGCAGAAAAGGCTGGAAGCGCTCCATGACATTTATCATGTGACTTTTCCGGATGAAGAAGTGGATGCGCTGTTATCCCTCAACAATCCGGGGAAACCGCACATCGGAAACCTGATGGTCAAATACGGGTTTGCCGAAAGCCGCGAAGATGCCATCAACCATTTTCTGAATCAGATCCGGATCAAAGGCACGACATCCATCGATCCCAAAGATGCCATCGAAGCGATCACAAAGAGCGGCGGGATCCCTGTTCTTGCCCATCCGGTCTATGGCGACGGCAGCCAGCTGCTTGATGAGGGGGAACTGACGCGCAGGATCCGCGTGCTGATCCAATACGGTCTGCGCGGTCTGGAATGCTACTATTCCGGTTTCTCTCCCAAGGAGCAGAAAATGATGCTCAATTTTGCGCATGAATACGATCTGCTCGCCTCCGCCGGAAGCGACTATCATGGGAAGAACAAGATGATCATGCTCGGCGATACCAACCTGGATGATGCTAATGAAGCGGATGAGCAACTGCACCGCCTTCTCGACGAACTGATCCCTCGGGGACGGGGTTAGTGGTCCATTCAATAAACGCAATCGGAGATCATTCATGGATTACAGAGAACTTGTAGAACAATACCGGTGTAAGGCCTGTGTCCTGTCTGTCGATGTAAATCCCGACGAAACCTACGGGAATATCCGCGTGGTGACGGGAAACACCCTTTTCAAAGAGGATATCGAAGCGCTGACAAGGCATCCTTTTGTTGATAATACGCCTTATGAACTCAGTCTCCCGAAGGATATGAATTTCGAGGACTTCATATACAGGAGCGCTGTTTTGCACCAGCCGCTTCACACCTATGTGAATCTGGAACAGATGGGTGTATGGGTTGAGATGTACCTGCTGCCCCTCGGTTCCGATCAGGAAAACAAAGGCTTCTGTCTCTATACGTTTGTCGTTTCCGAAAAAATCAATGAAAGCAGCATGTCCGATCTGGCTCCGGATATCTCAAGCGCAGTCTTAAAATCCTGCATCAGGCTTCGCGGAACGGATGATTTTGAGACCACCATCAATGAAGTGGCTGCCGATATCCGTTCGATCTGCGGCGCCTCCCGCTGCACGATCCTTACCATCGACGAGGAAAATGAGATCTGCGGGATCCTGGGGAATTCCCATTTGCCGGGCTTTCACCCTTTCCTGACCAACGTTTCGGCAAGAAAAGAATTCTACAAGCTGATGCTGACCTTTGAAGATACTCTTGCGGGAAGCAGCTGCCTGATCGCAAAGAACGAGCAGGATATGCTCGTCATCAAAGAGCGGAATCCCGAATGGTACGAGTCCTTACAGGAACATAACGTGGACAGCCTTGTCATCTTCCCGCTGAAATATAACGGCAGGCTTCTCGGATATATCTGGGTTACCAATTTTGAAGTGGAAAATGCGGTTAAGATCAAGGAGGCGCTTGAACTCACGACATTCTTTGTCGGCTCCGAGATCGCCAATTACCAGCTGTTAAGCCGTCTCGAAACGCTCAGCACGATCGATATCCTGACCGGGACCCTGAACAGAAATGCCATGAACAACCGCGTGGATCATTTTCATGCGCAGGAGAACGAAAACGTCCGGACACTCGGTATCGTATTTACGGATCTGAACGGTCTGAAAATGGTCAATGACAACAGCGGACACAGCGAAGGGGATCACTTCCTGAAAAAAGCCGCCGCCAAACTTCGGCAGATCTTTGTCGATGATGAGATCTACCGCGCGGGCGGGGACGAATTTATGGTGCTGGTGCTCAACAACACCCTTGAAGAATTTGAGGAAAAGATCAAAGAGGTAGCAGACGCGCAGAGCAGGATCAATTTTGCGTTCGGCACCTGCTTTGAAGAAAACGACATCGATATCAGAAGAGCGCTTCGCAAAGCTGATGAAGTGATGTACAAAGATAAGAATGAATACTATCAGGAACACCCGGAACTGAAATACCGCTGATCTCTGATGCAACTCCAGCTTTCAGTCAGGCGGTCGATCGACCATGCGGCATTTGCGGGGCTTGTGGACGGAAGGCAGATCGCTTCCCGTCCTGTTTTTTTCTCGGAATATTTCCGGTAATACTGATAAGCGGTCTTTCCGTTCACAAAAATCGCGTTGATCTTCGCATGATCCAGAATCACGCTTAGATCGTTGGCCGTAACATTTCTGATACTCGAATCCGATGAGCCGACAATGTCGCAGGAGGCGATCACATCCCAGAGCGCAATATGATTTTGCAAAAGAAAGGCCCTCTTCTCTTCGACAGTCTGCGGCACTTTTGCTCCAAATACCGCAGCCGTAACCTTCCAGAACCGGTTCTGCTTATGCCCGTAAAAGAAGCCCTCCTCCCTTGATCTTACCGAAGGAAAACTGCCAAGGATCAGAATGTTTGATTTTTCGTCATAAAGCGGAGGTATCGGATGGACGATCATAAGCGGTTTCTTCCTTTTCCTGCTTTGATCTTCAATGTCTTCAGATATTCTTTCTGCTCCGGGGTAATGCGGTAACTCTCCACCGACTTCTGGATCGCCTTATTGTGCGTCCAGGTATCCAGCCTCTTCTCTTCAATGAACGGCAGTATCGCCTCATACTGTTTGGCAAGCGCGGTTGCAAAATACCACGCGATCATCATATTGATATAGTATTCATCCGATCGAAGCTTTGCCACCGTTTCCGAATACGCAAGATCAAAGTCCTCATCAAGGAAATGCGACATCAGCATCCCGATCGCAAACCTGACGGTGTAAGTTTTGCCGGAACAAATCCATGTATTGATGTGTTTCAGAAGATCTTTCCGGTTCTTCTTAAAAACCTTCGGAGACATCTGATCCGTGGTGGCCCAGTTATCAACATATGGCAGAAACCGTTCCACTTCCTCCATACAGCTTTCATAGTCCTTCATTCCGGAAACGATAAATGCATGGAGCTGATTTTCATCAAAATACCTGTGTGGCAGGTCATGAAGAAACACCCCGACATCCTCCCGTTTCAGGAGTTCTTTGGCATATGTTCTAAGCTCCGGTGTTCTCACCCCTATCACGGATCCCGTTGCAACATTCGGGATGATCTTAACCTGCAGATCCCTGTATTTTAAATCCTGCTGCCTGAATAATTCCTCTCTGATCTCAGTTAAAATCACGGCCGGCCCTCCTTTTTGCGTTTTTAAATGATTGTATTGTTAACGCTGCGATTTTTATTTCAGACATTCTTTTTCCAAAAGCTCCAGTGCAAACCCTTTCCGTAACCGATCTTTTCGTAAAAAGGATCGCCTCCGCCTGTCATATGGGTCGCCCCAAGAGCTTTCATCCTGCGATAATGAGCGGTTAATGCCGCTGCGGCAAGACCCTTACGCCTGTGTCCGGGTGCAGTGCAGAGAGGTTCCATATAAGCCAGATGATTCTCCGGCACCCACCACATCCCCGAAAAGCAAACATATTCTCCCTGCTCATCGGCTATGATAATGTCATATTCATGTGTTGCATGCGGGCGCGGTGCCATGATATCGCCAAGACAATCTTTATAGGATTTTTCCGGAGTCCAGTCAAATGATGTATCCTGTTTGTCCCAGTTTACAAACTCTCCCTTATCCCCATGATCAAATCCGTACCAGCAAAGCTTTCCGATCTTAACGGCATCTATGCTTTCAGGTTCAACAAAATGATAGCCCTCCGGCAATTCGTAATTCAGCTCGTTTTTGAAATCAAAGAACCTGTCCTCATATTCAAATACTTTTTTATATCCGCGCTTCTTTGCGGCTTCCATAAGATATTCCTGACCGTTAAACAAAACAAGCTGCTGAGCGCCTTCCCAATCCGGCATGGTGGTCACGGCATAATCGATCAGTTCATCCGCAAGATACTCATATCCTTTACGGACGCTGAAATAGATATCTGTTGCAGGAGCTTCATAGAAAACAAACGCCACGACCGTATCTCCATCAAACCAGAACCGGTTCAGATAAGAATACGAATTGTCCATCCAGGATGAAAGGATCGCATGTTCAAAGAAAGGCGCGGCGACCCCGCTCCCGGTTTCACGATCATAGATATCCGTCAGGAAATCCCATACAAGATTGATGTCTGTCAGTATTTGAAATTGCTTTGTTTTAAGTTCATTCATGATTCTTATTATCCTTTATCCTGTCGTAAACCTCAACATCTATTCCGGTCCGTACATGCTCATTCGCATCCCTTACCCGCTCAAGAATAGTCATATAAAGCCGGCCACTTTATCAATGACAGTACTCTCTGAGCAGGAGTCTTTCCGTTTCTATCATCATACCTGTCACCTATCTATGAATATACAATCTCGTCTGCTCCGGCTCATCATCTCCCTGCGCCATGCAGTAGAATTCCCATCCATAGCGCTCATAGAATCCGATATGATTTGTCACAAGATAAAGCGGGGATATTCCTTTCTTTCTCATATCATCAACTACAAGTTCGAGAAGCTTACCGGCTATGCCCCGGTTTCGATGTGCCTCCTCTGTATATACAGCGCATACATTGGGGCTGAGATCCTTTCTGTCATGAAAATCATTATCTATGACTCCCAATCCGGCTATGATCTGATCTCCGAGCATGCACAAATACCATCCGTTTTCCGTATTTCCATCAAGGTAATCATTTATGCACTCCTGATATGCCTCTGTGGGAACGCCCCACTTTTTATGGAACCATTCTGCAGCCATATCCTTTAATTCCGGTTTCTCTCTTAATGTTATATATACATAATCACGCATATTCTGATCCTCCATACTAATACATTTCCTTACGGATTTTTCGCATCCGCGACCACACATTATCACCGTAATTACTGAGCATGACTGTGATCATTGGGCAACAATTTTCATATTATATTGCATGGAATAATATTATTGTTTTCATCCAGCGGAAACGGTTTTGCGGCCATACATATTATTCCACCTTCTCCGATCTTCAATGAGCTCTTTTCAAGTAGATGAAACGAATTGACCACTCTCTTCTCCGGATTACTGCTCTTTTTAATTTCCAATGGATGAAGAGTTCCATTTTCCTCCAAAACGATATCAATCTCTTTCTGGTTTGTATCTCTGTAAAAAGTCATGTTTGTTTTATTCTTTGAGCAGGCGTACATTCTTAAGAATTCAGAAACAACGTAGTTTTCATAAAAATGCCCGCTCGCCGCACCATTCATCAGCGTTTCCTTACTCGTCCACATGGAAAGATACGCGCAGAGTCCCGTATCACAAAAGTATAGTTTGGGAGTTTTTATCATGCGTTTTAACTCATTATTTGAAAACGGTTCCAGAAGATAAATGATACCCATGGACTGCAGGATCTTTATCCATTCTTTTGCAGTGGGTACAGATACATTACCCGCCTGAGCTATGTCGGAATAATTTACCAGATTCCCCGTAAAGGATGCACTGGCTCTAAGCACTTTTCTAAACCCCTCTGTATCACTGATGCCATTATCATCAACCGCATCGCGCATAAGGTACGTTTCAATATAAGACTCATAGTATTCCATGCGCTGCTCACCGGTCATTCCAACGGTCCCCGGCATTCCGCCTTCCCATATGTGTTTATATACTTCCGGCAGATCATTCTCCGGAAATTCACCGCTTCTTTGCAGCAGGGAATGGTAGGAAAACTCCATCTCTCCAAGATCACTCTTTCCCGCTTTTTCCCTCTGAGACAGGCTATACATTTTTAGTATACAGATCCTTCCCGCAAGAGAATCCTGTGATCCTTTTATAAGCTTCTTGCTCTCTGATCCGGTCAGCCAAAACAGCCCCATTCGGTCAGATTCATCACATAAAATCTTAATATACTCAAACAGCTCCGGTGCTTTCTGAGCTTCATCTATCAGAATAGGGGGTTTATATACCTGAAAAAAAAGGCCCGGATCACTCTTCGCCAATTCACGATCTCTGGAATTATCCAGATTAACATAGGTTCGTTCTTCACTTTCAGCCAGTTTTTTAAGCATGGTCGACTTTCCCACCTGTCTGGCTCCTGTTACCATAACTGCTTTGAAAGTTTGATTCATAGCCAGAAACTTTCGTTCCAGTTCTCTCTTGATATAATCCATAAAC
>JAEEGL016601408.1_pt1 | contig 11987 bp, 11 predicted proteins | sample 9134231 | NCBI WGS metagenome assembly JAEEGL01 (sample SAMN16246548, study PRJNA631951) | gut metagenome | biome: gut microbiome; feature: rumen; material: fiber-attached | host: Bos | place: Iran: Karaj | collected 2018-10
CTTGTCCAACCCTGTCCACAAATATGCGTCAACAAGGAAGGACGTTTGTATATTGAGTTTAATTTGTAAGAGTTCGAGGAAATTATGAGTAGGTTTGATGAGTGGAAACTTAGCCAGGCTACGTTCTCCATGCACATAAGCCATCCGATATAAATCCTTCGGGATTCTCACGTTCTCATGCTGATAGCCTTTCCAAATGACCTCAGCCCAATGGAGGGCGTCGGTGTCGATAGTACCTCCGTAGTCGAATATGATACCTTTAATCATTTTCAAATCTTCTTAATGAGTTCACGGCACATCTTCTCATGCCTGTAGTTCATATACTTATAGACGCCACCAAGAATTATGATTTCAAAGAGAAGGTAAATCCATGGCTTATCGATAAGTGCAGAAACATAAAGCGCTATACCGCGCGAATTAAACGTAAGAAAGTTGGTGTACTTCATCAGTGGCAAACTCTTTGCCCTGAAATCATCACGCACCTGTTGAGGAATATTGCCGCCGTATGTCTCTTTCAGCTTTGACCAGTAGGATTGAAAAGCTGGTGTTTCTTTCTCCTGATTATAAGTATAAGACTTATAGAACCATAAGAACGTCTTATTAACCCGGTTACCTTTCCAAGGCATGTTTTGGTATTTGTTTTCGAGCTGTGCATAATGGTCGAACTCACTCCCCTCCTCTCCTTTAATAAAGAAGAGATGGATGTTGCGATAGTAATCAGCCAGTCGGCAGGGATATATATGTCCCACAACTCCGCTTAGTGCGCAGAGCACCAGCCCCCACCATCCGAATGTGGCTCCGTCGGTGAAAGGAACCGGATCGTCATACATTCTGTAAGCAAGGCAGAAATAGATGGAAATGTACCACACGTCAGCGGCCACCCCGTCAAGAATTCTTCCGAGTTGTGTCTTCTTGCCGGACATACGTGCAAGCTGGCCATCTGCACTGTCATAGTGGTTTGCCCAAACGAGCAGTATAACCGCTATGATGTTGCAAGTCATACCCGTCATGCCGAAAAGAGCCGGTTCCTGATTGGCGTGGTAATGGAACATGAATCCGGACAATGCCCCCAAAATCATTGAGAGTACGGTGACCACGTTGGGGTGTATGCCAAAGAAATTGAAAAACTTGGCCCAGAGATATCCCACCGGACGGTTAAATATCGTGTCGAACCATTCCTCTGTATCTTTCGACTTATAAGTATCCTGAATGTGTGTTTGAGTAGACATCGAATATATTTACGATTTACGATATGTTATACTATTAAAAAATTCCAATATTCTCAGAAAAAACCTTGTAAAACAAGAGCCATTATAAATATTCCATAAAATAGTAGTTTCTACAAACAAGTTACTGTGCCAATTTAAGAATTCTTTCAGCGATAGCTTTCGAAGCTTCATTTCGGCAGGCAGAAAAACTTGGCCAGTCATTGAAGTCGATAATGCGAAAAGAACCGTCAGCATCAACCACGCAATCGCCACCATAAACAATGATTTTAGAAGCAAGAGCAGCCTTGTCACAAACCTGTTTTAATTTTACTGTGTCAAAATCAAAACGTACAGGACTTCCATTTATTGCCTCCAGTCCGAATTTTGAGTTTTTGGGATCCGGATATCTCCAGAAGAAGAAATCCGTGCCCTCCACTCCATAGAATTTAACGAGATCTCCCTTAAGATGCTCTGTTAGAACAATAGTTCCGGAAGGATAGCGCTTGCACATCACATCAAACTGACTGACAGCCTCTTGTAAGTTTTGGACAAACATAACATCATCCGGATATTGAGCCCATCCTTCTCCTTTCTTTATCCAGCATGGAAAAGAGAGATCATTAATCAACAAATTATTCAGGAAATCCTTTTTGAATTGTTCCGGTTGATTGACAATCAATGTTTTTGGAATAGGAGTTCCAATTTTTGAGAGAATCTCAATCACGCGTATGCGTCCTGCGTTGGATATACCATCAGCGGAGTTAACAGTAAGAATACCACGTTCTTCAAATTGCCTCAGCAAATTGATTCCTCTCAGACTACGCAGCATGGTATACACAGCATCATAAATTCCTTCAACAAGGGAGCCCAGAATAATCTCTTCGTCATCTTCATCAACAAAATCTGTCTGGTGTCCCATTTTCATCAATTCGCTGGACACCATTTGCATGATAATCAAGTCTTTTTCCGACATATTGGGCGAAAACCGTCTACCTCTTGTGATACCTAAAAACTTCATGCCAGAAACTGCTCTGCTTTAGCGATGTCATCCACATGGTCGACATCAAGAATTTTAGAGAACTTATATGTTTTCAATCTGAGACCATCGGCAATAAGCTGTCGCTGAAAATTTCTCATTCTCGACATACCATTGGCCATGCACCATCTGAGCGTAGGAAAGCAAGAGCAATCAAGACAATAGACACCTCCACTTATGACATCGCATACCACATTCTTTTCCTTTTCGAATCCACATTCATTGAACTGGCGAAGAGAATCGTGGAAACCTGTAATGTAGCCATCCTGGTCATGAGAGATATAAAGCGGTTTCTCATCATCCACAAAATCAGTCACAGCCATCATGCCATTATCCTCTGAGGCTTTGAACCGGTCGATAAACCCATAAAATTCCTGTTCTTTGAATATGGTGTCGACAGTTGTCAGACAGAACTTGCCTTGTCCGATATGCTGATGAATCTCAAAGAAACTGTGCATGGAGCTGGGGGTTGTCTTCACAATCAACTCAAGAGGAAGTCCCTGTTCAGCCATCATCATGATGTGCTCTTTGGTCTGACTGTGTATGTCGTTAGCGATGATGACAATCTTCTCTGCTCCTGCCTTCATAAAAATGGAGACAAGCCTGTCAATCATTGGCTTACCTTTAAGTCTGAGCAATGGTTTCGGGGTATCAAGCCCCTCGTCTGCCAGCCGGGAGCCTTCTCCTGCGGCCAGAATTGCAAATACCATTTAAATATACTTTTATTACTATTTATTTCTTGAAATGGTTGTCTTCTTCATTGTCTAATACCTGCTGGTCTGAAAGCAACAGGTTGTTAGAACTTGAGTCGGCCGGGCTGGATGGTCCTTTGTTACCAAATTTCATAATGAACAGTCCAAGTGAGGTCCAGAAAATTTCCCGAACCCTGCTTATGATAGAGATGGACATACTGACCTGCACGGTCATTCCCAAATTAGACACCACCATCATGAATCCCCCTTCCCTACCTCCGATTTGCAAGGGAATGAAGAAAAGAAGGTTGGCAAAGAGTGATGTGAATGCCAGAATAATGAGCGAATGTACGAAAAGCATGACACTCGCATCCTTATCTGCAAAGAGCATAAGCATGAAGAAAATCTCGAACGACTGTAGAATTCTTCCAAAATATTCCAAAAAGAAAGAAGTGAAGAAATATTTTTTGTTCTGTGAGTGCAATGCCGCTATCTGTGAGTCGATTTTCTGGAGGTCCTCTGCATTTTTCTCCGCAAAGTTCTTAGCCCATTTCCTGCATCCCGGAATTTTCGAGACAAATCTTACAAGCTTGACCACCATGCCGTTTCTGTATCCCCTGACAAAAAGATAAATGCCTGCAAAACAGAATACTGCCACAATAGACAAGAGAATTCCCATAAAGAAATTGACCGGCAAGAAGATGAGGTAGAGAATAAGTGCTGTGACCCAATACCAGAAATGGGAGAATATATGCATCATGGCGAAAAGCACGGTTGACGAAGAAGCCCGCTGTACACCGACGTACGGCTTAATTTCCATGATTTTATATGGTTCCCCTCCCATAAGTCCAACAGGAGTGGCGTAGTTAAGCGCAAATCCGCTAATTGTTACTTTTAACAGTTTCCAAAACGGTATGTTACAGTCACCGCTTCCCAGCAGAATGGTCCTCCAAGTGAAGGTATTCATAATATAGAGCGGCACCCACATACCGATGATAGCCACAAGCCAATAGCCGGCATGACAAATCTGCTGCCACAATTCCCTGAAACTCACCTTAAAGGTAAGAATCATAAGAATGACAAATACCAATCCTATAAAGAAAAATATGTTACGGGTGCTGCTTTTCATCAGATATCGTCTTCAGTTACCTGATCGAGCTTAAGTTTGTCGCTGTCATCTCTCTTCTCGTAATACTGCTTCTTAAGCGGGTTTGCATACGCCTCCTCGTATCTTTCACGGTTTCGGAAGATATCGATGGCAGAGAAGATGGCCTGTCGGAATGATTTCTCGTCAGCCTGGTTTTTCCCGGCAATATCGTACGCCGTACCATGTGCGGGTGATGTCCGCATGACAGGAAGACCAGCGGTGTAGTTCACACCATCGTCCATTGACAAAGCCTTGAACGGAGCGAGTCCCTGGTCATGGTACATGGCAAGAATAGCGTCGAACTTAGCAAAGTTGCCTGAGCCGAAGAACCCGTCTGCCGCATAAGGTCCGAAACAATGAATACCCTTCTTAAACGAGTCTTGAATGGCAGGAATGATAATATCCTGCTCCTCAGTGCCGATGAGTCCGTTGTCACCACAGTGCGGATTAAGAGAAAGCACGGCAATGCGCGGATTGTCGATGGCCATGTCCATCTTGAGCGCCTCGTCGAGGATATTCAGTTTTGCCTCAATGATATGTTTGGTGATTTTCTGAGAAATCTGAGCCACAGGCACATGGGTGGTGACAAGTGCAACCCTGATACGGTCGTTCATGAGAATCATAAGTGAATGGTTTCCTTCACCAGCCTGTTTCTCAATATACTCAGTATGTCCCGGGAACTTGAAATCGTCCCGTTGGATGGTGTTCTTATTAATCGGAGCAGTAACAAGCACATCAATCTGCTGGTTCTTAAGCGCTTCCACAGCCGCCTTGAGAGCCACGAATGCTGCATTTCCAGACTCTTCTGATGGTTTTCCAGGCTCAATCTTGATTTCCTTGTCACCCATGCAGTCAACGATATTGAACTGGTTGTCGCGAGCTTTTTCCGGACGGTCCACCACATTGAAATTCGGTGCGCCTTCGATGGATTTCTTATAATATGCTGCAACCTTTGGGGATCCGAAAAGGACTGGCACACAGAGCTGAAACATGTCCTCGTTGGCAAAAGTCTTGAGAATGACCTCATATCCGACGCCGTTGACATCACCCTGGGAAATACCCACTCTTATTTTTTGCATTACTTTAACTTTGAAATTATAACTATAAAACTTGAACTTTTTATATTGTCGCCCAAAGGACTCACTCAGAAAATCCATAACAGATTCTTGTAAAAGTGAGTCTTACAAAAAATCTTCAGGCATAGTTTATTCATCTTCTTTTTTCTGCTCCTTCGCTAAATCAGCCGGCATCTTGAGTGTGTAGAGGGATGCCTCCAGGCGTCTGATAATGCTGCGCTTCATCTTGCTCGGAGCATAAACAAATGCCTCCGCCACAATGACCCGATTGTTGAGCGTGTCGATTCTGGAAAGAGACACGAACGGTCCACCCATGGCATCTCCACTCATTTCCCAGAGTCCTCTGCCCTCTTGTATGAACTGTCCGTTCTTGGTGTAGTTGTTAACCTCCACACATTCCTTGTTGGTCTGCATCTTGCTTCCAGGGTTATAGCCTGGAATGTTGCGTCCGAGGAACGTGTCGCGCAATGCCACATAACCATGCTTGTCAAATACCTTTTCCGTGGCATAGGGATAAGTATAAATCACGATGTTCTGAACAGTGGAAAGCCCGTCATTGGATATCCACACAAAGTCCTTACCCGTCTTCACTTTAAGTAGGTCGGAAGGCACAAATATATCACATCCAAGAACTTTCTTAACGGTGTCGGAAATGGCATAATTGTGATTATAGCTAAGATAATCACATTGTCTTGCTATTTCTTCATTGTAAAGGAAACCAATGATTGACGATTTATTCGCATTGATATAGGTTGCTCCTTCCACATTGTCCTCTGCATGGATGTTGATGATAACCTGCGGATAGGAGTGTACGTTGCGGTCAAAAAGTATTTTTCCACCTCTATAGTCATCATCAATCTTAATGAAAATAATGTTGCGGAAAAGCTTGAAGATACGGTCGTAGTCATCCGTCTTGATACGGGTGACATGGAAGGAAGGCTCGTCCTGAGGGAGCATCGGCACTGGAGTATCAAGTACCTTCTTCAGTGCTTTTCCCGCCGCTCCTCCCCAAACGGAGTCATCAGCCACGACAAGTACTTCATAAGGATTGCCAGATGATGAAGGTACCAACAATGGTTTATTCGGGTCGCGCTTTGGGTTACAAGAGAAAAGCGACACAAGCACCATTACAAATGCAAAATGAATCAGTCTTTTCATATTAAGTGAATAGTTAATGGTGAAATCAGCGAATAAGCGTATAATCGTGCTCACGGCACATAGTTAAACTTGCTTTCACTTTGCTGCGCCTAAACTGATACAGCGAAGTCTATAGAATGTATTTGCTCCTATGACTGGAATCAGTCTTTTTCGATTAGAAACAAACTGTATTTACATGTCATCCGTCAGCTTCTTAGTGGAGAGCAATCCACATGCCGCCATGATGTCCTCTCCTCGTGAGGCGCGTATGGTTGTGAAGAGCCCGTGACTTGTGAGGTAATCACGTAAAACAGTCATAGACTGTTCGTCAGCCCCAATGAGCGGCACATCCGGAATCTTGTGGAACCGTATTAAATTGACTCTGCAATCAAGTCCTCTAAGCAACTTGATGAGGGAATCGGCATGTGCCTTGGAGTCATTCTCGCCTTTAAACACAATATACTCGAACGAGAGTCGTCGCTGATGAGAAAAGTCATATTTTCTAAGCAGTTCCACCATGTCAGACGCCTTAAACTGTCGTTCTGCAGGCATAAGGCTGAGCCGGAGCTCATGAAGGGGCGCATGAAGACTGACAGCCAAATGGCATTGGCTCTCTTCAAGGAAACGCTGAAGGTTCTTCTTCAGTCCTACAGTGGAGACGGTAATGCGTCGCGGACTCCATCCGTACCCACTCTCAGAGGTGAGTCGCTCAAGAGCCTTCATCACGTTGTCAAGATTGTCGAACGGTTCACCCTGCCCCATGAACACGATATTGGTGATGTTCTTCTCACGGATGGCCCAGTGAATCTGTGCCAGGATATCGGTGACTGTGAGGTTGCCCTGAAACCCTTGTTTTCCTGTCTGACAGAAAAGGCAGTTCATTTTGCACCCCACCTGTGAGGATACACAAAGGGTCCCCCTTTCACGGTCAGGGATATAGACAGTCTCAACAAATTTGCCGTCAGCAGTCGGGAAGAGATATTTCTCTGTCCCGTCCTTGCTGACAAGCGTCTCTATCGGCTGGGCGGCGCCCAGACTGTAGTTTTGTTTGAGTTTCTCGCGGTTTTGTTTTGAGAGATTGGTCATGCCGTCGATGCCGTCCACAACTTTGCCATAAATCCACTCCAGCATCTGCTTGCCGGTGAATTTAGGCATGGAAAGCGTTGCCGCCACCTCCTGCAGTTCCTCTTTTGTCATGCCCAGCAGGCATGGCTTTCTCTCTTTTACCATGCGAAAATAGGATATTCCTTCATAATGTTGTTCACCTTCTCACGCACACTTGCAATGACACTGTCATCCTCCGGTGCGTTGAGCACGGTCTCAATCATCTCAGCTATAAGAAGCATGAGGTCTTCCTTTGCTCCACGTGTTGTGATTGCAGGTGTTCCAAGACGAATACCAGAGGTTTGGAAAGCAGAGCGAGAGTCAAAGGGAACCATGTTTTTATTAGCAGTGATATCTGCAGCCACAAGTGCCTTCTCTGCCACCTTACCGGTGAGTTCCGGATATTTAGGACGCAGATCGACAAGCATGGAGTGATTGTCAGTACCGCCAGAGCAGATAAAGAATCCTCTGTCGATGAGAGCTTGTGCGAGCACAGCCGCATTTTTCTTCACCTGTTTCTGATATTCCACGAACTCCGGCTGGAGCGCCTCTCCGAATGCCACAGCCTTAGCGGCGATGACATGCTCAAGCGGACCGCCCTGCTGTCCTGGGAATACAGCGGAGTTGAGGATTTGTGACATCATTTTCACCTGTCCTTTCGGTGTTGTAAGTCCCCACGGGTTCTCGAAGTCTTTGCCGAGGAGGATAATACCGCCTCGCGGTCCTCTAAGAGTCTTATGAGTGGTTGAGGTGACGATATGCGCATATTTAAGCGGGTTGTCGAGCAGTCCCGCAGCGATAAGTCCAGCCGGGTGTGCCATGTCAATCATAAGCAGTGCCCCTACCTCGTCTGCGATTTTTCGCATGCGTGCATAGTCCCATTCACGGCTATAAGCAGAACCGCCACCGATGATGAGTTTCGGTTTCTTCTCAAGCGCGAGACGTTCCATCTCGTCATAGTCCACGCGACAAGTCTCCTTATTGAGGTTATATCCCACCGGATTGTAAAGAATTCCCGAGGTGTTGACGTGGCTTCCGTGAGAGAGGTGTCCGCCGTGGTCAAGATTAAGTCCCATGAAAGTGTCTCCCGGTTTAAGTACCGACAGAAGCACTGCCGCGTTGGCCTGTGCACCAGAATGAGGCTGCACATTGGCGTATTCAGCTCCGAAAAGCTTCTTCACACGCTCGATGGCGAGTGTTTCAGTCTGATCGACCACCTCACATCCTCCATAATAGCGTTTTCCGGGATATCCCTCTGCGTACTTGTTGGTGAGGCATGATCCCTGAGCCTCCATCACTTGATCACTAACATAATTCTCACTCGCGATGAGCTCCATGCCCTTCACTTGTCTCTCGTGTTCCTTCTCGATGAGAGAAAAGATTTCGCTGTCTCTTTTCATTTTAAAAATTAAGCTTATTGAGTTATAAAAGTTTCTTGGAACTGTTATTTAAAATGCAAAGTTACAACTTTTTCTTGAATATAGAAAATTAATCCATTAATTTTAGCAAACCGCAATCACAGCATCAGTAATTCTCGGCCAATACCTGGAAGTAGCTCTGCGGGTGATCACAAACCGGGCAGATATCCGGCGCCTGCTTCCCTATCACAATGTGTCCACAGTTGGCACACTGCCAAACCGCATCACCCTCCTTCGAGAACACCTTCTTGTCGTGTATGTTAGCCAACAACTTTTTATAACGCTCCTCATGGTGCTTCTCGATAGCTGCCACCATCTCAAACTTATCGGCAATCTCATCGAAGCCCTCTTCTCGAGCCTCTTTTGCCATACGGGCATACATGTCTGTCCATTCGTAGTTTTCGCCTTCAGCAGCAGATGCAAGGTTTTCCTCTGTTGTGCCCACTCCGCCAGTAAGGTATTTAAACCATATTTTGGCATGTTCTTTCTCATTCGCAGCCGTCTCCTCAAAGATATTGGCCATCTGCACATATCCGTCTTTTTTAGCTTTTGATGCAAAATAAGTGTACTTGTTGCGAGCCATAGACTCGCCGGCAAAAGCCTCCATGAGGTTTTTCTCAGTCTTTGTGCCTTTTAAATTGAATTTCGTAGCCATAATAATTTAAGTAATTAGATTGAACAACTATGATGTTATTAAAAATTGGCATATTTTTCAAAAACATGTCTTCAGATGCAAAATTAATAATTTATTCATATTTTTGCAAAATAAAAGAAGAAAATTATTAGGAATCAAAACCATCTTTTTAACAAATATTGGAGAAATTTATCCGCTGAAACACTTTCACTTTTCAAAAAAAATGATTATCTTTGCAATCAGGCATCAATGCTTTGCGACAAGCATCAATTCTCTCTATTTTCTCCACCCCTTTAATACTTGAAAAATATGGAAACAATAAACAACCAAATTGTCGACCAACTTTTAGAAAAGCCATACTGGGTAATCGACATCCTGCCATACCAAGTGCCAGTCAATAGCCCCGGGCAATATTTCAAGGTTGAGCAATTCTATCTTCATGCCCCTCAAATCAATTATATTCACAAGAAATTCGCCAATGTGCTTCTCAAACTCAACTGTTACTACGATTATGACATGCTCACACATGATGGAGAATGGCTTCATCATCCAATTCCTGAGGAACTTTACGAACATGTGACGAAATGTCCTGACAATTTCCACAATCTGATTATACTCACGCATGACCACAAGGCAATGTTCACCATCAATGGCGATGACACTTACATGACTGTCTACCATCCTGACCAAGATTTACTGAGTCTACTCAAGGAGCTGTCAACCTCCGAAGGACTATTTTTGTGGGAACCGCCCAAAGAACAAGATTAATAATCTGTTAAGTGATAAGTTTTTTACCTTGGTGATGGTGGGCCGTTCTGTGCCGGTCATTTGTGCGGTCGAGACGACCACACCCCTTATATGAATAGCCGAAACTGAGCAGGTTCGACGAAACAATGTCAGATTATAATTAACCACACAAAAAACCGAATAACCATTATTTTAACGACTACTTGAATCTTTTTTTGTTCAAAGAGCAAAAATTTTAATTTTCGCATATTCTTGTCAATAAATATTTGTACCTTTGCATATTGGAACGAAAACTAACTATACAAAGATTACAATTATGAAAAAAACATTTACCCTTGCATTCGTAATGCTTTTGTCGAGTATCTGTATGGCACAGCCAACAGTATACTTCACAAAAGACATCACCCCCGAGTCACTCGTTAAGATTTACAAGGCACTGGGACGTGAGGCGAAAGGCCGTGTTGCCGTGAAAATATCCACAGGCGAAGGTGGTAACAATCATTATCTGAAACCCACTTTAATCCGCAACCTCGTGGAGGAGGTAAACGGTACGATTGTTGAGTGCTGCACCGCTTACGGTGGCACACGTCAGGACAAGGCAGAGCATTGGAAGACCATCCACGAGCACGGATTCGACTCCATCTTTGCCGTCGACATCATGGACGAGTACGGTGACATCCGCATACCTATTAAAGACAAGAAACACCTGAAATATGATATTGTGGGTGAGCATCTTGCCAACTACGACTTCATGATTAACCTGGCCCATTTCAAAGGGCATACCATGGGAGGCTTCGGCGGTGTGATGAAAAACGCAAGTATCGGCGTGGCATCCACAGCAGGCAAGGCTTATATCCACTCTCACGGTATAACCACCAAACTGCCTGATGCCTGGAACCACACTGAACCGCAGGACTCTTTCCTCGAATCGATGGCAGCAGCCGCCCAAGCCGTTCACGAATATTTCAACCATGGCGAGAACGTGATTTATATCAATGTGATGAACAACATGTCTGTGGACTGCGACTGCGACGGCAACCCCGCCAAGCCAAAGTTGAAGGATATGGGCATTCTGGCATCCACCGACCCCGTGGCTGTGGACCAGGCCTGTCTGGACCTCGTTTTTAACCACAAATCTTCTCCCGGTGACGATGAGAAGCCACTTATCCAGCGAATCAACCGCCAGCACGGCACCTATATCACCGACTATGCAGAACAGATAGGACTGGGTTCTAAAAAATACAAGTTGGTCAATATAGACGAATAGATGATTTTAAGTTAAGGAGATGATTTTAAATTAGGAGGTCCTATCCACCAAAACATAAATGAAACAAACAGAAAATGATGAAAAGATTATTTATATTTTTTATGGTGTTGGGCATGGCATTCAACAATGCTTTTGCTGAAGATGTAGCACCCATCTATTATGAGGATGCCGACGTGAACAGCGACAACAAGGTTGACATCTCCGACATCGTGGCAGTGATAAACATCATTGCCACAAGCACAGAGACGACAGTCACAAGTGGGGATGTAAACCATGACGGCAAAGTCGACATTTCCGACATTGTGGCCATCATCAACGTGATTGCCAATGGAGCCCCCCACCGTCCAATAGAACCCGACCCCCAGCCAGTGGTAGGAAAGGTGGAGATTACCGAAGCAAAAGGCTGGCAGGAATATGCATATGTGAAATTCAGTTTACTTGAGGGTGCAAAAAGCTACAACGCCTACATCAAGGGAGGACAGTACAACGAATACACCCGCATCGACGGTCAGTTAGTCCGC
>JAEEGL017160478.1_pt1 | contig 11987 bp, 14 predicted proteins | sample 9134231 | NCBI WGS metagenome assembly JAEEGL01 (sample SAMN16246548, study PRJNA631951) | gut metagenome | biome: gut microbiome; feature: rumen; material: fiber-attached | host: Bos | place: Iran: Karaj | collected 2018-10
CTGCGCGATGCGATGAAGGAGAACGGCATCGGCAGGCCTTCGACGCGTGCCGCAATCATCGAGACCTTGTTCAAGCGCCGCTACATCCGCAAGGAGCGCAAGAGTCTGGCTCCCACGATGGCGGGCATTCAGCTTATTGATACAATTCATGAACCATTACTTAAGAGTGCAGCGCTCACTGGTTTGTGGGAGAAGAAGTTGCGAGAAATTGAACGAGGTGAATATAGTGCTGCACAGTTCATTGCGGAACTGAAGCAGATGATCGGCGAAATCGTCATCAACGTCTTGCGCGACAACAGTAGTGGCAGCATTGCCGTTGAGCACGGCAAGCCTTCCAAGCCTAAGGCGCCATCGGCTGCCGATGGAGAGGACAAGCCCAAGAAAGCGCGTGCCCCCAGGCTCAAGAGTATCGAAGAAATACCGTGCCCCGTCTGCGGTAGGGGCCACCTGGTCAAGGGCAGGACGGCTTATGGCTGCAGCGAGTACAATAATGGTTGCCACACCGTGCTGCCGTTTACTGAGTACCCGGCCGACTTGACCCCGGCCAAGCTGCGTAATCTCGTGAAAAAGAACTTCAATCCTTCTAAATAAGGTGAAATGCAATGAGTGACTTCATTCAATATGTTCTTGCAGGCTTGATCGTGGGCGCAGCAGTGGTGGCTGCGGTGCGCGCAATCATGAAGGCTGTCGATGGCAGGAAATCGGCTTTAACTGCTTGTGCTGCATGCAAATTAAAGGACGTGTGCCAGAAGCCAGAGAAAAATTCTGCAAAAAAATGTGCCGATAAAGTTGCACAGGTCAAAAAGTAGCTGTAATTTTGCACCGCTAAACACAAAAGGTCGCTTGGATGAGTGGTTTAGTCATCGGTCTGCAAAACCGGGCACAGCGGTTCGAATCCGCTAGCGACCTCATAGAAATTTTACTAACTGTCTGATATTCAGGCGGTTAGTTTTGTTTTATAGGCTAATACCATCCGAAAAGTTGCACAAATATTGCACTTTATTTGAATATCTGCTTTTGGGAGCGTCTTTTTTGTGCCTTTCAACTCCACTACTGGAGAGTGATTTTTGCATCTAGTTTCATAGCGGTTTTACGGAATAATCCGCAAAACTTGATAATCAACATCTATGCTGTTTAACTAGTTAACTGACTGGTTTTCAGTCGAAATGGAGCAAAATACCATAAACTTGTTGTATGGTTGTATAGTTTCTAACAGGATTGCGGAAAACCTAAAGGACATTTATTTGACTTTTGACGTTTGACTCTATTTAATTAGCTGATATTCAGCTATAAACGTGTGAATTTAGGTCAAAATGCCCCCCTACACCCCCAAAAGGCGGAAATTGCCCGAGTATGTAACCTTCAATCGAGATTTTTTATTTTTTTCAGGTAGCCACAAATAAAGCCGTCCCGCTGTAAAGCGACACGGCAGATAGAAGGGAGGCTTGGTTATCAAGCGCAAATCACATTCAAATTACGGCCTACTTTAGACCGCAGAGGACAAAGATAATTTTTTTTCCCGAATTGCCAAAGATTTCGGTCGAATTAAATTCAATCAGACAAAGCGGCACACGCTTCTTACGATTTTTTTTGGAAACACGAAATAGGAAACGGACATTTCCACTCAAAGGTATTGACACCGCTTTTTAACGTGCGTAATTTTGCGCTGTGGTTGTCAAATCGACCAGTTTTTAATTATGGATAAAGTGAAATTTATATGTTTAGAGCAGACAAGACGCGACAATAGATCCCTGCTTAGGCTGGCGGCAGAAGCCGCGACCAGAGCGGCAAAAACCCTCTCACTTCATGAGGATTTGCCAGGCATTTATGTCGACGAGCCGAGTGCGTACACTAAAGAATGGCTAGAAAAGTCCATCTCGATCCACACCAAGGCAATCAAGAGCGACCCCACGCTCACAGCCGAGCAGCGAACCGACTATCTTCAATGCTGGCGCAACATCAAGAAATCCGCGTTACGGCACATTGACACCATCCAGCGCTTTACGGAGAACTGGCCGGAGGTCAAGTGGGAGCGCGGGAGCGACGAGCTTTTTTATGTTGCTGAAGAAGAAATAGACCGCGTTGCCGAGGTGCGGGCTACACTCCCGGTGCCTGAGGTGCTACAGGAGCAGTGGACGCGGCTTAACAATGTACTTAAGGAATTGCGCGAGCTTCGCCGCTGGGAGTCCGATAACAAACTCACTCACCCCGAACTGAGGACTATTTCATCAATGACGGAATCTAAATTCTATGATGGTGCCCTCAGTGCAAGGCTATCGAGTTTTGTAGAACGTTACCGCCAGCGTCAAGAGCAGAGATTACAAACACATTTAAACATCATTTAATTTAATATGGAAATTTCAAACGACTTACCGATTAATATTTTTGCCTGTCTAGGCTCAAAGATTGTCGAGGTGTTGACCGCCGACGAGCGCAAGGCCATCAACAGCATTTCTGAACGTCTTAGTTCTGACCCCGAACTCGTTAAACGCTTCTCCAGAGGATATGTCAACGACTGCCTGTCCCGATATGAGGAGGAGCAGCGCGCGTCAAAAAAATACCAAGAACAACTAAAAGCGACGCTTAAATGATTACCCGGAGACACAAAATCGACTTGAGCGCGCGGGAAGTGCAGTTGTCAATTTCCTTCACCGCGGCGGACGTGAAACACTGGGTTAGGCATCTTATGAGCCTGGGCATGGAGCCCGATCCATCCGTCGACGATCAGGAGCACGTTCAGTATATCCGTTCGATACCATGGACTGAACATGATTTGCTTACTTGGGCCAAGAGCGACCCAGCGGTTTTTAGATTTTTTGATGAGCCTTGGCGGTCATCGTTGGCTGCTTGGCTGTTGTCGCGTCTTATTGCTGAAGGATACATCGAAAAGTCTCCCCTGGAGCAAGACAAATATTATGTTTCCGCGAAGGGTGGAGCGCTTTACCGGAGAAACTTTCGACCTGAGTATTTTACCAGACTCTAAAGGTGTTTTTCTTGCCGATTTTTGGGGCAAAGGACAACTTTTGTTTCAGGAATTTGCTCCAAATTATAGCAAAATGCAAGGAAAAAGCAGACTCTATCAAGGGAATTATCAAAAAATGGCAGCAAATTGCCAAAATACGAAAAATAAACCATTATTAACAAGGGTATGGGCACAACCAAACCCCCTAAAACAAAATGTATGTCGAACATGACAAACACTAAACAGGTAACGGTTTATCAAATTGAAGCCAGCGACCTGGAGCAGCTTATTATTCGCGCTGTCGTTGGTGCGATGTCGCAGTACTGCACCCCGTCAAACACACAGGCTGTCGCAGATAGCCCGGAAATGCTAACACGCGATGAAGCCGCAAAGTTTCTTCACGTCACAACAGCGACGCTTTCGAACTGGGCAAAGGTGGGTTATTTGATCCCCACCCGAGTAGGTCGTAGAGTTCTATATCCTGTTGAACTTTTGCGGCAATTCGTAAGCTCTAACAACAAATAAATTAACTATGGAGAAAAAAGAAAGCGGCCATGAGCAGACCGCAGGAACAATGAAGAATCACGAGATTATTGACAGCACAAAGATAGTGCAAAATTTTGGCACTGGCAAGAGCGGAGCCAAAAATGTTACAACAATCTTTGCAAGTTCTCAACGGAATCTCCCGCCGTTTGGTGATGTACTGAACGGCAAAACCGAAGAACCAGGAGCAAACGATTTTCCACCATCAGCCGAGGACTTGAAAAAGTTCCCCCTTTGGGGTTTGCCCCAGGAACTCCAAGACGTTATTATCGATGTGGCCAAGGGCTATAAATGCTCGCCCACAATCCCTGCTGTTGCTATGCTCGCCACCGCTGCCGGGGCTATTGGCAAAGGGGCGCAAAGCACTATCGACAACCACCATAATTACCCGGCAATCTGGCCTGTCATTATAGGCACACCGTCGACAAGTAAGTCCGGCCCATCTAGTTTTTTCACTGACCCACTAGACGAGGCAGACGAACAGGTAGAAAAGACCTATAACTCAGAGTTGGCCAACTGGATCGATGGAGGGCGCAAGGGGCAAGAGCCTAAACTCCATCAAAGAGTTATCGGTGTTTCAACGGACGAAAATCTGCTGAAGATATTGGCAGACAACAATGGAACAGGTTTTTTAAAACTCGACGAATTTGCGACAATGGCGGGCAGTTGGGGCAGATACTCAAAGAATGGTAACGGCCTAATACTTGGCATCCTTGAAAGCATATTCAGCCAGCAGAACACAAAAGTATCTACTATTGCAAGAGGTACGGCAACAATCAAGAAGCCAGTATTAAGTATATTCGCCACAAGCAACCCCACGAACTTTCAGCGCATTTTCCGCTCATTCTTGGCTGATAATGGCGGTATATTTGAGCGGTTTTTGCATGTCTTTGTGAGCAAGGTTAAGGGCGAGGAAAAGCGCAAGCGGCACAACATCAGCGAACAGTCGCGGCAGGTGTGGCGGGAATACATAGACCGATTATTACACCTACCCCCGGGCGGGCTTGTATTAAAAGAGGTTTTAGGGGCGGCAGATTGGCGAATAAAAGCCGAGGACTATTGGCAACAATGCGGAGAGATAGCCGAAGAGTGTGAACCAAACCAGTTGGGCGAAATACAAGGTTCTTTGTACTGCAAAGCATCATACACACTATATCGTATGTGTTTAATTGTAGCAGTATTGAGGGGCGAGGACACAATTAACGCGCTGACGATGCGGTATTCTGCCGAGGTTACCCAGTTCTTTCTTAACAATCAAATAGCCGCAGCGTTCATGCTGCTGCAACCTGAAGACAACGCACCGAACAAGACGGAAACGATACGGTATTTGCTTCAGCATTACCCAAATACGAATGTGTCAAAGTTGGCCAGTGCTATTGGTGTAAATCAGTCTTGGCTATCGGGCATCAAGAACGGCAGAAAATGATTACTATTGGTTATAGGTTATACCGATTATAAGATATTGGTTTTCAGTTAAATATGGTATAACCTGACTATAACCCGATAAAAGAATCGACAGCAAATTTTAGGTTATACCCAGGTTATAGATTAAATATCTAAAAATCAGTTACTTAACGTAACTATAACCTATAACCTAACAAATACGTATGAAATGAAAATTGAAGATATTACCGACAACGATTTGAAGCGGTTTTGCCAGTGGTACAAAGGTTTCCACGGATGCAAGCCAGTAACAACAACGATATTTAGCACTTGTTTAACTGGCTTCTTCCATACACACAGCAAGACAGCCGATAAAATACTACTTCGACTAAACAGGTTGAATCTCGTTACCGTGAAAGGCACTGAGGTTTTTGTTTCATGATGTCGCAAAGGGAGTTACCGCGATGGTAGCCCCCTTTGTTACTCTTGTCCTGGTACGGAATTATCGTACTATGGATTTTCCGCCAGCCTCTTGCTTTGTGATACACTATCAGCCCAGCGCACCCACTCAAAACCTGATAATCGGTGCAACTCGGTTAAGCACTGGAGAATAGTATCTATATCCCCCTCGTTGATAGGCTTGCCAGTGATATTGTACTCAGTTAGTGCTGTGTAGGCATCCGCTAGTAGCAACTGAATGTTGTTATACTCCTCGTCGCTGTTGATGGCAAATGTACCATCGTTTCTTGTGCTCGCTGTTGTAGATAAGTCTTTCTTTGTCTCCATAATGTTTGGTTTTAGTTAGAGTTGTAATATATCCGCAATCGTTTCATCTGATAAATATGGCAAGTGACTAGAGTCTATCACGTCGTTGGGGTATTCCCAGCGGCCAGCCGTTTCAGGCCATTTTCGCATAAATTCATTTTGGATCCTCATCGATAAAAGAACAGCCGGACTATTATTTGAATAGCGTTTGTCCAAAAAGACGCGCATGGCAAGCTGATCAAGCTTGTAATCTTCCACTAATCCCATAATTCCTATTTTTTTGAGGATTCCTGCTTGTGTTCGTCCTCGACGATTGAATCGAGCATCACAAGCATGCCGCACACGTTCTCACAATCTCGGGCGGGCATATCCGCTTTGTGTACGGCCACAAACGCATCCGCCAAATAAATCTTCATTGATTCGTAATCAACGGTGTCTAATAGTCTTTGAGCTTCCATTGTTTTGATTATATTTAATTGTTAGTAATTAAGATTTTAAATCTATAAGCCTAAAGTAATTATTTAACATTCTTTCCCTGCCTTGCTCCGGGTTTTCTTTGATGTACTTGAAAAACATTGACTCGGAGGTGTGGCCAGTAACCGACATCAGCAAGGGTAGGGGAACGTCTCTGCGATAGCCGTTAGTTGCATAAGACCGCCTACCAGTGTGGCTAGTAACGCACTCATAGAAAGGTTTAACGGTGATCTGCTTCTCTGCGTTGAGTGTGCGCTCCAACTCCACGTTATCAGCGAAGCCGGCAGCTTTCCCCGCTTTGGTATCGGCAATGGCTTTGCATACCTCTTTAATTGTGTCGTTAAACTTTTGGTTTGATATTGGCTTTGGAGGGCAATCGTTATACTTTGTTAGCACCGCTTCTAGTTCTGGAACGATGGGGACTAAAACAACGGCATCCGTCTTAGTCTGCCTTACCTTGAAATATCGGTGCTTTCCGTCCTCGGTGGTGCGGATATTCTTTGCGGTTAATTGCTCTAGATCTGAGTATCTTTGGCCAGTCCAAGCCAGCACGAGGAACAAATCACGCACTTTTTCAAGCCCACCAGTGAAAGGATGAATAGCAAGAACTTTTAACTGATCTTCGTCGAGAAAGACATTATTAACATCTTCTTTCAGTACCTTGCACTTTCCCCGCTCCACAAGTTCACACGCGGCGCGCTGTGCGTGAGGTATGCGCTTGTTTAAGATGGTCTTTAAGCACTTGATCTCCTTTCCGACGGAGTTCTTATTCATCCCCTGGGAGTAGAGGAAGGACACGAATCTATCATACCATATAGCGGTTAATTCGTCCGTTTCATAGTCTTTGCGCTTCTCGCTTGTGGCGAACTTCACAAGATAGTTATACACTTGTCGGTAGGTCTTTACCGTTCCGGTCTTTAGCCTTTCCCCATCGTTGAGAACTTTGCCCTGCTCGGCATCCTCGACAAAGGTACTGACTATATCCATCAGGGTTAATGGCTTCTCTACCTTAGGGGCGAACTTGGCAGGGTGCAGATACTTGTCGATTACGGCATCCAGCCAGGACTTTGTTATTTCGTCCTTGCTTGTGGCTGCTGCCTTTGCTAATACTTCACTAGATAGGCCGCTGAGAGTTTTGTTAATATTTGTCATTTCCTCTTTCTCCCATGGCTTGATAAATTTGCGTGAAAGATCATTGCACTGCTTTGGATCGCTCCAATATTGACGATAAACGAGAACTCTAGGCACTTTTGTTTGAACTCTTAGCAGATTGTTGACGGTCAGCCTGATAGTTAACTCCGGGCGGTCTCCACCGCGCTTGCCGATGATGTATTTTGTACTTGCCATAATGATTAGGTTATTAATGTTTCTATTACTCTGCAAAGATACAAAAACCATTTGAAATATTGCACAAAAGTTGCACATTTTTTTGATGTAGTTTTAAGTTGTTTTATCTTATTTGTTTTATATATAACTGAAACACAATATAATATAGTTGAATTTAGGACAATTAAGAATTAATGAAATATAGTATTTAGAAGTCCGCTAGCGACCTCATCAAATGGAATCGTTAATTGGCCAAGTGGCTGGTTAACGATTTTGATTTTGTGTCCGATACCATTAAAACATTAAAGTAACACTTTAAGAAATTATCGCCCGGAAAGCCTTCTATTCAGGGAGCAGAACTCAGTTTGGGTTGTTAAATTTCTATAAAATGCGTAAAAAGCATGCGTATTTGTTCCCTTATTGCTTTGAATAATCTCTCAAATGCTGTAATTTTGTGGTCTAAAATGGTGGGGTGTAAAGAATTGGTGGCAACCTATCGACGGTGCTTATTAAAAACCTCTTCTTTAATTAATTGAACCCCAGCGAAATATATCATTTTCTCCACTTGTTCATTGCTCTGCGGCAGTGAGCCCCTATCTTTGCATACTAAAAAAACTAACATAAATGATAAGTAAATGGAATTACTTACCTCTAACATCCGACGAACGCATTGCCCAGGAGCAGTTGGCGGCCCAGTTCCCCAATTGCCCCTCGATCGCTCGGTTGTTGGTGCTCAGGGGCTTGAAAGACGCGGAGTCTGTCCACGACTTCTTCTACCCCTCGCTTCAACAGCTGCACGACCCGTTCTTGATGAAGAACATGGACAAGGCAGTGGCAAGGCTAAACAAGGCGTTAGGGGCAAAAGAGAAGATCATGATTTACGGGGATTACGACGTGGATGGTACCACTGCCGTAGCGCTCGTGTATAAGTATCTTCAGAACATTTACTCCAATCTGGTTTACTATATCCCGACGCGCGATGACGACGGATATGGCATCTCACTGCAAAGCATCGACTATGCAGAATCGATTGGGGTGAAATTGGTTATTGTGCTCGCTTGTGGTATCAAGGCAATCGACGAAACCGCGTATGCCAAGGAAAAGGGCATAGAATTCATCGTGTGTGACCACCATGTCCCGGACGATGAGTTGCCCGATGCTGCGGCAATCCTTAATCCCAAACTCGTTGATGACACCTATCCCTACAAGGGCTTATCGGGATGTGGCGTCGGTTTCAAGTTCATGCAGGCGTTCTCCAAGAGCAACGGCCTGGGGACGATGTATAACCTGGAGGCCATGTTGGACCTTGTTGCCGTGAGCATCGCTGCTGACATTGTTCCGCTTACGGGCGAGAACAGGGTGATGATGTTCTATGGCCTGCGCCGTCTCAACAACAATCCTAATGTGGGCTTGCGCAGCATCATCCGCACCTGTGGACTGAACCGTCATGACTTGACCATCAACGACATTATCTTCAAGATCGGACCGCGCATCAACGCTTCGGGCCGCATGGAGTCGGGACAGGAGTCTGTTGAGCTGCTGGTGAGCCGCAATATGCAGAGTGCGATGGAGATTTCCAAGCGCATTGACCAGTATAACAGCAACCGCAAGGAACTGGACAGCCAGGTAACTGTCGAGGCCAACGAGATTATTGATCGTCATGCACAGGTGCTTGACGGCAAGAAACCCATCGTCATCTACGACCGCAACTGGCACAAGGGTGTCATTGGCATCGTGGCAGCAAGGCTGGCAGAGCTTTACTTCCGCCCGTCGGTGGTTCTTACCTATTATGCCGACGGTGTTGCCACAGGTTCGTCCCGTTCGGTGCGTGGCTTTGACGTCTATACCGCTATCAAGTCGTGTCGTGACCTGCTGGAGACCTTTGGCGGCCACACCAATGCCGTCGGTCTCTCCATCAAGGAGGAGAACATTCCCGAGTTCCGTCGCCGCTTGACCGAATACGTCGAGAGCCACATCGAGGACGAGCAAGTCACCCCGGCCATGGATATCGACTGTGAAATCAAGTTCAGCGACATCAATGGGGCATTGTTGCGCTACCTGCGCATGCTCAATCCCTATGGACCGGGCAACGGAAAACCTGTCTTTGTCACCCGCAAGGTCTTTGACCAGGGTACGAGCAAGGTCGTGGGCAAGAAGATGGAGCACATCAAGCTTGACCTCGTGGACGAGGAGGGCAACAAGGTGAACAACGCCATTGCTTTTGGCCTGGCACAGTTCAACGATGCGCTCAAGGCAGGCAAGGCCATTGACATCTGCTATACGATCGAGGAGACCAGGCATCGCATGAACTCCTCGGTGCAACTTATGGTGAAGGCTATAAAACTGCACGACGATGCCGAGTCAATCCAAGCCGATTCTTGAAGTCCTCAAGAAATACTGGGGCTATGATGCCTTCAGGCCGCTTCAGCAGGACATTATCGAGTCGGTTCTTGACGGCCGCGACACCTTGGGCCTGATGCCCACAGGTGGCGGCAAGTCCATAACATTTCAGGTCCCTACAATGGCCATCGACGGCATGGCCCTTGTCATTACGCCCATCATCTCCCTCATGAAGGATCAGGTGGATCGCCTGCGTGCACTCAACATCAAGGCGACTTACCTCTATGCCGGCTTGACACGGGCCGAGGTGAACCGTACCTATGAGAAATGTCTCTACGGCAACTACAAGTTCCTTTATGTCTCCCCCGAGCGCCTGCAGTCTCAGTCTTTCCTGGAACGCTTGCGCCAGATGCCCGTGAGGCTCATTGTCGTTGACGAGGCACACTGTATCTCACAGTGGGGTTACGACTTCAGGCCCTCGTTCCTGAAGATAGTCGCCGTGCGCAAGCTTTTTCCTGCCGTTCCCGTATTGGCGCTCACCGCAACAGCCACTCCGGTGGTTGTCGAGGACATCCAGCGGTGCCTTCATTTCAAGGCGCCCAACGTGTTCTCGATGAGTTTCGCCCGTAGCAATTTGTCCTATGTCGTGCGTCCCACCGAGGAGAAAATGGCTGAACTCGTCCATATTCTGCGCTCCGTGCCAGGCACTGCCATCGTCTATGTTAGGTCACGTAAACGCACTAAGCAGATCAGCGACGAACTCAACCGTGCCGGCATCCATGCCGATTTCTACCATGCGGGGCTCTATGTCGAGGATAAGGAAGACAAGCAGAACAAGTGGACTACCGACGAGTGTCGTGTCATGGTGGCGACCAATGCCTTCGGCATGGGTATCGACAAACCCGATGTGCGCCTCGTCGTCCACGTTGATGTCCCCAATTCGCTGGAGGAGTATTACCAGGAGGCGGGTCGGGCAGGACGCGACGGCAAGCGGTCCTATGCCGTACTGCTGGTCAAGCACACCGACCAGCGTGTGTTGCGGCGCCATATCACCGAAGCGTTCCCCGAGAAAGACTTCATCCGCAAAGTCTATGAACGAGTAGGCAACTTCTTGGGCGTGAGCATTGGAGAGGGTTACCAGCAGATGTTTGACTTCAATTTCAACCTCTTCTGCCGCACGTTTGACCTGCCGGTGTTGCCCACACACAATGCCTTGAAAATCCTTACCCAGTCAGGTTATATCGAATTTGTTGAGGAAATCGAGACCCAGTCTCGCGTGATGATCCTGGCGCGCAAGGAACAGCTTTATGACCTTGACACGGAAACCCCGGGTGCCGATCAAGTGCTGCAAGCGATACTCAGACTTTATACGGGCCTGTTTGCCGACTATGTGTTCATCAATGAAGACGTTATAGCTTTCCGTACGGGCTTGAATCAGGAGACGATCTACAATGCGTTGCTTGAGTTGACCCGGATGCACATTCTCCACTATGTGCCCCGCAAGCGTACACCTTATATAATATATACGACGTCACGTGAAGAGCCCCAGCATGTGTTGATTCCCAAAGTCATCTATGAGGACCTGCGTCAGCGCATGAACGACCGCATCGAGGCGACCATTAACTATGCCTATAGCGATACTGGCTGTCGTGAACGCATGCTGTTAGGCTACTTTGGCGAGAAGTCCGAGGATGAGTGTGGACACTGTGACCTGTGCATCGATCGCCGCAAGCGAGCCGATCACACTCCCGATGATGTGCAGCAGGGCATTCTCTACATGGCTGGCTTGCGTCCCCGTCGCCTTGAGGAGTTTCTCAACACCTTGTCATTTCCTAAGGATGAAATCGTATCGATGCTCTCTTTCCTTGTTGACGAGGGCTTTGTCGAGCATCTTGATGATGACACCTATCGCGCCGTGAAGTAATCCTTCACTGCTTTCCCCCAATACATGATGCAAAAAAGCATTAGTGTCCTGAGAAACATCGATGATGTTAGCGGTTCGAAGAACCGATTTCAATGAGAAAGACCATGCAAGAACCTCGAAGAGGTTCGCAGCTTGGTCCATGAGCCGAACATTGCAAGTGCCTCGAAGAGGAACTTTGTGGTTGAGAGGTTTTTGACGAATGTTGAAGTTCGTCTACGAAGCACTTTCAACTTGATATTGCTACCACCACGCTGCGCTCAACTTTGATGA
>JAEEGL010139395.1_pt1 | contig 11986 bp, 6 predicted proteins | sample 9134231 | NCBI WGS metagenome assembly JAEEGL01 (sample SAMN16246548, study PRJNA631951) | gut metagenome | biome: gut microbiome; feature: rumen; material: fiber-attached | host: Bos | place: Iran: Karaj | collected 2018-10
CGGGATTAAGTGGCTCAGGTAAGTCGAGCCTGGCCTTCGACACCATCTTTGCCGAGTGGCAGCGACGCTATATCGAGACCTTCTCGGCCTATGCACGCAACTTCCTGGGCGGTATGGAGCGCCCTGATGTCGACAAGATTACAGGTCTGTCGCCCGTCATCAGCATCGAGCAGAAGACCACCAACAAGAATCCCCGCTCCACCGTTGGCACCACTACTGAGATTTACGACTACATGCGTCTGCTCTTTGCCCGTGCCGGTCGTGCCTACAGCTACGAGACTGGTGAGCCGATGGTGAAATACACGGAAGAGAAGGTCATCGACATGATCCAGAACGACTATGCGGGGCATAAGATTCTCATCCTGGCTCCGTTAGTTCGTGGACGCAAGGGTCACTATCGCGAACTGTTCGAGTCGATGCGCAAGAAGGGCTACCTGCATGTGCGCGTCGATGGAGATGTGCAGGAAATCAGGCAGGGCATGAAGGTGGACCGTTACAAGACTCACGACATCGAGGTGGTGATTGACAGGTTAATGGTAAAGGGTGAAGGGTTAAAGGTTAAGGACGAGCGTCTGAAGAAGACCGTCCAGATAGCTATGAAACAAGGCGAGGGTCTCATTATGATTATGGACTACGAGACGGGTGAGGTGAAGCACTTCTCCAAGCGTCTGATGTGTCCCACAACAGGTATCTCCTATAGCGACCCGGCACCCAACACGTTCTCGTTCAACTCTCCACAAGGAGCCTGCCCGCGTTGCAAGGGATTGGGCTATATCAACGAGATTGATATGGACAAGGTGATTCCCGACACCAAGAAGAGCATTCACGAAGGCGGCATCGTGCCCTTGGGCAAGTACAAGAATCAGATGATATTCTGGCAGATCGACGCCATCCTTCATAAGTACGAGTGCGACCTGAAGACCAAGATTGCCGACATCCCCGACGAGGCCATGAACGAGATACTCTACGGTTCGTTGGATAACGTACGCATCGACAAGGAACTGGTGCATACGTCGAGCGATTACTTCGTGGAATACGATGGTGTCATCAAATATCTGCGCTCTGTCATGGAGAGCGACGAGGGCAGCGGTGCCCAGAAGTGGGCCGACCAGTTCTTAGCTGAGTGCGAATGTCCTGACTGTCACGGTCAGCGTCTGAATCGCGAAGCCCTGTCGTATAGGATTTGGGACAAGAACATTGCCGAGCTGGCCAATATGGACTTGGGCGAACTACGCCAGTGGATTGACGAATGTGAGCCTCACTTAGATCATCAGCAACAGCAGATTGCCGCCGAGATTCTGAAGGAGATACGCACACGCCTTGACTTCCTGTTAGAGGTAGGTCTCGACTATCTGGCTCTCAATCGGCAGTCGGCCAGTCTGTCGGGTGGTGAAAGCCAGCGCATCCGTCTGGCCACGCAAATCGGTTCACAGTTAGTCAACGTGCTCTACATCCTCGACGAGCCGTCGATTGGTCTGCACCAGCGCGACAACGAACGGCTGATTAAGTCGCTGAAAGATTTGCGCGACTTAGGCAATACCGTCATCGTGGTGGAGCACGACGAGGATATGATGCGCCAGTCCGACTATATAGTTGACATCGGACCGCGTGCAGGCCGTAAGGGCGGCGAAGTAGTATTCCAGGGCACCATCGACGAGATGCTGAAGGCCAATACCCTGACAGCCCAATATCTCAACGGCACCTTGTCCGTATGTAGAGACTCAGCTGCGACAAGCCGACGGAAGGGCAACGGACACAGCCTCGTACTGAAGGGCTGCACAGGCAACAATCTGAAACATGTCGATGCAGAGTTCCCATTAGGGAAACTCATCGTCGTAACGGGTGTATCAGGCTCCGGCAAGTCGACGCTGGTCAACGAGACGCTCTACCCTATCCTCTCGAAACACTTCTACCGTTCCCTGCAGCAGCCCATGCCCTACGAGAGCATTGAGGGACTGGAATATATAGACAAGGTGGTGAATGTCGACCAGAGCCCCATCGGTCGCACGCCGCGTTCCAATCCTGCCACCTATACGGGTGTATTCTCTGACATCCGCTCACTCTTTGTCAACCTGCCCGAAGCACAGATTCGTGGCTACAAGCCCGGGCGTTTCTCCTTTAATGTAAAGGGTGGACGCTGCGAGACATGCGGTGGCAATGGCTACAAGACCATCGAAATGAACTTCCTGCCCGATATTCAAGTTCCCTGCGAAGAGTGTCACGGCAAGCGTTACAACCGCGAGACGTTGGAAGTGCGCTTCAAGGGCAAGTCGATTGCCGACGTGCTCGACATGACCATCAACCAGGCCTGCGAGTTCTTCGAGAACGTGCCCGACATCCTCCGCAAAATCAAGACCATTCAGGACGTAGGCCTCGGCTATATCAAGTTAGGGCAGCCCTCAACCACCCTTTCCGGCGGTGAGAGCCAGCGTGTGAAGCTGGCTACCGAACTGTCGAAGAAGGATACCGGTAAGACACTCTACATCCTCGACGAGCCTACCACAGGTCTGCACTTCGAGGACATCCGCATCCTCATGCAAGTGTTGAACCGGCTGGTGGATCGTGGCAACACCGTCATCATCATCGAGCACAACCTCGACGTCATCCGACTGGCCGACCATATCATTGACATGGGACCTGAAGGCGGACGTGGCGGCGGTACTATTATTACCACCGGCACACCCGAACAAATCAAAAAGTCGAAAAAAGGATATACTTCGAAATATATATGAGAAAAACCACGAATTACACGAATTAAACGAATTATATATCGTTGGGGGGAAATTCGTGTAATTCGTGGTTACTTCTTAGTTCTTAACGAGACGAACTTCGTAGATTTCACCAATCTGCTTACGCGGTTTGGCAACGAACTTGACGCGCACCTGCTTCTTACCCTTCAGCAGTTCGGCAGGTATCGGATAGGTCTCGTACTTGAATTCCGAGATGCGATACTTACCCGTATTGTTCACCTCTTTCACCAAGACGTCGTCGACGAGGATGTCGAACTCGTGGCTCTTCCACTCACCTACACCCCAGTACTTCAGACGCAGGCTGAGCTCAGTCTGGCCGCCTGTCTGCAACAGATAGCTGAAATAGTGGCCGTCGCGGGCATCGCGGAAGAACACATCGTTGGTATTACCCACAAACGAGTTATCAGTCTCCATGAAATGGTCGGACTCAGGCTGCTGCTCACCAGGCTGTACCTTATCGACGGTACGCTCCTCCAAAGCCTGACGCTCCTGTTCCTGCTTGGCCAAGTTGTCGAGGTAACCCTTATAGCTGTCCTCCGAGAGAGCCAGCCAGTACATCATGTAGCGGGCATCGTGCAGTTCGAAGAACGGCATCAGCTCGTTGCGAATCTCATTCTCCATACGTGTGGTCAGCGTAAAGTGCAGCGGCTTGCCTGCTACAGGCACTAACTGGTCGGCAATACCTTCTACATCCTTATTAATCAGAATGGGCGCCTTGTCAACGGGCAGTTTCTTACCTACTGCCAACTGTCCGAAACGGCTGTCATCGGCAATCAAGCGTACCAAGTCCTCCGTACCCGTCTTCATGGCCAGCATAACAGGACCGTGCATCAGGGCGATATACTGCGGGAGGTTGGGCAGATACTTGATGCTGTTATACATCGGGAAGGTCAGTTCCACAACATCGCCCTTCTTCCACTGACGACTGATAGCGACATACGACGACGGTCCCGTGACGATGGTAACGGGTTTGCCGTTCACTTTGACCTCAAACTGTCCCGGCTTCACCCAACCTGGATAGCGTACCTGAAGCGTGAATGAGCCTTTACCCTGAGCCACGGTAATCTTACTCGTCTCGCTATAAGGGAAGTTAGTTTCCTGACGGAGCACGACACCCTTCTCCTTCCAGTTCAGCTCTGACGATACAAAGAGGTTGACGAACAGGTTGTCGGCCTTCTTGGTATAGATGAACTGCCCATACTTACCATGATTCTCCATACCCGTACCCACGCAGCACCACATGGCCTCATTAGGTGCCGAATAGTTACGATAATGGCGTGGACGAGCCGACGTAAAGTACACATAACCACCATGTTCCGGGTGCTGGCTCGAGAGAATATGATTGAACGTAGCCAACTCGTAGAAGTCAGCATAGCGTGCCTCAGGATTACGGCGGTGAAGTTCCTCAGAGAGTTTCAGCATATTGTTGGTGTTGCAGGTCTCAGGACCGTCGATATCGGTCACGAAGTCCTGACAGGCTTCCTTGCTGGGGAAGTGCTCGCGGCGGCTGTTACCACCGAAAGCCAGCGTGCGCTCACCCGTCACGATATCCCAGAAGTAGGCACTGGCTGAATGATAAGCCTCGTCACCCGAGAGTTCCGAGATACGCTCAAAGCCTACCACCTTGGGCACCTGCGTATTGGCATGCATATTGTCTAAGCAGTCCTGACGCTGCGACAGCGGCAGCAACAGACGTTTGTGCGAGAAACGCTTGGCCACATCGAGGTATTTCTTATCGCCCGTGATAGCATAGGCATCAGCCAGTACCTCGTTCATGCCACCATGCTCCGTATGGAGGGTACGCTCCACCTGCGCATCAGTAAGACCTGCCGTCAGGTCGATGGCCCAGTCGCAGAAGCCGAGGAAGAGCTGCTTGGCCTGTTCGTTGCCACAGTACACCCATGCATCGCGCAGACCGGCATACATCTTGTGAATATTATAGAAAGGTACCCACGCGCCAGAATAGGGACCAAAGATGCCTTTCTTATAGTTCGACCAGATGCGGTCGCTGCCCGGCACACCGCCTACATAGCCCTTACCCCACTCCGGATGGTTCTTGGCATTGGCATCGGCAACGGCCTGCAACTCACTGATCCAGTACTCCATACGCTCACGACACTCCTTACTGCCAGTAGCGGCATTGATGGCAAGAGCCGTCAAGTAATGTCCGCCCACATGTCCGTCCAGACCGTCCCAGTTAGGGTACGACTTGCCCTTCGGTGTCAGTCCGGCCTCCTTGAGATATGGAGCCAACAGACGGTCGTTGTCGTACTTCAACAGCACGCTGACATTCAGGTCGCGGGCCTTCTTCAACGGGCCGTCGAGCAGTGTCACATCACCTAATGGAAACTCGTCGGCATAGAGCCGATCCTGTGCTTGGATGCAACCTGCCATAAGGAGCATCATCATTGTAATGGATGTTCTTCGACATGAATGTCGAAGTGTGGCACGCAATCTTCTAATACGCATCATACGTTTGTTCATAGTTCTGAATAGTAAATAATTAGTGGCAAAGGTACACATTATTTTCTATATTCTTTAAGGCTTTGTACTTAAAGATTGTTAAGAATCAAAGAATTAATCAGAAATGTTTCGTAACTTTGTACGAAAAATAGAACCATTAACTTATTTATTAGACAATTATGTTAGTATTAGGAATCATTATCGTACTGGCGGTTATCGCCATTGGTTACTTCATCAGCACCCAGCGTTCGCTGGTCAGCCTTGATGAAATGTGTAAGAACGCCCTGAGCCAGATTGAGGTTCAGCTCAACTCCCGTTTCGATGCTGTCGTGGCATTGGCTAAGACTGCAGCCAAATATGCTGCGCACGAGTCTGAAACCATTATCAAGACCGTCGAGGCCCGTGGCGGCCATACGCCATCTACCGGAGGCGCCACTCCACAGGCCATCAATCAGCAGAGCGACCTGTTAGGTCAGATGATGGGTAAGCTCAACGTCGTCTTCGAGCGCTATCCCGAACTGAAGGCCAGCGACCTCTACCGCGAGGCACAGCAAGGCCAGAAGCAGTATGAGGAGAACGTCCGCATATCTCGTATGGTCTACAACGACACGGCTACGAAGATGAACCGCTTAGTACGCCAGTGGCCTTCCAGCATCGTTGCCTCGACGCTGAACTTCACCGTGAAGGATTATCTGAAGATTGATGACGAACAGAAGAAAAACTATCCCGACCTCGATGAAGCATTTAAGAAGTAAGCTTGTTCTACCTGTTTGCCTTTTTACTTTCTTATCTTTATCGGCGAAGCCCTATCTCAACGACCTCAACATCCGTGTAGTGCTGAGCCACAACGGTGATGCGCAGATTACCGAGACGCGACAGATGGACATCGACAGCGAGGGCACCGAATGCTACATCGGTCTGGCCAACATGGGGCAGAGCACCGTACACTTTCTAAAAGTAAAGGACGAGACAGGACAGGAATACGAGGAAGTAGAATGGGACATTGACCGCAGCCGCGAATGGAAGGCAGGCAAATGCGGTATTATCAGGAAACGTAACGGCTACGAACTCTGCTGGGGCTTGGGCGACAAAGGTCACCGTACCTATATCACCTCGTACACCATCACGAGTCTGGTGCATGCCTACCCTGATGCCGATGCCATTCGTCACGTGTTCCTCGACGATGCCGTCCGTCCCAAGCCCGGACACGTACGTCTGACCATCTCTACCGACGACGGCACACCGCTCAACGCCGATAGCTGCGGCATCTGGGGCTTCCGCTTTGTTGGTGAGCTGAGCTTCGAGGGCGACAGCATCGTCGTAGAGAGCACCGAACCATTCCAAGATGCCAGCGCCCTCTACGTGATGGCAAGCTTTCCGAAGGGTATGTTCGAGCCTACCATCCAGGAGGACGACACATTCGAGCACAAGAAGGAGTTGGCCTTCGAGGGCAGCGACTATGTGGGCGGCGACGGTAGCGACGACACATCGTGGTTTGAGGTCATTCTTGGAGCCATCATCGCCTTCTTTGCATGGCTTGCGCCCATATTAGGCGGCATCTGGTATATGTTCTACGTGTGGCGGGCTCGCCGCCGTGTCAACAAGAATCTGATGTGGTATCGCGACATACCCCTCAGCGGCAACATGCAGAAAGCCAACGACATTCTGAATGCCTACCGATACTTCGGCACCGACTACAACAACCTGCTATCGGCCTGCATCCTGAAGCTCATCGACCTCGGTGCCATCAGCATCAAGCAGGTGCCAAACAAGAAAGGCAAGTTAGTGGGCAGTTTTGTCATCAACGAGTTCCAGGATGCCTGTAACCAGCCTCTTCTGCTGCGCAAGCTACATAGCATTTTCAAGATGGCTGCCGGCGCCGACACCATTCTGGAACCCCACGAGCTAAAATCGTATATGAAAAGCCAGAGCAACGAGAGCGTCACCGACTCGTTTATCAATACGCTGCACACCAAGACGCGCCTATCGGCTTATAAGGACCGTCAGGACGAAGTGCGACAGGTGTTTGGACTGCGCAAGTTCCTCAAGGAATTTACGCTGCTCGACGAGCGCGGTGTCAACGAGGTAACGCTGTGGAAAGATTACATGATCTACGCTACCCTCTTCGGCATTGCCGATCAGGTCATCAAGGATATGAAGAAGATTAATCCTGAATACTTTAATATGGACCGCGTAGCAGCTCAGATGGCCGACGGCATGACGCTGCCCACCATCAACAGTGCCCTGCACTCCAGCTACACGCGCGCCTATATGAATAAGGTGAACCGCGAACAGCGTGCCTCAGGGCATGGTGGTCACTCATCATGGGGAGGCGGTGGAGGCGGCTTCTCCGGCGGTGGTGGAGGAGGCGGTGTCCGATAAAGGGCTCGATAGTCCCCGTTTTTTCTCTCACATTAGCAGGAATTTATGTTTCAAAGCCTGAAACATAAGTTGCAAAGCTTGAAACAACTGTTGCAGGCTCTGAAACATAAGTTTCAAAGCCTGCAATAACATTTTCTGCTGGATATATACAAAAAAAGAACGAGTAGTCTAAACTTTTCTACTTAGTACTGGAAGTCTGTCTTCTTTATTTTCCAGCCGATGGCGGCAACAATGATGCTCATCAGCGGACTCAGCAGATTGAAGAAGCAGAAAGGCAGATAGGTCAGCGTAGGTACGCCGAGCACAGTCGACTGCGTCATACCACACGTATTCCAAGGTATCAGTACCGATGTAACGGTGGCAGCATCCTCCGTAGTCCGGCTCAGCAGGCGTGCCTCGTAGCCTTGTCGGCGGAACACTTCCTTGAACATATCGGCATTCAACACGATGGAAATGTACTGGTCGCCCGTCGTGATATTCAGGAAGATGCCCGTCACCACCGACGAGCCTACCATCGTGACACGATTACGCACCCAGCGGATAATGACGCCCGTTATGCTGTCGATCATACGGCTGGCGACGAGTGACGCACCGAAGCACATTGCACAGAGTATCAACCAGATGGTGTTCAGCATGCCCGCCATACCGCTGGTCGAGATGAGTTCGTTCAGGGAAGCATCGCCTGTGTCTACGGCTGTCGAGCCATAGAAGGCAATGGCGAGTCCGCGCGTCAACGACTCAGGGTTTACTTCCGTCATTCCGGCTATCTCGCAGAGTATGTGCGGTTGAAGTATCAGTGCCAGAATGCCTGCCATTACTGACGAGACGAACAGCACGATAAGCGACGGCATCCGACGAGCTATCATCACTGCCGTCAATACGGGCACTACCAGTGTCCATAGCGAGATATTGAACTTACCTGCCAGTCCTTCCGTGTACTCCTCTACATGCGCCGCAGCCTCCATATCCCCGTCCAAACCTGCTATCATGAAGATAAAAATGGTGATCAGGAAGGTCGGTCCTGTGGTGTACATCATGTAGCGGATATGCGTAAAGAGATCGACGTTGGCTGCTGACGAAGCTAATATCGTCGTATCACTCAATGGTGACATCTTGTCACCGAAGTACGCGCCTGATATGATGGCACCCGCCGTCCACGCCTCCGAGATGCCCAACGCATGCCCGATACCCAACAGTGCCACGCCAATAGTGGCTATCGTAGTCCACGACGAACCTGACAACAGCGAAATAAAGGCACAGATGATGCACGACGACACCAGAAAGAACTGCGGCGACATAATCTGCACGCCATAATAGATAATCGTAGGCACGATGCCGCTGATCATCCACGACCCCGACAGCATGCCCACGCACAGCAAAATGAGCAGCGTTACACTCACACCGCCTAACGTCTTTATGATCTGACGTTCAAAAGCCTCCCAAGGCACCCTGTAGACAGCCATCGACAGACATACGCACACCGCCATACCCATAAGCAGCGCAATCTGGCTCCCACCATTCAGCGAGTCGCTGCCAAAGAGAAGGATGACCACGCTCAGAAAGCCTATCAGCACCACAACGGGGATGATGGCTACCAACGGATGCGGCAGTGTTTGTTTGTCTATGTTAGTCATATCTTCAGTTTATTCCTGCTCCGTTTCCAGTTCCTCTTCTTCATCGTCCTCGGTATAACCGTCGTACACGTTCTGCATCCAGTTGAAGAGCGAGCCGAAGGGATAGACATCCGAATCTATCCAGTTATGTATCTTCCAGGCACCATCCTCTAAATAGAGCGCCACCTCTAAATAGCCATGATTGTCTTTTTCGTCTATCAGCCATATTTCTGCCTGAGCCTGGTCGCGCGCCAGCAGCTCAGTCTTCACCGAGTCCACACTGACCGGCGGCTCGATGCCAGCTCCCCAATGGTAGCCTTCGTCACCGTCAAACATCACTTCGCCCTTGCTGATCTTCTTCTCCAGATCTCTTTTTAAATCCAAAAAGTCCTTTGAACAAAATGTCTTATCCAGTTTAGTAACGTCGATGCCGGAGTCAGCCGCCATTCTGTTTACCTCTGCGAAACAGGCGCGGAGCTGTGCCTCTACAGCCTCCTCGTTCCATAAGTTCTTTTTTTTCGGTACAGTCACAGGTTTCTGCTGCTTGGGCTCGTCAACTTTAATGAGTGTGTCTAACTGGATTGGGTCGGCATGAACCTCGCCATCATGCACTTGGTTGCCTCCGCACGATGCCATCACTATGGCTGACACGGCATAAAAAATCATTTTTCTCTTCATTTTTCTCTATATTTTTGCTAATCGCCTGCAAAGGTAGTGCAAACCAAACGAAATACAAAGAAAAATCGCTTTTTTCTTTTAAAGAAACGGGGACAAGTTGTATGAAACCTGTCCCCGTCATCATTATATCTGAACTCTCTTACAGCGCAGAAGCAGCAAAGAGGTAGTCGTAGATGCACGAGCAGATGCCGAAGAGCACAATGCCGGCAGTACTGACAGCGAGGGCAACACGGGTGTTGACATCGGTCTTGAAAGTTGGCAGCGGAGTGTCGGTCTGCTTGATATACATGGCCTTGACGATGAGCAGATAGTAGTACAAGCTCACAACAGTGTTGATCAAGGCTACAAACACCACGAAGTAGGCCCAGAAGGAACCCTGCTCGGCAGCAGCCATAAACACGAAGAACTTGGAGAACATACCTGCGAACGGGGGAATACCAGCCAGCGAGAACAGAGCCAGCGTCATGAGGAATGCCAGCTTGGGGTTGGTCTGGTAGAGTCCGTCGTAAGCACTCATCTTGGTAGCACCGCCATTGTTCTGCTCTACGGTAGAGATGACGGTGAAGACTGCCATATTAGCAACGACATACACCAGCACATAGTACATCAGCGAAGCCATACCCGTCTGAGAACCACCAATGACAGCCAACATGATATAACCGGCCTGAGAGATAGAGCTGAAGGCCATGAAGCGCTTGAGCTCGCTCTGACGGATGGCAAAGAGGTTGGCAATAGTGATAGAGAGCACGATGACCACATAAAGCATATACTCCCAATAGTCAATCATAGGACCGAAAGCCTTGACAAGGATGGCCAGCGCAGCAAAGGCGGCAGCACCCTTTGAACAGACAGAGAGGTAACCCGTGATAGGCGTAGGAGCACCCTCGTAGGTATCAGCCGTCCAGAAGTGGAAAGGCACTAACGAGAGTTTGAAGGCCAGACCGCTGAAGAAGAATACCAAGCCCATGAGCTGCAAGGGGGTAAACATATAGCGGTCGCTCAAAGCATGGGCAACATCGTCGAAATAGAGCGTGCCTGTAGCAGCATAGATGAACGAGATACCATAGAGCATCACGCCGCTCGAGAACGTAGCTAAGAGGATGTACTTGGCAGCAGCCTCAGCACTCAGCCTCTTCCACTTGTCGAAAGCCACCAAGCAGGCCATAGGCACTGAGGCGGTCTCCAGTCCGAGGAAGAACAGCAGGAAAGAGCCGCTGGACATCATAACGTACATACCGAGCAGGGTGCTCAGCACGAGCAGATGGAACTCACCAGCATACTTGCGGGCTTCGTTCTCAAGCCAAGGCTCGGCCATCACAACGACGATAAAGGTACCGAAGGTGAGGATAAGCTTCATGACCTGAGCAGCCTGCGTAGCAACATACATACCGCCGAAAGCCTCAGCAGGAGCAACAGTGGTAAGCATGATGGTCTGGCAGAGCAACAGAGCTGCAGTGAGCTTGCCCAACACGCCAACCTTACGCTCGCTCTTGTGCAGGCAGAAGTCGGCAAAGAACACGATAATCAATGCGAGAACCAACAGGGCCTCGGGAATCATATTTAGGAATTGTCCGTAATTCATATTCTTTCGTCCTCCTATATTAAATGATGTTTGCGAGAATTGGTCCTACAGCATCAGAAATGACGTTACTTGCCCAGAGTGGGAACAGACCGAGGCCAGCCACACATGCGATGAGGCAGATGACAGCAACGCGCTCGTCCCAAGTAGCATCGGTAAGCTCGAGATAGTGAGGATTCTTCACCTCGCCATACAGAATCTTACCAACAACACGCAGGATGTAGACTGCTGTGACGACAATCGAGGTACAAGCGATAATGGTAGCCACGCGATGGAAGGTATCGGGATTCTCAAACGAACCCACGAAAATACTCATCTCAGCAATGAAGCCTGAGAAGCCAGGCAGACCGAGGTTGGCCAGACCTGCAACCACATAACCTACAGCGAGGAAAGGCATAATCTTCATCAAGCCGTCCAAATAGCGGATGTCACGGGTGTGGGTACGACCGTAGATCATACCGATGAGGGCAAAGAAGAGGGCCGTCATCAGACCGTGCGAGAGCATCTGCAGGATAGCACCC
>JAEEGL011564679.1_pt1 | contig 11986 bp, 5 predicted proteins | sample 9134231 | NCBI WGS metagenome assembly JAEEGL01 (sample SAMN16246548, study PRJNA631951) | gut metagenome | biome: gut microbiome; feature: rumen; material: fiber-attached | host: Bos | place: Iran: Karaj | collected 2018-10
CCCAGAACGGTGCTGTCACAGACCTGGATGGAAACTACGTGATCACGGTGAAGCCCGGCGCGACGCTCGTGTTCTCTTCCATCGGCTATGCAACGCAGGAAATCGTGGTCGGGAACCAGACCGCCATCAACGTCCTGCTGAAAGAGGACACCGAATTCCTCGACGAAGTCGTCGTCGTGGGTTACGGTACCATGAAAAAGAGCGACCTGGCCGGCGCCTCTGTCTCCATGAAGGAAGACGCCATCAAGGGCTCCATCATCACCAACCTGGACCAGTCCCTGCAGGGCCGTGCCGCGGGTGTCACCGCCGTACAGACCTCCGGTGCCCCGGGTTCTTCTTCGTCCATCCGTGTCCGTGGCCAGGCGACGGTGAATGCCAATGCCGAACCGCTGTACGTGGTTGATGGCGTGATTATGCAGAGCGGCGGTTCCAGCGGCGCATCCTATGGTTTGGGTGACGCGCTGGGCAATGGTGCCGTTTCCACCATCTCTCCGCTCAGTACCATCAACCCGGCTGATATCGTGAGCATGGAAATCCTCAAGGATGCTTCTGCAACAGCCATTTACGGTGCCCAGGGTGCGAATGGTGTCATCCTCATCACCACCAAGCGCGGTAAAAGCGGCGATGCCAAGTTCACTTATGACGGCATGGTTGCCGTCCAGCGCCAGACCAAGCGGATCGACCTGCTGAATCTGCGTGAGTTTGCCGAGTATTACAACGACCTGGCCTCCGTCGGCCAGGCTGACGTGAATTCCTATTATGCCGACCCGTCCGTGCTGGGCGTGGGTACCAAATGGCAGGATGCCATTTTCCGCACCGCCCTTCAGCACCAGCACCAGATCAGCGCCCAGGGCGGTTCCGACAATGTCCGTTACTACGTTTCCGGGTCCTTCATGAACCAGGACGGTACCATCATCGGCTCCAGTTTCCAGCGCTATGGCTTCCGCTCCAACCTGGATGCCAATCTGCGCAAGTGGTGGAAGATCGGACTCAACCTTTCCTACACGGCCACGGATGAAAGCCTGAAACTGGCCGATTCCACCGAGGGTATCATCACCTACGCCCTCACGTCCCTTCCCAGCGCTCCTATCTATGACCTGGACGGTAACTACGCCAATATCCAGATGCCCAATTACTCCATTATCAATCCGGTGGCCAAGGCCATGCTCAAGGACATCCTCCTGGCCCGCCAGAATTTCAATGGGAATTTCTTCTCGGACATCACGCTCTTCCAGCACCTGACCTGGCGTTCCGAACTCGGTTTCGATATCGGCGGCTCCAAGGCCGACACGTTCGAACCCACCGCCAATTTCGGTTCCTATGTGAGAAAAACCAATTCCGGCCGTAACCAGAAGAACAGCAGCACGTTCTGGCAGTTCAAGAACTACCTCACCTATTCCAATACGTTCGGCAAGCACAGCTTGAGCGCCATGGTCGGTCAGGAAGCCTGGGAAAGCCGCTATGACTATACCAGCATCGAAGGCGGAAACCTTCCCTCCGACAGTGTCCACAACATCTCCCTCGGAGAGGCGGATCCTAAGATCGGACAGGGCTTCGGCAGTTCTGCCATGGCTTCCTTCTTCACCCGCGAAACTTACAATTTCGACGACCGGTACCTGGCCACGTATACCTTCCGTTACGACGGTTCCTCCAACTTCGGTCCCTCCAACCGCTGGGCCCCCTTCCATTCTTTCGCCATCGCCTGGCGTTTCAACAACGAAAAGTTCATGGAAGGAACCCGTGGCTGGCTTTCCAACGGTAAACTCCGCGTGGGTTGGGGACAGACCGGTAACGCCAATATCGGCGGCTACAAGTGGGGTGCTCCGATGTCCGACCGCATGTACACCGGTCTGGGTGCCGCCTATCGCCAGCAACAGCTTCCCAATACCTCCATCAAATGGGAGAAGCAGGAGCAGTGGAACGTGGGTCTGGACCTCGGTTTCCTGAACAACCGGATCAACCTGGTCGTGGACTGGTATGACAAACGTTCCAACGGAATGTTGATGGAACTTTCCATGCCTTCCTATATGGGTACCTCCGGCAACGATTCCTCCAAGATCAGCGCTCCTTTCGGAAACTACGGTTCCATCATGAACAGGGGTGTTGAAATCACCCTCACGGTTCATCCCATTGAAACCCGGGATTTCCACTGGAGTTCCGAAGGCCAGATTTCCTTCAACCGGAACAAGCTTCTGGAGTTGAACGGAACGGCATCCGCCCCGATCGTGGGCCGCGGCCAGTGGAGTGACGTGGTGACAATGACCCAGGTGGGCGAGCCGCTTTACAGCTTCTATGGATGGGTGACCGACGGGATCTATGAAAGCCTGGAAGACCTCCAGAATTCCCCCCATACGGAAAACTATCCTACCGACGGGGTCTCCTTCAACCAGTACACCACCCCTTGGGTCGGTGACATCAAGTTCAAGGACCTGAGCGGTCCGGACGGTAAGCCGGACGGCATTATCGATGAACACGACAAGACCAACATCGGTTCTCCCATGCCCAAGTTCACTTTCGGATGGACCAATACCTTCACTTTCAGGAACTGGGATCTCACCATCTTCCTGAACGGAACTTATGGAAACAAGGTGTTCAACTACCTGTCCATGAACTTGAGCAATATGAAGAGCGCTTGGGCCAACCAGCCTACCGTTGTCCTTCAGCGCACCAAACTGGAACCCATCGATCCTGAAAAGACCTATGATGGCACGGACGGTCTCTGGAACTGGTACGATGACATCTCCAATGTCCGGATCGCCAACAAGGGAGCAAAGCTTCCCCGCGCTACGATGAATGATTCCAACGATAACGACCGTATCAGCGACCGTTATATCGAGGACGGATCGTATCTGCGCATCAAGAACATCACTTTGGGATACACGTTCCCGAAGCGGTGGATGGACAAAGTGAAGATCGAGAACTTCCGGGTTCAGATGAACATCCAGAACCTCTATACCTTCACCAAGTATACCGGCTATGACCCGGAAATCGGTGTAAGTACCGCTTCTGCCAATGTGATGGGCCTGGATAACGGCCGTTATCCTTCCCCTACCGTGTATTCTCTCGGCATCAATCTTACATTCTAATCAAGGGAGGATATGAAAATGAAAAATCTGTATAAGTATCTTGTATTGGTCGTCGCCGTCGTCCTAGTTGCCTCTTCCTGCGAAAAGTTCCTGGACCGCCCTGCCGAAGACGTGTACAACGAGGCCAATTTCTATCAGAACGACGCCCAGTGCCTTCAGGGTGTGAATTATCTGTACAACTCTCCCTGGAACGACTTTATCCGTGGTTTCTACAAAGTGGGTGAGATCTTCTCCGGCAACATGTATTCGGGAGGCTCTCCTTATATGCAGTTCTCCGTAAATGGTTCCGACCAGGACCTTCGCGAACTGTCTCAGGCTCTCTGGGCCGTGAATACGCACTGCTCCATGGTATACAACCGGATCAAGAAGGCTGAAGGTGTCACCCCTTCTGTCAAGGACCAGTGCATGGGGGAGGCTCTTACCTGGAAAGCCATGGCCTACTTCTATCTGGTCCGTTGCTTTGGCGATGTCCCCATCATCCACGATATTTCCGCGGAAGTGGCCAGCGCCCAATACAATGAGATCCGCAAAGCGCGCAAACAGGACGTGTATGAGTACATCATCATGACCCTGGAAGAGGCGATGCGCCTCCTGCCCAGAAAGACCAGCGGTTTTGAAAGCAACGGCCGCATTGACTATTATGCCGCCGAAGCCTTGCTTTCCAAGGTCTATTTGACCAAAGCCGGTGTCACTGGAACCCTTCTGCAGGCAGATTTGGACAAAGCCGCCGAGTATGCCAAGGATGTCATCGACCATTCCGGCCGTTCCCTGATGGAAAACTATGAGGATATTTTCCGCGGCCGCAACAACTTGAACAAAGAGTGCCTCCTCAGCTGGCTTTGGGATTCTTCCGCCAAGCCCTGGACCGTTCAGAACTGGCTGCACAGTGACTTGGCCATGGCCGGTTTCACGGAGTGGGGCGGTGCCGACTGTTGGGGCGGCTGGGGCGGTCCTTCCGTGGACCTCCAGGACGCTTTCAACGTTCACTCCTACGATTCTCCGGTCGGTCGCATCGATATGGATACCCGTCGTAAGGCCACGATGATGCTCGCCGGCGACGTGTACGAGTATTTCTGGCGCGATGTGGAATATGCTCCCGGCAAGAAAGGATTCGACTATCTCAAATTCCTGTATGACAGTGAGTATGCTCCCGGTGGTCCCGGCGGACTTCAGTGCCCGACCGGATCCAACTGCGTGAAGCACCTCTACGGAGACACGGCCGACCATGTGGCGGAAATGGGCTCGACTCCTGACCGTATGGCCAGCGGCCTTGCTACGCACATCCTGCGTCTGGCTGATGTATACCTGGTGTATGCCGAGGCCAAGATCGGTGCCAGCCGTGGAACCACCACGGACGCATCGGCCATCGATGCTTTCTATCAGGTGCGCCATCGTGCGGTGAGCACATACAACCGTCCCACCTCCATTTCCTGGCAGGATGTCTGGAAAGAGCGTCGTCTGGAACTGGCCCTCGAGGGAGACCGCTGGTATGACTTTGTACGTCTTGCCTATTATGCCCCCCAGGAAGCCGTCGCAGAAATCAAAGGCCAGCGCCGCAATTCCTTCAACAATGTGGGCACCGTATACGAGAATTACTATAACAGCGGTGTCTGGAGCGGTGCCGAGAACGTGACCTATGACACGACCACTCCGATTCCCAATGTGGACGAGAACTCGTTCTCCCTGCCCTTCCCCCAGGCCGACGTGGTATTCAACAAATACCTTACGGACGCCCCTGTGGAAGTAGATGTAAGAAATGTGTATGCATTCTAAAGATTATACGGATATGAAAAAGAATATACTGAATACCTGGCTCCTGGCTGCTCTTGCCTGCCTGTCGTTTGTCGCCTGCACCGACGAGCCCTACAAGTATGAAGCAACTGCCGGCAAACCGGAAATCTTTTACATCCGCCCTGCCGGAGTCGCCAAGGATACGCTTCTTACGGATGCATATATGGGAAGCGGTCTGTGCATCATAGGCAATAATCTGCGCAGCACCTATAAAGTGTTCTTCAACGACCAGGAAGCCATCCTGAATACCAGCTACATCACGGACAATACCATGTTGCTGGATGTCCCCAACACCATCCCCGGGGAAGTGTCCAACACCATCTATTTCATCACGAAGGATGCGGATACGACCAAGTTTGCCTTTCAGGTCCTGGTCCCCGGTCCTGTCATCAACAACATGGACTGCGAGTGGCTGCCTGCCGGCGCTACCGCCACTCTTGCCGGTGATTACTTTATCGACGATCCCAATGTCCCGCTTACCGTTACTTTCGACGGCGGAATAAAGGCCGAGGTTAGAAACATCACCAAGAACATTCTCAGTTTCGTCATTCCGGAAGGTGCCAAGGAAGGTCCTATCACGGTGAAGACCATCTATGGTGAGGCTGCTTCCAGTTTCTACTACAAGGATTCCCGCGGCATGCTCTTCGACTTTGATACCGATCCCCGCCTGCGTTGCCACGGCTGGCACAACGAGCATTTCATCGGTACGGATGAGACTTCGCTTTCCGGAAATTATCTCCAGTTGGGAGACCCGACTGTCACCATGACCGCTACCGGCGGCTGGGACGATACCCATTACGCCTTCGAGTACTGGCCGGGAGACTGGACGGATCCTGTCAGCTACAATGACAGTCCGCTTCTGACCGATGTCGCCGATTTCTCCGACTGGGAGAACCTGCTGTTCAAGTTTGAACTCAATATCCCCGCAGCCAACGGTTGGGCGGCCGGTATGCTGCAGATCATCCCGGCTGGCCTGGATAAGATTTCTGGCAGCGGCGCCGGTGTTGATATTTACGGGAATACGGTGGCCGGTGCCAACAACAACTTCTTAAAGAGCTTTGATGATGGCGGATCGAATGTGCGCCGTGGTCTGTACCAGCCCTGGACGACCGCTGATGATGGTATCTATCATACCGATAGCCAGTGGATTACCGTTTCCATCCCTTTAAAGAATTTCATCTACGGCATTGACGGTACGGAGTCGACCGCACCCAAGCTCACTCCGGAATCCTTCACTTCGCTCACGCTCTTTATCCTGGGCGGAAAAGAAGGTAAGGAGTGCAACCCCGTGTTTAAGTTCGATAACATACGTGTCGTTCCTGCTAAATAAAAGATGTTGATTATGAAAAAGTTATTTAACATATTCGCACTTATCGCGGCAGCGGTCCTCCTGTTGGGCTCCTGCGCCAAGCAGGAAGTGGACACCAATCAGTTTCCTGCCACGGCCGATGTGGTCCTGAAGGCCTATGGTCCGCGTCCCGTCGTCCGCGGCGGAGTGCTTCGCTTTGTCGGTGCCAACCTCGACCAGGTGAGCGCCGTGGAGATTCCGGGTGTCGGTGACATAACGGATATCGAGGTAATCACCAAGGGGGTTCCCAGCGAGATCCGCATCACCCTTCCCAAGGATGGTCCGGAGCCGGGATATCCTGTTCTCAAGACCAAGGGAGGCAAAACCATCCAGCCGGACACCCCGCTTTCCTACACGGAAAACATCGTTCTGGATTCCGTGAGTCCCGAGGCTGCCTATCCTGGCGAAAAGGTAACCCTGAAAGGCGATTACCTGAATCTGATCCATGAGGTTGTCTTTACCAAGGACGTCGTCATCTCCGAAAAAGACTTCGTCAGCCAGAATCGTTATTCCATCGTGGTTGTCGTGCCCGAAGGGGCCCGTACCGGCAAGATCGGTATCGGTACCATTGATGAGTCCGTCGTTACGGATGAATCCCTGCTGGCTGCCCTGAATGTCATCGAGGCTGATTTCACCGTCAAGACGGCGGAAGGTTCCGTATCCGGCACTTTCAAAGCTGGATCGACGGTGACGGTCAACGGTTCCCACCTGGACCTGGTCAAGGGTGTCAAGGTAGGAATGACCGAGATCGATTCCTTTAATGCGACGGCTTCCCGCCTGACCTTCGTCCTTCCTGCGGAAGTGGGGGATGACGAGATTATCCTGGTGATGGCTTCCGGTGTGGAAGTATCTGCCGGTGATCTGGTTACCGTCAAGCCTTCCAATCTTTCCGCTTCTCCCGCCCCTGTCAAGAACGGTTCCGTCCTTACCATTGCAGGCAAAGACCTGGACCTGGTATCGGGTGTCGAGTTCCCTCATGGGGGCTGGGCCGAGTTTACAAATGACGGCAAAATCACGGTAACGGTCCCGGAAGCAGCTCAGTCCGGAGACATCATCCTGCACATGCTGAGCGGAGAGTCGGTCACGGTACCGTATTCCCTTGTTGAACCGAAAGTGACCGGCTTCAGTGCCAATCCGGCCGCGGCAGGTTCCGACGTCACAATTGAAGGTACGGACCTGGATCTGGTGAAATCCATCATATTCAGCGGCAGTGTCCCTGTTGATGTCGAGGCTTCCGAAACAGCGATCACTGTGGCTGTTCCTACGGCTGCCGAAACGGGTGTCCTGACCTTCATTCTCAAGAACGATTTGTTCGTAGAGACCGTTGAACTGGCCGTTGACAAACCGGCCGGTGCCTATATCGCCGTGTTCCCGGAGGATCTTTATTCTCCTGGCGACATGTTTATCATCGAAATAGAGAACGACGATCACCTGACTGGTGTCCAGGTGGATGGGCAGGATGTCAATTACATCCTGAATGCAGGCACTCTGTACATGCAGATACCTGCTGATGCCAGTGTTGACAGCCAGCTCACCCTCGTGTCGGACAACGGTTCCGTTACTTACACGATGAACATCGATCCAGGTGACTTTATTGTCACGCCCATTTGGACGGGGTCGTTCGTCTGTGATAACTGGAATGGCGAACAGGGCCTTGCCTGGGGCGGTTTCGATTGGTCTACGGTCACGCCGGGCACGCTGCTCCGTTTCGAGATGGAACCGAATGTGCCGCTTGGTTCCTGGTGGTGCATCAGTCTCCGTCACGGAACCTCCTGGGGAGCCCTGGCGGGCGTTCCCGGACAGTATGATAATCCGGGTGAATTCCTGGATGTGGAGCTGACGCAGGAAATCCTGGATGACCTGTTGGCTAACAGTGGTTTGGTGATTACTGGAACGGGATTTGTTTTGAAATCTGTTTCCCTGGTCGAGGATTTGCGCTATGGAGAGACCATTTGGACAGGTTCGTTTACCTGTGACGACTGGAATGGCGAACAGGGTTTGGCCTGGGGGGGCTATGATTGGAGTACCGTCAGTCCTGGAAAAACGCTGTTCTTCCATATGACTCCTACTGTAGACGAAGGGGCCTGGTGGTGCATCAGTCTCCGTCATGGAACCTCTTGGGGAGCCCTGGCGGGCGTTCCCGGACAGTACGACACTCCTGAAAGCCCGATGGGTGTTGTTCTCACGCAGGAAATCCTGAATGACCTTGTCGCCAACAGCGGCCTCGTCGTGACAGGAACAGGATTTATCCTTGAAAAGGTTTCCTTGAAGTAATGCTTTTATTCCGGAGGGAGCTGACCCTCCCTCCGGGATCCATTTCCTTGGCCATCCTGGGCGAGGCGAAGGAATCTAAACACATGATTATGAGATACTCAAGGCTATTTGTCCTGATAACCGCCACGCTGGTCCTTTGGGCCTGCGAGAAGGATCCGGTGACACCGGATCCGGCAGATGTCGCCCCGAAGGATATCACGCTTAGTGTAGCCTCTTTTGATGTTGAGGCCGCCGGGGCGGAGCTTCCTTTGACGATTACGGCCCCTGTCCGTCCCAGCATCGCCGGTCTTCCCGGCTGGATTTCCTGTCCGGACGCCACGTACAAGGATTACAAGATAACGCGGGTTCTCAAAGTGAGCGCCAATGGTTCCTTTGACGTCCGGGAAGTGACGTTGACTGTATCGGCAGGCGCTTTGTCGAAGACCTTGACGGTCCGTCAGGCAGGCCAGGCGAAACCGGATATCTCCAAAATCGATGCGGCTCCCGTCAATGCCAAGGCGAGCCGACAGGCCAGGAATGTGTACACCTTTCTCCGGGAACAGACCGGCCTGAAAATCCTTTCTGGCGTGCAGTCCGGCGGGACGGCCAACAACAACGAACGGGTGGATTCGATCTTCCTGAAGACCGGGAAGCACCCTGCGCTGGCCGGTTACGACTATATTTTCCTCCAGTATTCCCCGACGCCGGCCGGATGGAGTTGGGTTGTCAATTACGGTGACGTCTCCGCCGCCCGCGAACAGTGGGAGGCAAACGGGCTGGTATCCTTCATGTGGCACTGGAATGTCCCGGATTCCGAGGATGCATGGAGAAAAGGGAAAGAAGGTGATTTCAGCGGGTATAACTTCTATAGCAACAGGACTTCCTTCAGCATCGACCGGGCCCTGCAGGCCGGTACCTGGGAGAACGAATTCATCCTCCAGGACATCGAAAAGGTGGCCGGATACCTGAAACTCCTTCAGCAGGAGGGTATTCCGGTCCTGTGGCGTCCGCTTCACGAAGCGGCGGGCAATTATAACGTCTATGGTTCCGACGGTGCCTGGTTCTGGTGGGGCCGCGGTGGGGCCACGGCTTGCAAGAAACTGTGGAAACTCCTTCGGGACAAGCTGGAAGGGGAGTATGGACTGGACAACCTGATCTGGGTTTGGACCCTGGATGTGACACCGAAAGCGGAGAGCGACTACGCGGCCTGGTATCCGGGCAACGACCAGGTGGACATCATCGGTGTGGACATCTATGCCGATGATACGGAGTCCAAGGCCCGGCAGTACCAGGCGGCGGTCGCCTTGTCCGGTGGAAAGAAAATGGTGACGATCAGCGAATGCGGAAACATCCCGGACCCGGATAAATGCTTCGCAGCGGCAGAAACCTGGAACTGGTTCCTGACTTGGGACTTGAAGAGCTACAAACTCAATACGGATGCTTACTGGAAACGGCTGATGTCTTCCGACCGTGTCCTGACCCGTGAAAATATGCCATCCCTGAAATGATGAAAAGATACTTTATTTTTTGGTCCGCGGCGCTGGTTTTTGCCGCCTGTGGAGGGAACGATCCAGAGGATCCGACCCCGCCTACCCCTTCTGCTCCGGCAGCCATCACCTTGAGCAGCAGCTCCTTCGCTGTTGCCCAGGCAGGGGAGACGCTTTCCCTGACCATTACGTCTCCCACCCGTCCGCAAAAACCCACTCTTCCGGACTGGATCACATACAAAGACGGCACATACAAGGATTACAAGATTACCTGGAGCCTGGCCGTTGCGGCCAATGACACTTACGAGGCCCGTAAGGCGGATATTACGGTTTCGGCCACAGGCGCTTCCTCCGTCTCTTTTACCGTCACGCAGGAAGGAAAGACGGTCGTTCCGGACCCGACACCCGGCACCAACAACGCCTGGAAAATGGCCCGGACCCTGGGCCTCGGCTGGAACATGGGCAACCATTTCGACGCCTATTATAACGGCTCTTGGGCAGGGGATAAGGAAGGATATCCTGACGAGACGGCCTGGCAGCCCAATAAAGCCACACGGGCCCTGTTCGATGGCATTAAGTCTGCCGGATTCACCAGTGTCCGAATTCCGGTTTCTTGGCTCAAGATGATCGGCCCTGCCCCGGATTATACGATTGATGAAACCTGGATGAACCGGGTGTACGAGGTGGCCCAGTGGGCGCATGAGGTCGGATTGAATGTGATTGTAAATACGCATCATGATGAGAATCATGGCGTTAACAATGACTACCAGTGGCTGGATATCAAGAATGCCGCCCTCAATTCGACCCTGAACGAGACGATCAAGGCGGAAATCAGGGCCGTCTGGACCCAGATCGCGGGCAAGTTCAAGGACTGCGGCGACTGGCTCATCCTGGAAAGCTTCAATGAGCTGAACGACGGCGGATGGGGCTGGAACGAAGCGTTCCGGGCAAACCCCACCAAGCAATGCAATATCCTGAACGAGTGGAATCAGGTGTTCGTGGATGCGGTCCGCGCCACTGGCGGCGAGAACGCCACTCGCTGGCTGGGCGTTCCTACCTATGCGGCGAACCCGGAGTTTGAAAAGTACATGACGATGCCTACGGATGCCGCGAAGCGGTTGATGTTGGCCGTACATTACTATGATCCTTCCTCGTTTACGCTTGGATATGACTCGGACGGGGATGGAAAGAATGATTCCATGCATAAGCAATGGGGTCATACGGCCGTTTCCGACATGGATGCGTGGAGTAAGGAAGAGCGGGTGAAGGAAATTTTCGGCAATCTTTTCAAAAAGTATGTAGACAAGGATATCCCGGTCTATCTGGGTGAGTTCGGATGCTCCATGCGGACGAAATCAGATTCCAAGGCTTGGAGTTTCTATCGCTATTACCTGGAATATGTTGCCAAGGCGGCCAAGGTGTACGGTCTTCCCGCCTTCCTCTGGGACAATGGGGCCGAGGGTTCTGGAATTGAGCACCATGGATACATCAACCATGGAACCGGCGGTTATATCGGCAACTCCAAGGAAGTAATCGACCTGCTGGTGAAGGCGATGAACTCCAGTGATAAGGATTATACCCTCCAAAGTGTTTATGACAGTGCACCGCAAATCTGATGACAATATGAAAAGACTTCTTCTTTTATCAGCCCTTGCCCTGACCGCCTGCTCCACCGGCAACAAGAAACCCGTGGAAACCCCGAAAGACCAGATGGTCGCCAGGCTCTTCTCCCACGTGGAGAAGGGGGAAATCCTCTACGGCCACCAGGACGACCTGTCCTACGGCCATGCCTGGAAGGTGGAAGACTGGACGACCGATTCCCTGACCCGTTCTGACGTGAAGGCCGTGACGGGGAAGTATCCCGCCATCGTGGGCTTCGACCTGGGCGGGATCGAGATGGGCGACAAGGCCAACCTGGACAGTGTCGATTTCGGTCTCATCCGGAAAGCGGCCCTGACCCATGTCGACCGTGGCGGTATCGTCACGTTCTCCTGGCATCCGCGGAATCCGTTCACCGGCGG
>JAEEGL012543347.1_pt1 | contig 11986 bp, 11 predicted proteins | sample 9134231 | NCBI WGS metagenome assembly JAEEGL01 (sample SAMN16246548, study PRJNA631951) | gut metagenome | biome: gut microbiome; feature: rumen; material: fiber-attached | host: Bos | place: Iran: Karaj | collected 2018-10
AGTAAGCATTATCGGTGATGTTCGCGGTAAAGGCCTTATGGTTGGAACTGAGTTTGTTGATCCGAAAGGAACTCCAGACTGTATCGGTTCTCTTCCAGCAAGTGGCGAAATTGCAGCTGCTGTTCAAAAGCTCTGCTTTGAAAATGGTCTTATCGTAGAAAAAGGCGGACGTAACGGTGCTGTTATGAGATGTCTTTGTGCCCTAAACATTACTGACGAAGATCTTTCCAAAGCCTGGAAGATTTTTGAAAAGTGTGTTCTTGAGATTGATAAGAAATATAAATAAAGATTGAATTGTTCGTTGCCCTTCGACTCCGCTCAGGGAACGACGAACAATATTAATTAGATATCTTTAATTTCCCCGGTGGTTGCTGAGCGGAGTCGAAGCACAACCGGGGAATCTTTTTTATAAGGAATTACCCATGGAAGAACTCTTCTTAACTTGTGAAAAATCAAACAAAAAACTTTATAACAAACTCCTCAAACAGACTACTAAGGCTGTATCAGATGCATTTGTAAATGAATCTGCTTATTCGGGACCTACTCCGGACGAACTAAAGGAAATTGTACGTCAGGACAGTATTCTTCCGGAACATGGTCTTGGCTGGGATAAAGTATTTGAACTCACAAAAGATAAGGTTCTTCCTAACCTTCTGCGAACACCATCTACAGAGTATATGCCTCATCTTCATGGTCCTTCACTCCTTGAAACTATTGCAGCAGAAACAATAATCTCTACATTTAATCAGTCAATGGACAGCTGGGACCAGTCTCCTGTAGCTACCGAGATTGAAGTAGAAACTATCCGACATCTCTGTAAGCTTTACGGCTATGACTCAACAAAAGCAGACGGTGTATTTACCAGCGGCGGAAGTCAGTCAAATCAGACAGCTCTTTTACTTGCCCGTGACTGGTACTGCAACAAACATTTGAATTATGATGTAAAAAAATATGGACTTGATGAGAAATGTTCTAAACTCAGAATGTATACAAGTGAGATTTCGCATTTTTCAATGGAAAAATCATGCCATATTATGGGACTTGGCTATAAATCAGTTGTAAAAGTACCGGTAGACAGTCGAAAAAAAATGGATGTCACTGCCCTGCACGCTCTTATAGATGCAGACCTTAAGGCTGGAAATATTCCTTTCCTTATTGTTGCTACTGTTGGTACAACAGATTTCGGAAGTATTGATCCGCTTGAAGAACTAAGTCAGCTGGCAAAAGAACACAATATGTGGCTCCATGCAGATGCTGCTTACGGCTCAGGTGTTATTATGAGCCAGAAATACGGCGAACGCGTAAAAGGCCTTTCACTGTGCGACTCAATCACAGTAGACTTCCACAAAATGTTCCTTATGCCGATTTCATGCAGTGCAGTTCTCTTAAAAGATGGAAGCACCTTTGAAGCCCTTACAATTCACGCCGACTACCTCAACCGTGAAGAAGATGAAGAAGATGGCTACACTAACCTCGTAGATAAATCTATGCAGACAACACGCCGTTTTGATGCACTGAAAGTATGGATGAGTTTCCAGACTCGCGGAAAAGACGGCTGGAGCAAAATCATAACAACAAGCATGGATAATGCCGCATACCTGTACAGTATTCTTCGTAATGACTCAAACTTTGCTGTAATCACAGAACCGGAAATAAGTTCAGTTGTATTCAGATATAAGGGAACTGATGAGAAGGTTGATGGTGCTGCTCTCGACGAAATCAACAAGAAAGTTCGCCGTACATTAATTCATGAGCACGGAACAATTATCGGTCAGACAGTAAGTGATGGTCGTGTTTGTCTCAAATTTACGCTTTTAAATCCAAGGATTACTCACGCGAAACTGGATGAGTTGAAGGATTTGATTAAGAAACTGGCCGAAGAGTAACAGTGGTTTTGATACGATGGTTGAGTGTCGCGAAGCGACGTATCGAAACCGTCATATTATTTCTTTATTTTCTTTACAGGAATAATTGTAAAATTAATGCTCTTTTCTGTTTCTCGGCCTGGTTCAATATTTATATCCCAGATTAAAGTAGATTCATAAGTAAGATTTACAGGATGTAATTTATCATCATCTATACCAGGTCTATTATATTTTATAGGAGAGAAACAATAACTGCTTTTTTCATTAGGTTCAAATACAAATGAAATTCCGTTCTGTTTATCTGAAAGTCTAACTATCTGAATATTATCTAATTCACCCTTTATGAATAAATCCTGAGTTGAGTTATCTGTATTAATTGAGAGAACATTACCATTATCAACAGCTTCAATATTAAAACCAGATTTTTTATTAATCAAAAATGAGAAATCAGAAATATTTGATTCAACAGCAAATTTTGCATTTAATGGTTTATCGCTTTCATTTTTAATAATGTACTGAACATACATTCCTGTTGAGTTGATTATATATTTTTTCCTTAAATATACAGTCTGACCTGTAGGTTTCCAGGTTGCTCTTGCACATAATTGAACTTCGTGGTGCTGCTGAGAATATTTTAATTGAGAATACTGAATGCGTGAGAAAACACCGTCTCCGGCAGGTTCACCCTTTACATATAAATCAAGCTGAGAACTAGTAAACAGATGATCTATGAACAAACCCCTGTCATATTCATCTTCATAACCATCAAAATCAAAATTACGTTTGAGATTATCAGCGTAATTGAAAGAATTCTTTATAACATCAAGTTCAGGAACACTTCCACCCGCAAGTGAAATATAAGCAAAATATTGTTCCATACGGCATACATATTCGTCGTTGCCGTCATTATCATAATCAAAACAGGTAACAGACTCTTCAAAAGCGCCGTCACCGCGAAGCATCTTTTCTGCTTCTGTAAGATATTTATAGGCCTGCTGTCTGTATAAAGAATTATTGGAAGGATTTGAATCTGTACATACAAGAGTCATTCCACTTTGAGCCTGCCATAATTTTTCACGTGCAGTTTTCTTTCTCATCTTATCTGTCTTGTATTGATTTACAAGAAGACTTATATACATCATTCTGTTATACAGTTTTTTGCTGCATGGATATGCATACATATAATCATAAATTGTAGCAGGAAATTTATTACGATTATCACTGTTACCAAGATGTGTGAGTTTTGAAATATTTTCACTAATTCCAACAGGAATATAAGATGGCAATTTGCACTTTATACCATTTGTTCTGAAAGAATTTAATGTTGTAAGTTTTACGCGGCCATCTTTGTTTTCATAAAAATATTTAGCAAGGCGGTCAAACCACTTATCATCATTTAGCTTTGCAGTCTGTTCAGGTGTAAGACTTAACGCAATAATTCTATCTGCATCAAGCTGTACATGAGTATCTTTCTTTTCAACCTTCAATACTGCTTTTTCAATATTATAAATAAACTCTTCTGCAAGAATATCTTCAGTTGGAAGTAGTTCATTATAATAAGTGAAAATATCAACATTCTTTCCAAGATCACTCATAAAAATTGGAAGGAAAGTTCTTTTTGATTCCTGAATAAGAGTATTGCTTAAAAGAACGTATTCTATGCCACAGGTGTGAATATTATTAACAAGTGATGAATCCCAGCAATCCTCAAAAAGAGTCATACCACGTGGACGCTTACCAAAGGTCTGGCGGATTTCTGCTGTAAGAAGATCTATTTGTCCGTTACGGTCAACTGAGTTTAATAATGGAAGTAATGGTTCATTATATCCACCGCCAAGTATTTCAACCTGTTTGCGGTCAACTAATTCACGGATAATTGAGATGAGTTCATTCTTACGCTTTTTAAAAAATTGAAGTTGTGGGCCTGAAAAGGCAAAAGACATTGGGAAAGAAGGATGATTATATAAGAATTTTAATAAAGGTTTATAGACTGTCTGAAAGTTTTTTTCTAAAAGTTCAGTATTGTCTGTACATACTGATACTGACTTTACAATGAAGCTGACGTATATTGAACCCATTATCCTTTATACGGCACCCCACCAAGCAGCCGGTATTCTCTCCTTTTTAAATTCTTTATTATTTATATACCCTTCCCCAAAGGTATATGTTTCAGCTTATAAATCTTAATTGAATTACTTGGATTTATTTCCTGAAACGCTTTAATATTCTATAACAATATTCCCATATTTTAAAGTCTTTTTTATCATTCCATGTAATATTTTCTTCAGTTTTTAGTTTTGTACATGAAGTAATTTCGGAAGAAGTATTACTGCATACAACAGTGCGTTTTGTATCAGATGGAATTAAATCAATAATATGCTGAGGACAAATCAAAACACATTTTCCACATCCGCAGCAATTGCTTGTTATAACGGCTGTCATATTTTCAATTTTGATTGCTTCCTGTGGACAAACTTTTATACAATCCCCAAGACCAAGACAAGAATATTTGCAGTCAAGGGAAGAGCCAAATACAGTTTTAGCCATTACACAGGTATATTCAGGATTAAAAAGAGAACGATCAAGCTTACTCTGCTTATTGCAAGAACACAAAACATAGGCTTTTTTATCTGAAGGAACATACTTTTTTTCTTCAGGAAGAATTACTGGCGAAAGAGTTAGCGGAACAAGCGGATCTTCAGTTGTTTTATCGTTCTTCGAAATTGAAGGTATGAGAAGATATAAAGTAAAGAATGTAAAGAGAATCAATAAAAGTAAAAACAGAATAAGAAGAATAATTTTTAGAATCACTTTATAACCTCCGGATTAAGCCATACAATATCCCAAACTGAAAGAAGTAAAATTAATACAGAAAGAAATAAGAAGTAAAGACTGTAATATTTTTCATCCAGTAAGCGTCCATTACTGCAGACACGACGACGGAATGTAAGACTAAAAGGAATTATAATCAGCATTGAAAGAAGACTCGAAAGACTTATAAAAAGTGTAAATAACAACGAAGAACTTTCTGCAATTGATAAAAGAATTATCAGATAAGATACAGCAAATTCAGAAGTTGTACGGCCTGTTGTAAGGCGGATAATTCCTCCAAGGAATGTACATATACATGCATAAACTATAAAGCATACAAGAGGATATAATTCTGTAATTTTTAAAGGTACCAGCAGATAGTATGTAATAAGCCAGGAAATTACTGCAGAAGAAACAATTGAAATTGCACATTTTACATAGAAAATTGTTTCCTTAAATTTTACAATTCCAATTTCTGCAATTTTATTAAGACCAATTCCATAAATCAAAACAACAGAAGAGAATAATGCATAGTAAAGAAATGTGTAAAAATAAATCATTTTTTCTCTCCTCTGCTGGAAATAATTCTAATCTTATTTCTTACAAACAAGAAAAGATAAATTGAAAGGCTTGTTAATACAAGAGCACCAGGTATAGATGCAAAGAAAGTAAAAAGCCCGATTCTGTCTGGATTTAATAATACTTTTTCATAGATTCTGTGATTACTTCCAAAGAAAGTAAAGGTTCCATAACCGGCAATGTCTCTGAACAAGAAGAATACAAGAATAAAAATTGAAAACATACTTGTGCTTATCAGATTTGATTTTAAGCGGTCTGTAAGCGGTTCATCGTAATCTGTAAATAATGTATGTGTAAGGAAAACAGATACTGGTGGAATATAAAGAATAAAGCCCAGAGTTAATGGGATTTCTGTATAAGTTATTACCAGGATCTGTCTCAGGAAAATTGTAATGGCAATCATAAAGAACATTACAAAATAAGTTCTTATCTGTTCGAACTTAAGCCTTTTTACAAGAGAATTTAAAAGTATTCCAAAGAGTTCAAGAATGAATAATTCTAATACTATTGTCATTCCGAATACAAAACGACCTGGAATTGGAATTGTAAGAACAAGAAAAGATGCAATGTACATGAATGATTTTTTTTGTTTCATTATTTCTGTCTCCTCTTCCCTATTTTATCATTTCAGCAATACGCTTATTCCAGTATTCTACACGGCGGCCGTTATAAGACTTTTTAAGCTGCATTGCAATTCTTCCATGAATTGAAGAATAACCTTTGAATGTAATTTCTTTATCTGCATTAATTATATAAATACCTGCATGCGGGCCATAGAAGGTTTGACTTCTGATGATAATAACCTTAGAGTTTTCTCCACTTTTTTTATTTCTTGCATCAAAACATGCAGAACCTGTAGAAAGCGGATTATCAATTGTAATGGCTTTTCCAAGTTCCCATGTATCTGGTTCTGATTCTGCAAGCGAATATTCAACTGCAGATTTTAAATTCTTTTCCCACGACTTCTGTGAGACTTTTATCATATAAATCATAATTCCAAAAACAGCTGCTGCAATCAGAATAAAAATTGAATAATTAATGAAAAAGTTTTTATAGGAAATCTGCTGTTTCATTTTTTATCTCCTGTTTCTGCTGCAATCTTTGCTGAATATTTTGTTACAACCTTTCCGGTTATAATTTCATTTTTCTTATCTTCAAAAATACGAATGATCATACAAATAATATTTGAACAGATAATTGTGTATGCAATTCCAACTGGTGAAGTTCCACAGCCGATAATACTAAATCCTACAATTCCTGTTATTAAGCCTAAGAGTGTTTTACCACCGATAGTTACAGGAGTTGTTCCGTACCACTGAATTAAGAATACAGAACTGAAAAGCATTCCACTTGTCATTAAAGCAAGAATCATATCTCCCTGATTAAAACTTCCTCCAAAAAGGAATGGAACAAAGAGTCTTACAAGTGCTGTATATACGGCAAGGAATACAGATGGAATTATGAGTGAAAATGCGTTATCAGAAAAAATGATTATTGATGAAACAATTGTAATAAGATTAAAACGGAATGCTGGAATTGTTGAATGAGAATCCCAGATCAAAGAAACAAAACCTTCCGGAATTGAAACATTTGTTAGACTGAAAATATATTTATTCAAGAAGTTTGTAACTGGTGTATCAAAACTATAGGTTGGGAAATAGCCGTTTTGAATAAGATATACAGAAGAATTCTTCATTGATACGAGTTCAGAAGTTAATGCGAATTCCGGGAAATATACGCTTCCAATATACCAGGCAATAATAATTGCAATAGCCGGAACATTTATCCAGCTGTTAATGCTTTTAAATACAATACTTCTTGAAATAATTATTGTTGTAAAGGAAATCATAAATACCATTAATGGCGGATATGATTCAGGCAGTAGTAAACCGATTAAAATACCTTGAATAGAGATATTGATAATATTATAAAAAGCTTCTTTTTTAATATAATAATTGATAACAGCTGCAATAATTGAAGCAACTAAAGATGTTATTACTACCAGGAATGCATTATAGCTTTTTGTAATAAGAAGCATGACTATCTGAATGCTAAGAAGAATAAGGAATCTTATTGAAACAGAAGAAATTGAAGGAATGCTGTAAACAAAAGGTTTTACCGAGATTCTTGAGTTCTTTAATTTTTTACCTTGAAAATTATTTTTCATAAAATCCTCTACTCTTCTGTAAGTTTATTCTTCAGAACCTTTATTGTCTGACACAATGGTAAACGGGCTGGACAAACAGTATTACAAAGTCCACATTCAATACATGCAAGTGAAGATGCTGCAAAGGTTTCTTTTAAGAGCTTAAAATTTACAGTGTGATTATAAAGTACATCTGGAGAAAGCTTTACCGGACATGCAAAACGGCAGTTACCGCAGTTAATACATGAATAAATCTGTTCATCGCATTTAGATTTTTTAGAAATGAATTCAACAGATTTAACATATTTTGTAATTGGAATATCAAGGCTTTTTACAGAAGTTCCACAGAGCATTCCATTAATAATAATATGTGCCGGTTCTTTTAAAAAGCCACCAATTTGAGGTACGATTTCTTTAAGGTTTGTTCCAAGCTTAACATCTAAAAGGCAGGATGCATTAAGACAGTTTCCCGAAAAATGAACGAAACGATCAACACAAGGAACTGAAAGGACTGCAGCTTTATACACTTCGTAAATTGTTGAAGAGTCTGTAAAGAGATCTCTTTTTGTAAGTGTAAAATTGCATAATTTATTCAAAGGTCCGCGAACAAAAGCCGAGACAATTTCACGAGGAGTTCCACATGGATATCTTTGAATTTTCATTTCAAGAGCATAGATATCTTTATATTCAGGTTGTTTAAAAATCTCTTTTTCTGCAGATTTGGTATCGATTGCAAAAACAATTCCTTTTGCATTGATTGCTTTTGCAACCATTCTTGCGCCTTTTACAATTTCTGGAAAATAAAATTTTGAAATAAGAGAATCTGTAATTCTATAAGGATCTTCATCAAAAAGTCTTACAACAAGATTATGGCGTTCTGGTTCTGCATTAAGCTGTTCAATTTGAACACCAAGATTTTCCGGTATAGAAGTTTTAAAGGTATTGATAACACCGTTTTTAATAAGAGTTTTTGATATTTCAGATTGAGAATAATCCTCAGCTTTTTTTTCAGTATGAATCTTACCTAAATATGATAAGGCACCACCAAACTTGATTTTTACAGAGAATTCCTGGCGGCCATTAGGTGAAATACAAGGTTCCATTGAAAGAACTTTTCCAGGTACTGAAGAATGAAGAGAACTTGTCCAGCCCTTAGAGATTTCAGTCTGAGCGATTACATCACCCTCTTTAACTATATCACCAGGTTTTACCAGACATTGATAACAAGATTCACTTTCCTGAGCTAAAGGAATATTTACAACTTTTGGTAAAAAAGCTTTTTGCGAGTAATTGTAATTTTTTATAATTGATGAAACAACCGGATTATTTGATTTCATTTATTAATACCTTTTCTTATAATAATGGAAATATAGATAAAAAGTAATATAAAAAGACAAATAAAGCACATTATTATACCAAATAAATTAATCTGATAAGAAGAAGTTGCAGTATAACCACCACAAAAATCCTCCCCTTCAGATTTCATTATTTTCTCTACAGAATTAAACTGCAGGTTATCTATTTCATCAAACACAGATTTACGGAAATTATCATCATAAGTTAGAGTCTGAGTTTGTTCAGTAATAATTCCAGTATTTGTATCCTCTAAATATGAATTAAATGAAACTGTGTTTTCTTCCTGATCTTCAGTGTTGTTAATAGATTTATATGGGAATGTTCTTACGTTCCAGTTCCATCGATAATACTCTTCAAATTGAGGTAAGGCACTGTCATTATTTGCAGATTTTGCAGGGAATAATAATTTTGCAGAATTATTTGTAATTGTGTGAGACGAAGTAATGAAAATTAAAATTATAAATAAAACAGCAGCCCCGGTTACAATACTCATAATTGTTGTTGTCTTATCAGCGAAAAATGAAACTCTTTTTGCTGAACGAATATAGACAGGAACAAAGTATTTTTTATTTCTTATAATAAGTTCACAATATGCATAACAAAGAAGAGTTGCCCCGGTACCAATCACAGCAATAATAAAAAGAAAACCTGAAGAAAGAGAACTTGAAAAGGCACAGATAAAAGCTATTGCAAGCATTGCAGGAGCTGAATGCTTATGTAAGAGAATTGTTATAGCACCCTTTCTACGCCAGAGATTGGAGATAAAGAAAAGAATCAATAAGGTTAGACATGTTGCAGTAGCAATCGGATAGAATGGATTACTGTATAAGAAAACTAATGGAATTATAGAACTGAAAATAAAAGGAAGTTTATGCTTAGAAAAAAGAGAAAGCATTATTGCCAGCAGAATACCAATTATTGGAAGAATCCATGGATAATTAGCTGAACTGTCTTTAATGCAATTAATTCCCTGAGCTTCAAGCTGCTTAATTACAGTATTGATTTCTGCAGAATATGCAGTTGGAATATAATAAAGTCGATAAGTGTTAGACTTATCAAAGAACATAGCATTTCGTTTATTTAAATATGAATATTCAGGACTGGCATAATTAAGTCTGAGCATTGAAATTTCAATTGAATTTTCAGAAAGAGAAATTGGCAGATATTGTCTTGAAAGAGATACAGAATCTTTAATTCCTGCAGTTTCTATAGCATTTTGTACGATTGAGTCTTGAGTTGTTGCGGGAACGCATAAAACAGAATAACTTTTCCATAATTTACCAGAAGGAACTGTTTTAAAACATAAAATCAGAATAAGTGATAAAACAATTACAAACGGTGAGCTTAACTTTACATACTTATTCATGACCTGACTACTTTAATAATGAAAATGAAAGTCCAACAAAAAAGCCGAGCAGACAACCACAGAGAACTTCCATAGGTGTATGACCGTCAACTTCTTTAAGGGCCTTATAATTATTTATAACATTCTTTTCATTTAATTCGTTACCAATTTCATTGATTTTTTTTGCCTGAATTCCGCTTGAACGTCTTACGCCAAAAGCATCTCTAATAACTACAAGGAAAAAGCAGAGTGCAAAAATAAACATATCTGAATGAATTCCATGGCGGTAACCAATTGTTACACAAAGAGATGTTACAAGTGCAGAATGGCTGGAAGGCATTCCTCCGGTGCGCCAGAACATAACTTCAATAAGATCTCCAAAAGAATGAATACGTCCATAAATAAGTTTAATTGCTGCTTTTAAAAATTGTGCTCCTAACCAGCTGAAAATACAGGCAAGAAGAATAGGATTATGTAAAAAAAGAATTAACTGCTGAGTAAAAGAATATGTATCTGTCATAAAAAACCGTAATAATCAAAAAAAAAGATATAATTATTTTATCATTGAAATGTCAAATTTACTAGTAGATTTTAAAAAAATACATATACTTAAATCTATGGATTTCAGAAAATTAACTGCTGGAAAAGATGATGATCAAAGACGCCTGGATAGAATTCTGCGGATTTACCTGCAGGATAAAAGTCTTGGAGAAATCTACAAACTTATCCGCAAAGGCCTTATAAAGGTAAATGATAAAAAGACAAAACCTGAAGTTCATATAAATGAAGGCGATATTATTTGTATAGCAGAGTTTCTTTTTGAACAGGAAGCTGACACTACCCTAACTGATGAAAAAACTTCATTAAAATCACCAGATGCTCTAAAAATTGTATTTGAAAATGAACATCTTTTAATTATAGATAAGCCTTATGGACGTTCCGTACATGGATCTGAAAATGATACAAACTCAGGTTTAGATAAAGATGTACTTAATTATCTGAAAATTGCAAAAAAGCCGATAAAAGAGTCACTTTCGTTCAGACCAGGGCCATTACACAGATTAGATAAAAATACTTCTGGCTTACTTGTTTTTTCAAAAAGTCTTGAGGGCTCACACTGGTTTACAGAACATATAAAAGATCACAGCATTCAGAAAAAATACTATGGACTTGCTGAGGGAAAAATAGAAAGCGAAGAAGAATGGGAAGATAAAATATCAGATTCAGAAACTACTGTTCAGGGCTTTCATACAGTTACACAGAATGAAAACGGACTTACAGCACAGACAATTGCAAAACCAGTAAGCTATGGAAAACTTGGAGAAAAGCCGGTTACTCTTGTAGATTTTTCAATAAAAACAGGAAGAAAGCATCAGATTCGTATACAAAGTTCATTACACGACCATCCTCTTGCGGGAGACAGCGCCTATGGTGGAAGTAAAAACAAAGCTCTTAAACGTGAATATTATCTTCAGGCATACAGCTTGAGTTTTCCGGAAAATCCGCTCGGATTACCATCAGAAATAAAAATTAAACCTTCTACTGACTTTATAAACATATTACAATATTGTGAAATTAAAAATCCTGGTTTATAATAACTGGTATGGGAAAGAAGCTTTCTGACATATTAAACATTTTCAAGCATGTTCAAGTTTACGCATTAGTTGGTGAAAGTGGAACCGGAAAATCATTTCGCTCAAAGCTTCTTGCCGAACAATATGGAATTCATGCAATTATTGATGACGGTCTTTTAATTCAGGATGAAAAAATAGTTGCCGGCCGCTCTGCAAAAAGAGAAAAAACATACATGGGTGCCGTGCGCGCCGCCCTTTTCGATGATAAGGAACACAGAGATTCAGTAGCAAGAGTTTTAAGAAAAACACA
>JAEEGL012899384.1_pt1 | contig 11986 bp, 10 predicted proteins | sample 9134231 | NCBI WGS metagenome assembly JAEEGL01 (sample SAMN16246548, study PRJNA631951) | gut metagenome | biome: gut microbiome; feature: rumen; material: fiber-attached | host: Bos | place: Iran: Karaj | collected 2018-10
CGTCTGACTTTTCGAGGCTAAAAAGTCGAGCATCGAGTCGAGCATCGGAAAACTGTTGTGGCGGTCGGCTTTTTCGCGTGCACTCAACATTGCCGGTCGGCAGTGTACAACTCCGTGTCCAACATTTAAGGGTAAAAAACTTGGACAAAATGTTGGCTTTGGGCAAAATCCAACTCCGCGTCCAGCATTTCGGGGCTGAAAAGTTGGACAATGAGTTGAACATCAAATGGGAGCGGACGTTCCGCATGACATGCAGCAAAACAGGCAATGTCTTTTTGAGACAACGCCATTTTTATGTGTGGATAACAGAATCGATGTTGCGTGGGAGACATAACCCTGTTTTATTTTGATACCAAAGGGCCCTTTTTCGATGTTTGGTATCAAAAATACTGAGATTTTGATACCCGGTGACTATTTTCCGGCGGTTAGGTATCAAAATGAAAGTTTTACCGCTTCCGCCATTCCCGCTATAATTGATCTATGGCGAAGAGAGTTAAAAGTGCGATCACATTGGTAATTGTGTTGGCTTTGCTGGTCTCATGCGGCAACGCGCCTGAGACGGAGGCGACGTCTGAAGAGACAGAGGAAACAACAATTGCCACTACGACTGCTGAAACAACAGCAGCTGAGACTGAGCCTGCATATCCGGGATTCGAATATACGGTAAATGCACCATTGGTAATGAAGTCATCGAGCAACACGAAGCCGGTCGTCTTCTACCGTGATGTCAACGCGATCAAAGGCCGCATTACTTATCCTGAAGGCAACGGTCCTTTTAAGACGATCATCATATCGAGCGGTCTTTATGGCAGGCTCGGAAGATATTCAAACAAAGTGAAGAGCTACACCGAGAGGGGATATGCCGTAGTCGAGTTTAACTTTCAGAACGGCGCGCCCCCGCCGGGCTACGCTGATCCTGAATATCTCGGCGACTTCATTTATGACGAAGTATTAGACCTCTTTGCCGTAATCGACTCGATGAAATTCATTCCGGAAGTCGATATTTCGTACCTTTATCTTTACGGTCACAGCATGGGCGGTCTCGTCGCGTCCTATTGCGGAACGATGAGGCAGGATCAGATAAAGGGTCTGATACTTGTCGATCCGAGTTTCTATGCTGCAGACATCATGAATTTCGAGGGCGGGGAAACCATCACGACGGACATATATCCGCTGTTTGCGGAATGCGGGATCCCGGCTGTTCTTATCACCGGAACGGAAGGGAGTTTTGGAGAAGATCCGCACTTCTTCGATGAGGCGATGGAAGCTTTCCCAAACATTGAATACGTTGTGATCGACGGCGCCGATCACCATATGGACGGCGCGGCGAGCGAGAAAGTCGTCGAACGTTCCATTGAAGCGATGACTTCGTGGGAAGTGGCCGAGAAAGCTTAGAAGAGGTTTAGAAGCGCCTCGAAAAGTTTGACTCTGCCAGAACGCAGAGAATTAGGCCTTCATGACGGGCCGGAGCACAGAAATTGAATCTGCATTCCGTGCCCGCCTGAGGCAGAGATATTCTGGTCGGAACACAAGGATTTGAACCTTGAACCTGACGGATATAAGCCGCCTGCTCTGCCGTTGCGCTATGTTCCGGTTTGGTGCCGCCCGAGGGAATCGAACCCACTCGAATCTCCTTGGATAACAGATTTACAGTCTGTCTCGCCTCCTTAACGAATTACGGCGGCATGTTGGAGCTTCCCGCGGGATTCGGACCCGCAATCTGCTGCTTACAAGGCAGCTGCCTTACCGTTTGGCCAGAGAAGCAAATTGGAATACTCTTTTGTTCGAGAGAGTATTCAGAGAACTCCAGGAGTGGCCGGCTGGGCCTGGTGTCTGAACAGGGGTTCGAACCCTGAAAATGCTGATCTTGAATCAGCCGTGTCTGCCAGTTGCACCATTCAGACATTTGCGCCTGCTGTCAGGCAGGCGGCCGGCACCTTTTAAAAGCGCCCGGGAGGTACTTTTGCCTGCGCCTGGCAGGCTCTTACAGGTAGGTGGCACCCGCACGAAGACTCGAACTCCGATAAGCGGTTTAGAAGACCGCTGCACTGTCCGGTTGTGCTATGCGAGTATATTGGTAGTCCCGGCGGGAATCGAACCCGCAAAACCAGCGTCCTTAGCGCCGTACATATGCCAGTTCTGTTACGGGACTATGTTGGTCTCCTGCGTGGGATTCGAACCCACATCTTCCGAATTTTAAGTTCAGCCCGTATGCCAATTCCGTAGCAGGAGATCACTGTATTTCCACAGGTACTGGTGGGAAGATTTGGTGTCGATCCAAACTCTTCAGGGCTTCAACCTGACGCTTTCACCGGATTAGCTTTCTTCCCGTTATGTGGGACTTCAGGAAGTGCTGAGTTTTCCTGCCGTCCCGGTAAAGAAGTCCTGCACGGAGTGCCTGTTTCCTTACAAGGCTTCTTATTGGCTCCCTCCGCAGGAATTGAACCTGCATTCTCTGATTAACAATCAGGCATCCTACCTTTGAATGAGAAGGGAATGTTGGAGTTAAGTTGTCAAGATCCGTGAGAATAAAAAGGACCGCCCGATATTCTCTTTTACGGACGGTCCTTTGATGGTTAGCTTTTCGCTTGTGCCTAAACAAAAGTCAAATCACTTAGTGACCGTCCTCTATGTCCATAAATGCTGTTTGTGAGATAAAAGCGTATATACTTCACTGAAGATAAAAGGGCATTGAGACATGTTGAACCAAACGCTGTATTTGTGAGCGCTGTGGTTGTAAGCAATAGCTTTCTTCTCAAAGTAAACATATGCTGTTCCATTGCTGTTCCATGTCCTTTCGTTTAGTAACAAAAAAAGAAGTGCAGTACGATCCAAACCCGGAATACGGGCTCAGATGTCGGACAGGCACTTCCTTCATCTGACGGGATTGTATCACCACTGTTCTGATGACGCAAGCACTTTTTTTGAAGTTCTTTGCAGGCTTTGGAATGCCCTTATTTAATATATTTGTCTGTTGTTTTTGTCCCCGGATTTTTTTGAAAAAAGTTAACCCACAAGGGCAATTTTCGCGCATGTGGGTTAACAAAATGGCGTTTTTTTGAACTATACGGCCATTTTTGGGGCATATAGGTTAACTGAATCTTATAGTTTTTGCTCCACACTGCCTTATTTGGGCCATGGGGTTTAATTGAATCTCATAGTTAATGTTCTTTTCTGTCCGCAATTCATCAATACCGCGCTCAAGTCGTAGAATGCCTGAATGAGCACACATTTTAGTATTACCGCGCTCAAGTCGTAGAATGCCTGAATGAGCACGCATTTCAGCATTGCGGCGCGAAGGGATTAATGGTTGAATATATCACATAACCGTTCAGGGGGAACAATTTAAATGGCAGTAATAAATATCAGAATGCTGAACTACAATCTCAAAGAGCAGATCGAGATGGGCAGGCTCTCGGAAGAAAATATCGCAATGGTCAGAGAGAAGGTCAAGGCCGGCAACAAGACGGCTTTAATTGGTTACATCGTCGCAAGCTGCATCATCGTTGCCATGCTCGGTTTTTGCGGATATCAGATCCTGGCGCATACTCCGAACCTTCAGGAAGAGCTGCCTAAGTATCTTATCGGAGGAGGCATTCTGCTCGCTGTCATATTGGGAACGGGGTACCTGATAACCGTCGGCCTCATGAAGATACAGTTCAACAAGGCGCTCAAAGAGGGCTATCCGCATCTCTACAAGCAATTAAAAGTTTAAGGATAAAAGGAATTTCAATGGACAGATTTACCGATTCTTTATTAAGCGGAAAGACAGACAAGATACCTGATGAATACGATTGGTTCGCACCGCTCCTGGGCGACTGGGACTGCGACTACTACGATGAATACGGCGGTCAGAAAAGACACGTGAAGGGCGACTGGATCTTCAGGAGAGTCCTTGAAGGCGCAGGCATTCAGGACATATTCATCTTTCCTTCGAGGGCGACAAAAGAAGCAAATCCGGAACCGGACGGCGAATACGGTTCGTCACTCCGCATGTTTAACCGCGAAGAAAAATGCTACGACGTCGTCTACACATGCGACCACTGCATGAAGAGGCTCCGCTTTACCAAAGAGGGCGACAGGCTTGTCGGCAAACTTGAGAACGAGAATATCTACTGGAGCTTTTCGGACATTACCGGAAACAGCTTCCATTGGGAGAACGTCCTTATCAAGGAGGACGGCACGAGAGTGCTCGACTGCGAGATCTTCGGCAAAAGGATCACCGGCTGATAACTTTGCTGTATAAGAGGGCTTGGCTTTAAGATCAATTTTCGAGACGCATGAAGTTACGTGCGCGAAAATTAACATCCCGTAAATGTAAAAAACCTCTTACATTTTATCCTTTGCTCGGTATAATGATTGTATTGGGGACAAAGGAGAATATGGTTATGAAAACATCACTTAAGGTGGTTTCTCTTGTATTGGTTTCCGCGATGCTGATGACGGCAGTCTCATGCGGGAAGAACGCTAAAGAAAAGGAGCCAAAGCTAAGCGGGAAGATTATTTCCGAAGAAGATCCATGGTTTGATTACGAGATCAGGAATGTAAAGATAGGAACAGATCCGGATCAAAAGATCGAGAATATCGGTACACAGGTTGCCGGTGTTGATGACAAGTATATAGTCATGTATACAACGGGGAATTACATGGCACCGGCCTGGGATGAACTGGACTGGGACACGTATGATTTTTCCGATACGTACATAGCTGTGTTAACTGTAATAGACAAGGATACCAAAGACGTTGTCAACAGCGTTAATGTGTATGATCTGGTTTCAAAAAACAATCATGTTGAAAGCCCTGTCTATTTTGATGGCAAGATCAGTCTGAAAGTTGCCGGATATAATATGGAAACCAGAAAAAACATTACAAAAGATATTGAGATAGATCCACTGACAGGCAAGATAACTGACACTCATGAAGAAGAGGGCAGTTTTGGTTATATGAATGTCAGTAAGATCATCGGTGAATACAGAGTAGAGTGTGTTACGGTTTATTCTGATGATGGTTACACCTCATACGAGATTCTCAAGATAATATCAGCTGACAGATCCATAGAATCGATCGATATGAGAGATGTTGACAGAGACTTAGCGGTCGGCGATATTTTTCCGTTGAGCGATACAATGGTTTTGATTCATGATTCATTCCGGCCGGTAAAATATGAACTTGATCTTAAAACCGCGAAGATCAAAAAAGCCGGTGCGGATGACTATGAATGGCTCGATGGGATCGAATCATATGATTATGTTACCGGTACAGACGGTTTGATCTATGCGGGCAGTTCTAACGGATTCTCCAGGATCGATATAAAGGAAAAGAAGGTCGAAGAGGTCTTCAATTACAACTGGAGTACTCTTAACCGCGCAAAAACCTCGTGGCATAGCATGGTTGAATGCACAGGTGACAGCATAATCCTCGCCGGCAGTGCTGATCTTTTGTCCAGATATGGAGAAAACCAAAGTGATGAGATCAGTATTGTCGAATTAAAGAGGGCAGATAAGAATCCTCATGCCGGAAAGACTGTTCTGGAATTGTATGATGATTCCGGCTGGTCAGGTGAAGCAGTGGAAGAAGCAATATCCATTTTCAATGAATCTGACAGCGGCTATTTCATTAAAACTTCCACCAGGTATTCTTCTTATGATTATGTTGATTTTTCTGTTGACCTGGGCAATCCGGATGAAGAACAGAAGATGCTCATCAAGGCGCATGACGGCTTGAGCAATGAACTTGCTATGGATATCATTAACGGCGATGGCCCTGATATTCTGATAAATACAAGTGCTTATGCCCAGCTTAACAATCCGAATTATCTTGTGGATCTTTCCCCGTATTTTAGAACGCTTGATCCGGACGAATATTACACAAACGTGATCGAAGGTGCTATGACGGATAATGCGCTATATCAGATGCCGGTAAGCTTCTCGATCAATGGTATTGTTACAAGGAACGAATATGCCGGAAGTACAGGTGCCGGCTTTACCTTATCAGAATATGAGGAATTCCTTCGTGGCCCGCTCAATGGTGAGGATATCTTTAATGTTACCCGGCCGGTGCTCTTTGCAGAATTGTTCAGTGCAATGAGTGACAGATTCATAAAAAACGGAAAAGCAGATCTTTCCGGACCTGAGTTTGCGGAATTGGCTGAATTTGTTAAAGACAATTTTGATGATACCGTCATAACTATGGATGAAATGAACGGTGATCCGTATTTAGTTTATGACCCGGTCGCCTATCTTCACCCGGTTGGCGGTTTTGGAGGATATCTACAGGAAAAGGGCGTGTTCTATCCCGACTGTTCTATTCTCGGAATTCCTTCTGTTGACGGGCAGGGACCCTTGATCCAGACTGATTGTTCTGTTGCAATATCGGCGCAGGCGGTAGATACCGGTGCCTGTGTGGAGTTTGCAAAGATATTATTATCTTATGATATCCAGAAGAGCATAGCCATGAACGACACGTTTGTGCTGAACCGGAAAGCACTCAGGGATGCATCAGAGATCGCCATAGATTTTTATAACAACGGCGGCGCCGAGAGTTCTAACGGCAATGGCGTCAGCACAATAAACGGCAAGTTCACGACAGAAGATATTGATAATGCCGAAAAGGTCATAATGAGCTGTTCCAGGATCGATTCGGAGGATGCTGCGATCAGCATGATACTCATAGAGGAAATGCCTGCTTATTTCCTTGACCAGAAAGATCTCGGCAAAGTCATAAAGGTAGCCGAAAACAGGATACAGAAAGTCCTGGATGAACGTGGAGGCGGTTCTTAGACCGGATCAGATACTTTTTGCCGCTTCGGCCATGAGCGCCGTGAATCCGAGCGTCAGGAGCAGTGCTATCACAAAAGCAATGCTGATGAAGACGATGTTTACGACCGACCACTTGCTCTTGGGGTTGATGACCTTCGCTGCGATCGACGGAGCAAGCCCCAGCAAGGTGAATACACCGCATAAGATCATGAATATGATGCCATTCTTTGTGCTGCCTGTGTTTTTGTAGATTAATGCTATAAGCCACCAGTATACTGCTACCGGATTGGCTGTAAGGAACACGCAAGACAGTCCCGTCGCCAGCCCGTTGAGGATGGTGGAGAGTTCTTCCTGCCTGCTTACAGGCGGATAATAGACTGCTGCATAATTCTTTTTGGTTTTCTTGCTCATTTTAATCTACCCGGACACCATTATACCACGCCGCAATATGTGCTGTGTTCTCGTTCATTCCGCGAAAAAACGGTGAGCAAACCGGCGTAAAAAACCGAAAGCCGCCGGGATAACCTCTCAACCCGGCGGCTCTCTTTTTATATAAAGGAAGCACTGTATTCAACTTATACTCTGATTTTATCAGCGACCGGGCTGCTTGGGTAGTGCGTATTATTCTTTTTCTGTCTGTTTTGCGAGCCAGTTTTCGCGGAGAGCCTCTTTTTTGTCCTGAACGGATGCCAGGGTCTCGAGGTATTCCTGCTGCTCCTTCAAAAGTTCCTGGAGCTCGGCTTTTGCCGTGCGCTTATCCTTGCGTCCCTGAATCAGACAGGACAATATTATGGGGGCCAGACAGGCAGCGGAAGCTACGAGATAAATCCATGCATGAGGTTCACGTATAAGGCCGTACACTATGAACGCAATAGTTCCGATGATCGCACATATAACAAAGATGATCGACGAAGGTGTCCAGGGTGTCTTTGGTTTCTTTTCCGGATGGGCCTTGAGGTCGGCCTCCTTGATCTTATTGTCGAGCTTGCTGAGCTTTTTATAGATGTTCTGTTCACGGGTATCCAGCTTAAGCCATTTCGGATCAGTAAGCAGCAGAAGATGTTCTGATTCCTTGCAGTGCGGGCAGGTAACGGCGGGTCCTTCTGTGCGGGTGACATAAAGCCTGTGGCAGCCAGGGCATTTTTCAAGTTTGTATTCCATATTTATCCCCTTTTCGAGCGCGAAAAAATATCCTACAGCAAATATATTATTAGCAACTCCCCTAATATTCAAGTTGCCTCAACGATGCCGGCACATAAATGCTAAAATAGTGTTTAAGCGCGGAATGAAACGCTTAAAAGACCAGGAGGGATAATAATGAATCCGAAATTTATAAAAAAATTAGACTTATTAGCTTCTAACAGGAAGGCTCTTAACGGCGCGTTCGTAATGGAGATGGGAATGAGCATGGTAGTCGGCTCTCTCATTCTCGCGGGTGCAGGCAAAGAGGCTGACATAGGTAAGATGAAGGAAGCAAGAAAGATATTGAAGAAGAAGGCCCCGGTATTCTCGGCATTCAGAGATTCCATAGAACTTGTAGTCGTATCGAGAATGACACTGGCAGATGATCCGGAAAAGTATTTCGATGATCTTGTAACTGTATACAACATACTGAAGAAGGGCAGGTTCATGGAGGATTCGTATTATATCCTTTCCGCCATGATCATCTGCGACAGGAACCGCAAGGATCAGGCTGAGGAGATCTGCGAGAGAACAAATGAGATAATGCGCCGCATGAGCAAGGAGCATCCGCTCCTGACATCATCTGAAGATCTTGCGATGGCGGTCCTCCTTGCCATGACAGACAGGGATGTCGACAGAATAATCGAAGATATGGAAGAGTGCTTCACATACGCTAAGAAGGAACTCAAGATCAAAGCTGATTCCAATTCGCTTCAGAACCTTTGCCAGATCCTCGCATTGAGTGAAGGCAACATGAAGGCCAAGTGCGACAAGGTTGCAGAGCTTTTCGCATCATTCAGGGACCACGGAATGAAGTACGGTACGTATCTCGAATTCCCGGCGCTCGCCACGATCATCGATGCTGATGTTCCCACGGACGAGCTTGTGGGCGAGATCTGTGAAGCAGCTGAATATCTCAAGAAGAATAAGGGCTTCAGCAACTGGAACATGGACAGCAAGAGCCGCCTCATGTTCGCGACACTTATTGCAAGCGAAGTCTATTCCAATGACAGGAATTCTTCAGAGGGCGTCGTAAACAAGGCTGTTGTCCTGAACTCCACACTTGCGATGGCTATCGCCGAGGAGATCGCGATCCTTGTCATCATGCTCTGTGTCATGACAACAAACAACAACTGATATTTTTGTGCGGCCGCTGTTTTGGCCCGGATTTCCGGTAATACTTCCGGCATATACCGGAACTTTTACCGGAAAACATTTAAGCCCGTAGAGGAATAGAAACAGAAAAATAAACCGGCAGGACGGTGGGGGTGTTCTGCCGGTTTTTATTTCAGAAAAGGCCTAAACCTTAACTTACTTCTTCAACTCTTACATTCGTGATATGGATCGTCGCGGTATCGCCGTGCTTACCCATATTGAATTCAAGACGTCCGTTGTTATCGTCCTTCTGGGTCATGTCGAAGTCGAATGTAAAAGTCTGCCATTCGGTCGTCAGGTCGATCGATGTATCCGGGAGATATCTTATCCACCCGGCGTTCGGTGCCGAAACGCACACGATGCACTTACGCGCCTCGTCGGCCTTTATGTCGAACGTGACTCTGTATGAATGTCCTTTCCGCATTGGCAGATCAGGATGAACGAGCTGTACTGAATACTCCTCCGTGCCGCAGTTGGTCGATGTGATGATCATCTCGCCGTCCTTGATCTCTGCTGCGCCTTCGCCGCCGTTGAAAAGAAGGAACTTCCAGTCTGTGTCATCCTCAAGGTCCTCAGCTACTGAGAAGTCTCCGTTACGGATGAAGTTGCCGTCGGCCAATGCCTCGCGGAAAGGTTTCTCAGGCTTGGTGACATTGGTATCGTATTCGGATTTCTGATATACGCGGACGTAATCGATAAGGAATTCAGCCTTCGAGAAATCCGTTGTCTCGTCAGGATTGCCGGGCCAGTTGCCGCCGACAGCGAGGTTCATCTGTACAAAGAAAGGCTGGTTGAAGGGTGCCGGATAGGGCTTCTCTTCTGCGCCTTCGACTGCCGTAAACCAGTCATTGCATGTGAGTACCAGTTCGCCGTCTGTGTAGAAACGCATCTCGCCGGGTTCCCACTCGACGGAGTATTCGTGGAACTTTGAAGAAAAGCTCTCGTCGCCCGTCTTGGTGATCGTGCCCTGCTGCTCAGCATGAGGCTCACCATAGTGGATCGTTGAATATGAGATAGTCGTGTCGTTGCCAAGGGACTCCATGATGTCGATCTCGCCGCACTTGGGCCACTGACCGTAGTAGGATTCCTGCTTAGGCATCATCCAGATTGCCGGCCATAAGCCCTGTCCTTCAGGAACCTTGGCGGATACGACAACTTTGCCATACAGGAAGTCTGTCTTGTTCTGTCCCGTGACCTTGCCGGACGTGTAATAAGGCTTGCCGTCCTTCTCGGTCTTTATTGCCTTCAAGACGAGGTTGCCGTTCTTTACGAAAACGTTGTCTGTGGAAGTCGTGTACTCCTGCAGTTCGTTGTTCGTCCAGCCCGGCTGGTGCGGCTCGTAATTCCACTTGGACTTATCCATTTCCTTGCCGTCGAACTCGTCGCTCCAGAGCAGATTGTAACCTTCAAGCTGAGGTGTCTCTGTCTTCTTGGGAGCGCAGGCTGCCATGGGCAGGAGCATGGAGATTACCAGTACCGAGCTGATCAACTTTTTGCTTTTCATAACTGCCTCCTCAGACCAAATAACCGTTCCGCCCACAAAATATCAAATTCGCTGCCTGCTATTATTGCTTTTTCATAACCAAAATTTATGTTTTCTTGCTATAATATACATCAGTAAAATTGCCATTCAGGCGAAACCACCGGAGGTCAGGACATGGCAGTACCGCGTAAAAAGATATCCTACCAGGAGTTCCTGCACAGGGAATATGAGTTTTTCCGCGCTCCGCTCGCGCCTGAGATGGAGTTCTACGAGACGATCCGCTCCGGGAATCTCCGCAAGGTCCGCACTCTTCTTAATGAGCCTTTTCACCTTAAGAAAGGTCTGGGAATCCTCTCAGAAGACCCCCTTCAGAACCTGAAATATCACTTCACGATCACAGTCGCCATGGTCGCGCGCTTCTGCATTTACGGCGGGTTGTCGCAGGCGGAGTCATATTCATTAAGTGACTACTATATCAACCAGGCTGACGTGGCAGGGACGCCCGAAGAGATATCGGATATCCATAATGAGATGTGCCTTCACTATGCAAAGCAGATGTCGGCGCTTCAGATCGGCGCTATCTCTTCAAAAGCCGTCAGCACCTGCATCGATTATATCTACGATCACCTTCACACGCGCATCGCGCTTGAGAGCCTTGCTTCGGTCACGAACCTCTCGGCGCCCTATCTGTCGCGCCTGTTTAAGAAAGAGACCGGCTACTCCGTAAGCGGATACATCCTGAACAAGAAGCTTGAGACGGCCAAATCAATGCTGTCCTCATCGGACTATTCAATAGCGGAGATATCCGCGTCGCTGGCGTTTCCGAGCCAGAGCTATTTTACGAATGTGCTCAAGAAGGACTGCGGTATGACGCCCAAGGAATACCGTGCAGCGAACCGCGCCACGAGCAGGCTCCTAAGGCAGAGCCGTTAGCGAAGTCCGTTGGCATGCTCTTCGGATTATCTGTGGGACAAAACAATCGCAATCTGCGGTTGCTGGAAATTCGGCATCATGAGATAACCCAAAATTGCGGCAAACAATGCGGCAGTGCCTCATTGTTGCAACATTATTTATCGTTTTTCAACAAAAAATGAGGCAACCAATGTGGGGACGCCGCATCGCTTGCCTCATTGGACGCCACATTGAGTGCCGCATTGAATGCCTCATTGCAGTTGCATAGCCGGATGCTTTATCGACTTTTCGCGCGCTCGAAAATATGACCTTTTCACATAAATCTTGCAAAAATCTCTGAAATGGTATAATTGACCTGGTTGGTAAAAGAAATTTAATCACGGGGTGAAAAAATGGAAAAGAAACAGATCATCATAGTTGTTGCGTCAGTACTTGCTGTATTGGCACTTATTATCGGCATTATCATCGGCGTCAAATCCTGCGGAAAGGGAAGCGA
>JAEEGL012916882.1_pt1 | contig 11986 bp, 13 predicted proteins | sample 9134231 | NCBI WGS metagenome assembly JAEEGL01 (sample SAMN16246548, study PRJNA631951) | gut metagenome | biome: gut microbiome; feature: rumen; material: fiber-attached | host: Bos | place: Iran: Karaj | collected 2018-10
CACCTATGTTGGCTCAGGAGGGGAGGGAAAAAAATGGAAGTCAGAGTCGGAGAAAACGAATCCCTGGAAAGCGCTCTCAAGCGTTGGAAGCGCAAGTGCGCCCGCAGTGGCGTCCTCGCCGAGGTCCGTCGTCGTGAGCACTACGAGAAGCCCAGTGTGAAGCGCAAGAAGAAGGCTGAAGCCGCCCGCAAGCGCAAGTATTGAGCTTAACAAAGCAAGTCAAAGCAGGAGAAGTCGAACGACTTCTCCTTTTTTGATGCGGGAACGCATAGCGTCATAGGGCTTCCACCTGCTTCGCCAGGCGGATAAAGTCGCTGCGGATGTTCCATTCCTTTTCCTGATCCAGCCAGCCGAATTTGACCGAATAGCGTGTTTGACCGTCACGAAAGCGCAGCATGGTCATGCTAGCCAGCTGCTCTGGGCTCAAGAGATACCGCAACAGTTTTTCCGGGCAGAAGCAAGCACCCTCTCCAAGATAGCACATTTCAATCAGCGTCTCCATGTTGCCGGAGCTGGTTTTGACCTCCGGCACGATGCCCGCCTGCCGAACGATCTTTCTGGCGATCCGCCCCGACACGCTGAATGCGCTGCTCATAAGAAACGGAACTTCCGCCAAGAGGCGCACATCCTGTTCCTGCGTCAAGGACATCCGTATCCGCTCCGCGCTGCCGCGGAAGCGCTCCTGCAGCAGCCTGTCGGATACGGCGAGAACGATCTCGTCCTCATAGTAGTCCTCCAGGACGATCCCTCGATCCTCCTCGGAGAAATCCCCTATGGCCATGTCGATCTCCCCCTCATGCAGGGCTTCCAGCAGCATGTCGTTCTTGTCCTCCACCACAGCCACTTCCACCATTGGATAGGTCTCGTGAAAGGCGTGGATGAGCTTGGGCATGAGGAATCGACCCCGATTCACCGCCACACCGATGCGCAGGCGGCCGCGGATGCCCTGGCCGATCTCGGCAAAATCCCGAAGCATGCGATCGTAATTCTGCTGAAAGGCTTTGGCATATATCAAGAAGCGCTCGCCCCCATAGGTCAGCTCCAAGGGGATATGCCGAAGGAACAGCTTGCAGCCCAGCTCCCGTTCCAAAGCTGCGATGCTGGCGCTCAGGGTCTGCTGTGTGATGAACAGCTCCTCCGCTGCTTGAGAGAAACTGCGTTTCCTTGCCACCTGCAAAAAATACTGGATGCTCTGGAAGTTCATGTGCTCACCTCGTAAAACAAATTCTATTTGTATTATATACAACTTTTAACAGTTTGACAACGATATTATTTGGTAGTATGGTGAGCACAGAGAGAAAACCTGTTCAGAAGACACAAAAAAACGAGACCAGAAAGGAGCATATCATGACCAAGGCAAGCAGCATCGACAAGCACGCATACGACCAGAAAAAGTTCTACGCTGATTTTGAACTGAACATCGACGTGATCACCGATGAGATCAACAACTACATACAAAACAGAGGCGGCTGTCCCGTGATCCTGTCCGGGTTGGGCCCCATCTGAGCCTCCTAAAAAGGAGAAGCCGGGATCGAAAGCGACGCGATCCCGGCTCCTTTTCTTTTGGCAACAGCTGCTGTGCCATCAACCACGCCTATTTTGCTCTTCCCCCTTTCCCTGAGCATGAAAATAGTGTATGATATAAAATAGAGAATTATGGAAAGGAATCCTTGAATATGAGAAACGTGGTTCTTGCCGGCGCGTGCCGGACCCCCATCGGCACCATGGGCGGGGCGTTGAGCTCCAAATCCGCCGTGGAGCTGGGCGCCCTGGTCATTTCGGAAGCCCTGCAGCGAGCCAAAGTGCCTGCAAGCGCGGTGGACATGGTCTACATGGGCTGCGTCATCCAGGCGGCCCTGGGCCAGAACGTGGCCCGGCAGTGCGCCCTGAAAGCCGGGCTCCCTGTGGAGACCCCGGCTATGACCGTGAACGTGGTATGCGGCTCCGGTCTTGCGGCGGTGAACATGGGCGCTGCCCTGATCGCTTCCGGTGATGCGGACATCGTGGTGGCGGGCGGCACGGAGAGCATGAGCAACGCCCCCTTCGCCCTTCCCAAGGCCCGGTTCGGCTATCGCATGAACAACGGCACCCTGGTGGACGCCATGGTCAACGACGCCCTCTGGGACGCCTTCAACGACTACCACATGGGCATCACCGCCGAGAACGTGGCGGAGCGCTGGGGCATCACCCGGCAGGAGCTGGACGAGTTCTCCGCCTGTTCCCAGCAGAAGTGCGCCAAAGCCACGGCCGAAGGCAGATTCCGGGACGAGATCGTGCCCGTCACCGTGAAGCAGAAGAAGCAGACCCTGGTGGTGGACACGGACGAGGGGCCTCGGCCCACCACCACCGTGGAGATCCTTGCAAAGCTCAAGCCCGCCTTCAAGCCTGACGGCGTGGTCACCGCGGGCAACGCCTCCGGCATCAACGACGGGGCTGCCGCCGTGGTCCTGCTGTCCGAAGAGAAGGCGAAGGAGCTGGGCGTAGTGCCCATGGCCCGGTTCGTGACGGGCGCTCTCGCCGGCGTGGACCCAGCCATCATGGGCGTAGGGCCCGTAGCCGCCAGCAAAAAGGTCATGCAGAAGGCGGGGCTCACCGTGGAGGATTTCGACCTCATCGAGGCCAACGAAGCCTTTGCCGCCCAGTCCGTGGCGGTGGCCCGGGAGCTGGGCTTCGATCCCGAGAAGCTGAACGTGAACGGTGGTGCCATCGCCCTGGGCCATCCCGTAGGCGCCTCCGGCTGCCGCATCCTGGTGACATTGCTCCACGAGATGCAGCGGCGGGGCGCCAAGAAGGGCCTGGCTACCCTGTGCATCGGCGGCGGCATGGGCTGCGCCACCATCGTCGAACGGGACTAAGGAGGCCGTTATGTCCTATGTAACTTCCCTGCAGGAGGGACCCCTCCTGACCCTGATTCTGAACCGGTCGGAATCGCTGAACGCCCTGAACGCCCAGGTCCTGGACGACCTTTCCGCGGCCCTGGACGCGGTGGACCTCGACACCGTCCGCTGCCTCATCTTCACCGGTGCGGGCGAGAAGGCCTTCGCCGCCGGCGCGGACATCGCCGCCATGGCCGACATGACCCCTGAGGAGGCGGCCGCCTTCTCCCGCCGGGGCAACGAGGTGTTCCGCCGGATCGAGACCTTCCCCCTCCCCACCATCGCCGCCGTGAACGGCTATGCCCTGGGCGGTGGGTGCGAGCTGGCCATGGCCTGTGACATGCGGCTGTGCAGTGAAACCGCCGTGTTCGGCCAGCCGGAGGTCACCCTGGGCATCACCCCGGGCTTCGGCGGCACCCAGCGGCTCATGCGCCTCGTGGGCATGGGCAAGGCCAAGGAGCTCATCTTCTCCGCCCGGAACGTGAAGGCTCCGAAGGCGTTGGAGATAGGCCTGGTCAACGCCGTCTATCCCCCAGAGGAGCTGCTGCCCGCGGCGAAGAAGCTGGGGGCGCGAATCGCGAAAAACGCTCCCATCGCCGTGCGAGCCTGCAAGGCCGCCATGAATGAAGGCATCGATCTGCCCATGGACGAGGCGGTGGACGCGGAGATCCGGGAGTTCTCCGGCTGCTTCGAGACGGAGGATCAGAAGAGAGGCATGGCCGCCTTTCTCAGCAAGCAGAAAAACGTGGAATTTGAAAACAGATAAGGAGGCAACTATGATCGTTGGCATCATCGGCGCCGGGACCATGGGGTCCGGCATCGCGCAGGCCTTCGCCCAGTGCGAGGGCTTTCAGGTCTGTCTGTGCGACATCACGGCGGAGCTGGCTGCCCGGGGCAAGAGCCGCATCGAGAACCAGCTCACCAAGCGGGTCCAAAAGGGCAAGATGACCGCGGACGCGGCCCAGGCCATTTTGGATCGGATCACCACCGGCACCAAGGACATCTGCGGCGACTGCGAGCTCATCGTGGAGGCCGCCTTCGAGAGCATGGACGTGAAGAAGCAGACCTTTACGGAGCTCATGGCCATCGCCAAGCCTACCTGCATCTTCGCCTCCAACACCTCGTCGCTCTCCATCACAGAGATCGGGGCGAAGCTGGACAGGCCCCTCATCGGCATGCACTTCTTCAACCCCGCTCCCGTGATGAAGCTCGTTGAGGTCATCGCGGGCATCAACACCCCCCGGGAGCTGGTGGACCGGGTCAAGGCCATCGCCGTTTCCCTGGGCAAGACCCCCGTGGAGGTGAACGAAGCCGCCGGGTTCGTAGTGAACCGCATCCTGATCCCCATGATCAATGAGGCGGTGGGCGTGTACGCCGAGGGCGTGGCCAGCGCGGAGGATATCGACACCGCCATGAAGCTGGGCGCCAACCACCCCATCGGCCCCCTAGCGTTGGGGGACATGATCGGTCTCGACGTGGTGCTGGCCATCATGGAGGTGCTGCAGGCGGAGACCGGGGACCCCAAGTACCGGCCCCATCCCCTGCTTAAAAAGATGGTCCGGGGCGGCCTGCTGGGCGTGAAGTCCGGCAAGGGCTTCTTTACCTACGATAAATAAGGAGGCGCCTATGGAAAACATCGACTACGAAGCCCTGGTCAGGGCGCTGAAGGACCGCCGGTTCCTGCCGGAGGTATTCGACACCGCCGCGGAAGCCAAAGCTGCGGCCCTCAGGATCATCGGCACCAGGAGCGTAGGCATCGGCGGCAGCGCCACCGTGCGGGACATGGGCCTGGCCGAAGCCCTGCAGACCAACGGGAATGAGGTGTACTGGCACTGGCTGGCGGCCAAGGAAGCCAAGCAGGCTGCCCGGGACAAGGCACTGAACGCGGACGTGTATATGTGCTCCGCCAACGCCCTGACCACGGACGGACGGCTGGTCAACATCGACGGCACGGGCAACCGGGCCGCGGGCCTCATCTACGGCCCCCATGAAGTGGTGGTCATCGTGGGCAAGAACAAGATCGTCAACGGCCTCGACGAGGCCATCGACCGCACCAAACGGGACGCCTGCCCCGCCAACGCCCGGCGGCTGGGCCTGGACACCCCCTGCGCCAAGACCGGTCAGTGCTACGACTGCCGCACCACCGCCCGCATGTGCAACGTGACCTTCATCCTGGAGGCCCCCACTCGGCCGGTGAAGGCCTTCCACGTGCTGATCGTGAAGGAAGACCTGGGGCTGTAACCCACGCATACGAAAAGGAGAAGGCGTCGTGCCTTCTCCTTTTTCATGCATCTACTCTATCTCCAGTGCTTGAGCTGGGAGAGATACCCGTCGTACATGGCCCGGCGCTGGGGCTCGGGCTGATTGTCCGGGTTGGGCGCGTGTTGAAGCAGGAAGTCCAGCAAGGCATCCTTGGAGGCGTAGACGAAGGTGCCGTCCGCATAGCACCAGGTGCAATAGTCCTCGTTGAAGGAGCCGTCCGGCTCCCGGCTGATCATGCCGTCCTCCGTGAGGGGCATGCCGCAGCACTGGCAATAAAGGGTCCGGGGCGATCCCAGAAGAGTGTTGATGGACACGTCGTAGACCCGGGACAGGAGTTTCAGGGTGTCCGTGTTGGGCTGGGTCTCCCCCGTTTCCCACCGGCTCACCGCCTGCCGGGTGACCAACACCTTCTCGGCCAGCTGCTCCTGGGTCAGGCCCTTTTTCTCGCGCAGAGACTTCAAAACTTCATAGGCTTCCATATGTTTTCCTCCCGATGTTGATACCCCTAGTATATCTGCAATTGGCAGATTGGCAAGCAACCCGCTGTTGCGTAAGAATGACCGAAGGTCAAATCATGGAGCTGCGAACTGCCAGAAGCAGTTTGCAGCGAGAAATCATGCCGCCAGGCAAATCATGGCCGAAGGTCAAATCATTTTCCATTTGTTATAGGTCGTCCTTCGCTGCATTCTTCTTTGCCGTCGTTATGGATGCAGTAAGGATCTTACGGATCTTGCTGCACTGCGTATGAAGCCGTTTATGCTCCTCCTGCTTCAGTATTTTCGCTTCACAAAAAATGTCCAACCAGTATTCCGTTTCGTAACACTCTTTCATAGCGATCTGGAGCTTGTTGATAAAGTCGTCACGGCTGGCAGCGTAGTTCGCCTCGTGGATATTCGCTCCGATGCTGGTACCGCAACGCAACAGCTGATTGATCAACGAGTTGCCTCGCCTGTTCTCCTTGATCTCGCTGCACAATGTTATAATATCAACAGCAAAAGCTTTCGATAACATCACAAGCGGGTTTGCGTCCATTGTCGTTCCTCTAATAATGATTTGGCGGCGTTGCCGCCATGATTTGCGTATAACGCATGATTTCTCGGTGCGATATGCCATGGGCATCTCGCATCTCCATGATTTGAACAACGCCCGGAAAACCGGGCGTTGTTCATAAAAAGTTATTCCGCTTTCTTCTTCCCGAACAGTATCTTCCCGAACAATACCCCGCAGAGGGCCAGGAAATAGACCGCCAGGATGCCGAAGACCAGCCAGGTGGTGGTAGGCTGGTTCTGGGCGATGAGCCCCAGGACCAGGAGGAAGGGCGCGCCCAGGAGCACGGCATAAAGGTTCTGGAAGATCAGATTCTCCGCCGCGGGGGTCTCGAAGAGGGGATCGATCTCCCGGCAGAGGATGAGGCCCGTGCTGAGGGTGCCCGTGAGCATGCCGTAGAAGCAGAGGAACTGCTCGTGGGCGTAGGTCGGGAACAGCTTCTGGCTGGCGAAGCGAACAAAGAGGAAGGTCACGATGGCGCCCGCCGCGCAGATGAGCAGCAGGGGCACGATGAACTCCGGATGGGCAAAGGCCGTGAGGTCGATGGAGGCGATGGAGGCCACCACCATGATGTCGAACATCCAGCCGGAGATGCGGTTGAGGAGGAAGGTGTTGCGGTATTCCCGCTGCATCCAGCCCGCCTTGCGGAACCCCCGGAACAGGGCTTTCACGATCACGCAGGCCAGCAGGCCAAACAGGAAGTTGAAGCCCCAGATGGTGGACTGGAGGGTCTTCACATAGAAGGGGATGGCGCCGAAGGCCCCGTCGATGCCCTTCATAATGCCGTAGGCCAGAATGTAGGTGGCCAGGACCAGGGCGGCCTGGACGGTGAACTTGTCCATGCTCTCGCTGAGGGGGATCTCGCCCTTGCCGGTGATGGTCTCGGCGCTCAGGTTCTCCGCCTCGTCGGCGTTCTCCGCCATCTTCAACTTGCCCTTGCGCTGCATCACGTTCATGTACAGCACGCCGCCCACGCTGGCGGACACGAATCCCATGGCCGCCACGGTAAGGCCGAAGCTGGAGCCGTTGACAAAGCCGTAGCTGTTCTCGAAGGTGAGACCCCAGTTGAAGGCCTGACCCGGGCCCTGTCCGTAGCCCAGGGGCAGCAGGATGCCGCTGGAGGCGAAGACCTTGCCCTTGAAAAGGTAGAAGAAGGCCAGGGTGATGAGCAGGCCCACCACGCCCTGAATGAGGTACCCGCAGACAGTGATGGCGCCGGAGCGGAAGATCTCCCGGTTCCGATGCTTGTTTTTGACCCGCTGGCTCCGCTTCAGGGACATGGCCACCACGCCGAGGCCCAACCCGTGATAGGTCATGGCCTCCAGGGTGATGAGGTTGTTGCCGCTTCTAAAAAAGCTGACGCCGGAAAATGCCCGATAGATGCCGTCCCCGATGAGCAGCAAAAAGCCCGCCAGCACCGCGCCGGGCAGCAGGGATCGCCGTAGCAGCGGGATCATCCGCCGCAGGGCTCCCGCCAGCAGCAGGGCCCCGGAGAGGATGGCGAGCATGATGATGAAGTTCCAGACCTCAATGTTCTGGAAGCTGGTGAATTCAGATACGGCAGCGCGAATGATCATAGGTTCTCCTTGCTTTGCGGCGTCCTGTTTGGGGGCGACGCCTTACCCCTTCAGCAGCTCGTCCTTCTCCATGAGGGCGTTCCACTTGTCCAGGGAATCGTCCAGGATGGTCGTGAGCTTCTCCGTTTCCTCCCGGGTCATATGCAGGGCGATGCGCTTTGCGAGCACCCGGCAGCTCTGCTCGAAGACCGGGCCGCAGCCCTTGAACTTATCCGTTAGCTCCAGATGATACTCCCGCCGATCCTTTTCGGAGGGGACCCTACTCACATAGCCCTTGCGAATGAGGCAGTTGACCCGGTAGGTGGCGTTACTCTGGGAGATGCCGGTGAATCGGGCGAACTGGGAGATGGTTGGCCGCTCCATGGCCTCGATGCCCTCCAGGCAAAATATCTCCATGGGCGTCAGATCCTGGCTCTCCTCCCGCACGGTGATAAACATTTTCCGAAGAAATCCCAGCCGCATGCGCAGCATGACCCGGGTCAGTGATTCGGTCAGCATACGTTCACCCCCCTGAATGGACAAATTCCCCCATGTATTATTATAGTCCATTTATTTAGGAGCGTCAATGGAAAAACTACGCAAAAACGTATGCTTTTGCATAAAATGAGAGCTTCCGAGGCGATTTGGCCCGAAGCTCTCCTTTCAGGCGTCTATGAGGAGTGGGCCTTACTCGCCCTTGGCTTCCAGGTATTCGTTGATCTCGTTGACCAGGGCATCGGCGTCGATGCCGTGGACGACACAGGCCTGCTCCAGGTTCTCGAAATGGGACATCATACAGCCCAGGCAGTGCATGCCGGCGTTCATGAGAATCTCAGCGATGCCCTCGTCCATCATGACCATCTCCCGGATGTTCATATCTTTGGTGACTTCCTTCATTGTGGTATCTCCTTTTCTTTGTTGCTATGATAGTATACGCTCAGTTTCAGCTTTTGGCAACGAACTGATTCCGACATTTGGTGCAGGTGACCCGGATCTTGCCCTTGCCCCGGGGGACCCGGAGCCGCTGGGAGCACTGGGGGCAGATGAGATACCGATAGGTGCGGTACTCGTGCCACTGCTGTTTCCACTTGTCCAGCAGGCCGCCGGAAGAGGCCGTCGAGGCGGGCCGCCGGGCGCTGCCCGTGCCCTGAGAGGGCTTGTGGAAGAACTCCTTCACCGCCGTCACGATCGCGAGGAACTTCATGTTCTCGTTGTTGCGGGCGGCGGGATTCCTGGCGAAGAGGCGGACGCCCAGGAAGATGGCGGCCGCGGCGAACAGGAGGCGGAACAGGGTGCTGGCGGCGGCGTACCGGCTCAGCACGAAGCTCAGCAGATAGCAGACGCCGCAGGTGATGAGCAGGGCTTTGTTCAGTTCATCCAGCTTCAGCTTGGGTCTCATAGGTTCGTTTCCTTCCGATAGATGCAGTATCCTTCCGCGGGGACCAGGGCGCTCAGCACGCTGCGCACCTTAAGGCTCTCCCCGGTAAAGAGCTCGGTATATTGGCCGGAAAGGGGCATGGGCACCTCCCCGTCCTCCCCCTTATAGAGGAGGGAGGGATAGATGGACGCGGACACGGGCACGGCGCTTTGGTTCACCAGCAGCACCACGCACTCCTCCGCCCCGTAGCGGACCAGGGCGAAGCATTTGCCGGACACGGCGCCCATGCGGAAATGCCCCTGCTGGATGGCTTCGCTCCCCCGCCTGAGGCCGATGAGGGTCCGCATCGTATCCCGCATGACCAGGTCCTCCTGACCCCATGGATAGGGCCGCCGGTTGAAGGGGTCACCGCCGCCGGTCAGCCCCACCTCGTCCCCGTAGTAGACGCAGGGGACGCCGGGGAGCAGCATCTGCAAGGCGGTCCCGGCCAGGAAGAGGCGCTTGGCCCGCGCCAGGGTGGGCCCGTCGGGATGGAAGGCCGCCTGCTCCGCCCGACTGGCGCTGAACCGGTCCGGTCCCCCGGCCAGGTACGTGATGGCCCGGGTCTCGTCGTGGGACGAGAGCAGGTTCAAGCAGGCCTCCCGGAAGGGCCTCGGGTAGTTCTCGAACAGGGACCAGAGCCGCCGCTCCAGATCGAAGGCGCTCTCCTCGCCCCGGAGGAACCGCAGGATGCCCGTGCGCAGGGGATAGTTCATGGCGGAATCCAGCTCGTACCCGTCCACGTACCCCCGGCGGCCCTCGGGTCCCTGCTTGTTGGAGCAGTCCTCCCAGACCTCGCCGATGAGCACGTTTTGGGGGTCCTCCGCCTTTACCCGGGCGCGCACGTCCCGAATGAAACAATCTGGCAGCTCGTCGGCCACGTCCAGCCGCCAGCCGGAGGCGCCGGCCTGAAGCCACTTATGGAGCACGCCGTCGGGCCCGTGGATGAATTCGCCATAGCTGGGCTCCTTCTCCTCCACGTTGGGCAGGGTGTCGAAGCCCCACCAGCACTCGTAACGCTCGGGCCAGCGGGAGAACCGATACCAGGAAAAGTAGGGGGAATCGGTGTGATGGTAGGCACCGTTGCCGTACCGGTTGCGCTTGTCGAAGTAGCGGCTGTCCGCCCCCGTGTGGGAGAAGACGCCGTCCAAAACGATGCGGATGCCCCGCTCCTTCGCCTCGGCGCAGAGAGCTTTGAAATCCTCCTCCGTGCCCAGGAGCGGGTCGACGCGCTTATAATCCGCCGTGTTGTAGCGGTGGTTGCTGTCGGCTTCGAAGATGGGGTTGAGATAGATGCAGGTGATCCCCAGCTCCTCCAGATAGGGGAGCTTCTCCCGGATGCCGTTGAGATCGCCGCCGAAATAGTCGTCCGGAGCGTAGGTCCGGCTGCCGCCGTGAGGCCCGTAGACGGGCTCCTCCGCCCAGTTCCCATGGAGATACACCTTCCGCCCCATGCGCTGATGGTAGGCGGCGCCGGCGGCCATGGGCGCATGCTCGCTGCGACAGAAGCGGTCCGGGAATATCTGGTAGGCCACGGCCTGGCGGAACCAGGCGGGGGTCTCATAGTCCGCGGCGTAGACGGTGAGCTGCCAGAGCTCGCCCCGGTCCTCCCGAAGCTCGCCCCGCCCGGAGCTGCCGCAGTAGTACAGGTCCCGGCCATCCTGGCGGATGAGGAACCCATAGAACATGAGGCCCGGCTCGTCCATGGCCCGGATGCGCAAAACGACCTTCTCCCCTATCGGCCACATGGGCAGCACCCGCTCCCCCGACCGGTCCCGCAACAGCAGGAACACCTCGCCGCGGATGTCCGCGGCCTGGGCGGAGATCTCCACCTCCTGGTTCACCGTCACGGCACCCTGGGGACGGCGATAGGTTATGTCCAACGAATCATGCTGAAAATACATGATTTTATTATACTCATTCAGTCATTTTATGCAAGTCTGGCGCTGCCAAATGTTTCACCTTTTTCACAAGTTTCCGCCCATAGGCTTTTTTCCATAAAAACGTCGAAAAAAAGAGGATAATATTTCTCTCAAATCTTTGACGGCTGGGAAGAATACTGTTATACTGATGTGTATGACAAAGGATCGTATGACACAATTCCTCATAAAGTTCGCCTATGTGGCGGTGATCCTGGGCCTGATCTTCTTAGGGTTCAAGTACGTGCTGCCCCTGCTCATGCCCTTTTTATTGGGGTTCTTGGTTTCCGTGCTCCTGCGCAAGCCTGCCCTCTTCCTTTCCGAGAAGCTGAAGATCAACCGCCGGCTGGTGACCGCCATCCTGGTGATCCTGTTCTATATCCTGCTGGCCGTGCTGACGCTGCTCGTGGGCTCGGAGCTGTTCAACTTCGCCCGCACCTCCGTGTCCCGGTTCAACACGGTCATCATCCCCGCGGTGGAGAGCCTGACCGACATGGCCTCCCGCTGGACCAGCCGTCTCGACCCCAACGTGGTCAGTGTCCTGGAAGGGGTGGTCAACAGCGTGCTCCTGTCCCTGCGCTCCAAGATAGCGGAGCTCTCCACCCGCCTCATTACAGCCATCATGTCCGGCCTGCCCTCCAGCTTTCTGAACGTGCTGTTCATGATCATCGCCACCTTCTTCATCTCCATGGACTTTGGCTTCCTGCGCTGGGCCGTGGCGCGGCGGATCCGGGAGGAGAACTATACCAAGATCATCGCGGGGCTCAACTATTTGAAGACCACCCTGGGGCGGCTGCTTCGCTCCTACGTGCTCATCATGTGCATCACCTTCCTGGAACAGGCCATCGGCCTCACCATCCTGGGGGTGGAATATTCCCTGCTCATCGCCATGGCCATCGCCGTGTTCGA
>JAEEGL013724195.1_pt1 | contig 11986 bp, 8 predicted proteins | sample 9134231 | NCBI WGS metagenome assembly JAEEGL01 (sample SAMN16246548, study PRJNA631951) | gut metagenome | biome: gut microbiome; feature: rumen; material: fiber-attached | host: Bos | place: Iran: Karaj | collected 2018-10
GCAGTTGAGGCCGTGCATATTTGTGATAAGATGAATTATAACCGATAAAAAAACGACCATAATGATTTCTTTTGGCATCAAAGACGTAATCGACATCCTTCTTGTCGCCTTTCTGCTTTACTACATTTACCGTCTGATGAAACGTTCCAGTGCTGCCAACATCTTTACGGGAATTATTATCTTCATTCTCGTTTGGATTGTCGTTTCTCAGATATTTTCGATGCGCTTGCTCGGAACTATCCTCGACAAACTGGTTAGTATGGGAGCCCTTGCTTTGGTTGTGTTGTTTCAGGAAGAGATACGCCGTTTCTTTTCTTCGATAGGCACGCGCAGTTCCCGAATATCTTTCCTCAATTTGTTCCGTTCACGACGCAACGAGTCCCACCGCGACGAATACTTGCCCATTGTCATGGCTTGCAAAAACATGAGCCGCGACAAAGTAGGCGCTCTCATTGTGCTTGAACAGAACGTGGGGCTAAACGAATACATCGGTTCGGGCGAGATTATCAATGCCGACATCACGCAACGCCTGCTTGAAAATCTCTTTTTCAAGAATAGTCCGCTCCATGACGGAGCCGTCATTATCCGTGGCCGACGTATTGCCGCCGCAGGTTGTATTCTGCCCGTTTCTCACAATGTTGATATCCCCAAAAGCCTTGGTCTGCGTCACCGTGCCGCACTTGGCATTTCACAAAAAACAGATGCCGTCAGCGTGATTGTATCTGAGGAAACCGGCAACATATCTGTGGCCTACAACGGGCGCTTCCGTCTCGCCATAACCGCAGACGAACTCGAGAATATCCTCAACAATCCTAAGACGATCGAGTAACGCATCGCCTGAGCCGGTTGTTTTCCAATGTATATAAAACACGGTGCCCGCATCATCTGATGCAGGCACCGCGATGTTTATGTCCGTAGCCGTCTTATTTGGCGAAGTTGCGCGAGACAAAAGGTAGGCTCAAACGGAGTCCCGTGTGCCAATACTCCCAATTGTGAACGCCGTTGCGAACGCGGAATTCACACGGAATACCTGCGCGACGCATTTCCCTATGGAAGTCTTCGTTCACTTCAAGCAGGAAGTCGTCGTCGCCACAGTCGATAAACCAGCGCACAGTGCGGAGTTTCTGTTTCGTAGCATCGTCAGCCTTGCGCAGGAATTCGATGGCGGAGTGGTCGTGTACCGAACGCGACACAATAGCTTGTTTGTTTGTCGGATTCTTCTCCATGTCGTCTGTAATGGGTTGGTCAAGCCAGCCGCTGAATGCGTAACACGACGAGAACATTTCGGGATGGCGCTGACTGTATACCACACTGCCGCCGCCACCCATGGACAAGCCGCTCACAGCACGGTGTTGCTTGTCGCCAACTATGCGGTACTTTTTCTCAATGTAGGGTAAGAATTCCTCAAAAAAGAAACGCTCGTAAGGCCATCCCTCCATGTTGAAATAACCATTCCATACGGTGCTCGTAGGTTGGCCTCCCGCTTCCGGCATAATGACAATCATCGGCACACATTCGCCTGAGGAGATGAGTTCATCGATAACAATCTTCATACGTCCGTGCTGTTCCCAACCAGTGTGGGTGTCGCTCAATCCGTGCAGGAGATAGAGCACGGGATATTGGCGGTCGGTTTCCTTATCATAGCCCGTGGGCAGATAAACATTGTAGTGGCGCACGGCACCAAGCACTTTGCTTTGCAGACTGTCGGTCAAGAGACGTCCGGCATGCGTTGTTCCACCGAGTAGCAGCGACATGGCTGCGATTAGAAGGATTTTTTTTCTCATATTAGTTGTGATTTATAGATTGAAATTTCAGTTTGATTCGTTCCACGGCTTCTTCAGCGGTTGCCACGTCCAGTGTCGCTGCTTCCATAGGGCACAGCGCCGTCTGTGTGCGGTTCATGATGCACGGCACAGCCTGTGTGTATTCGTATTGAATGGAGGAACGCTTGAGCAGGTCGATTGCCGTGAGGCTGAGAGTGGGAGTGAAGAGCTTTTTGATTCCACCTGCAATCATCAGTGCCGCAGCTGCGCGGCCCACTATTTTATCCACAATGACGGAACCTTGGAGAAGGTCGGGTTCTGTCGTATATAGCAGGAACAAATCGCGGATGCCGCGCTCGTCAAATGTGCGTATTTCGTCGGCATGGCGCACTACAAGCGTGTGATTTCCCTCGTGGAGCAGGCGTATTAAGTCTTCCATGCCGCGAAGTTACAAATAATTCGTGTGATTCCGTACAATTAAACGGCGGTTTTTCAGATAAGAACAGATAACCTTTCGTCAGTTTTCACTACCTTTGCATTCAAAACAGAAAGGTTTGATTTCTACAGAACATTTGAGCGTTACTTTTGGCGCGAAGCCGCTTTTCAGTGACGTCTCCTTTGTGATAAATGCAAAGGAGCGCGTGGCACTTGTGGGCAAAAACGGTGCGGGCAAAAGTACGTTGCTCAAGATGCTCGCGGGGGAGCAGATGCCCACTTCCGGAAGGGTCAACCGCCGCACGGAATTGACCATAGGCTATCTTCCTCAGGTGATGCGCCTGGCTGACTCAACGACACTGATAGAAGAAACCGAGAAAGCCTTTGACTATGTCAGGGATATAGAAAACCAACTCAAACATACAAATGCTTTACTCGAACATAGTTCCGACTATAATTCACCTGAATATGCCGCTCTCATAGAGCGCAGCGCCCAACTCACGGACCGTCTCCACATGATGGGAGCTTACAACCGCCATGCCGAATTGGAGCGGACACTGCTCGGACTTGGCTTCCAGCAAAGCGACTTTGGCCGCCCCACAGCCGAATTTAGCGGCGGCTGGCGCATGCGTGTGGAATTGGCCAAGCTACTTCTGTTGCACCCGGACCTACTTCTGCTGGACGAACCCACAAATCATTTGGACATAGAGAGTATTGCGTGGCTCGAAGACTTTCTTATTCGCCAGTCTGGCGCACTTATTCTGGTCAGTCACGACCGTGCTTTCATCAATAACGTTACTTCGCGCACGTTGGAACTGTCTTGTGGGAAATTGATTGATTACCGTGTGCCGTACAACCAATATGTCCGGCTGCGCGAGGAACGTCGTGCGGCGCAAGTGCGGGCCTGGGAAAACCAACAAAAGGAAATCGCCGACATACGCGAATTTATCGAGCGCTTTAGATATAAACCGACGAAAGCAATTCAGGTACAGCAACGCATACATCAGCTTGAAAGAATCGTTCCAATTGAGATAGACGAAGTTGACAACGCTTCGCTGCATCTTAAGTTCCCTCCGACAGAGCGCAGCGGGGACTTTCCGCTGATTTGTGAGGATGTCCGTAAAGACTATGGTGAACATAATGTGTTCCATGACGTGGCTATGACCATCCGTCGCGGAGAAAAGGTGGCCTTTGTGGGGCGTAACGGCGAGGGAAAGTCTACTTTGGTGAAATGTATCATGCATCAGATTCCGTATGACGGCAGTCTTCGCGTCGGACACAATGTTACGATAGGTTATTACGCACAAAACCAGGCGCAACTGCTTGATGAATCCCTGACAGTCTATGATACCGTCGACCAGGCCGCAGTTGGTGAAATCCGAATGAAGATTCGTGACATCCTGGGTGCCTTTATGTTCGGCGGAGAAGCGTCAGACAAAAAAGTAAGTGTGCTTTCCGGCGGAGAAAGAAGCCGTTTGGCGATGATTCAGTTGCTTTTGCAACCGGTCAACTTCCTTATATTGGATGAACCAACCAATCATCTTGACATGCGTACCAAAGATGTATTGAAGGAAGCTATACTGGCGTTCGACGGAACGGCTATATTGGTGAGCCATGACCGTGATTTTCTGGACGGACTCGTAAGTAAAGTCTATGAGTTCGGAGGCGGGCGCGTGAAAGAACATCTTGGCGGCATCTATGATTTCCTGAATAAAAAGAAAATCTCACATTTGAGCGAACTTGAGGCTCCTGTGGCACCCATGGTGCAAGTGAAGAAGGCGAATGTGCCTTCCGCGTCGTCGCAGTCGTATGAACAGCAGAAGGAAATACGGCGCCGTCTGAAGCAAGCCGAACGTCAGGTTGCTGAAAGCGAACAGGCCGTTGCGCAACTTGAAGGTGCGTTACACTTGGTTGAAGACCGGCTGTCGACACCCGAAGGTGGGGCAGATATGGAGCTGATTAATAAACACGCATCGTTGTCTAAACAGCTTGAAGAAGCCATGTCGCAGTGGGAAACTTGGAGTGAAACTTTAGAATCATTGAAAAATAAAAACTTGGAATTATGATAAAACCTCTATTAACCTTTGGAGCTGTGGCCTTGTTTGGCCTGGTGACCATTACATCGAATGCAAAAGTGAAAAAGAGCGACACAAATCCTCACGGTATTGACGTGACTAATCTCAACCCGAATGTAAAGCCTGGCACAGACTTTTTTGATTTCGCCACGGCGGGATGGAATAAAAAGCATCCCTTACCTGCCGACCAGTCTCGCTATGGTTCGTTCAACTATCTCATAGATGAGAACGACAAGCGCATACGTGAAATCATCGAAACGACGGCTAACAAATCGTCTGACGGAGTTTCGGTGGAGAGTAAGGTAGGTGTGCTCTTCAATCAATATCTTGACACAGAGCGTCTCAATTCTGAAGGAATCAAACCCTTGATGAAGTATGTGAACGAGATAGATGCTCTTCCCGATGACCAACTTTCGCTGATGATAGGCAAACTGGCGCGTTACGGAGTCAGTTGTTTCTTCCTCATAGGTACCGAAGCCGACGCCAAAGACAGTAAAATGAATCTTGTACAATTGATGCAGGGCGGTCTGTCTATGGGTCAGCGCGACTATTATTTGGATTCCGACGAGCCAACTGCGAAAATCAGGGAAGCATACAAAGTTTTCGGAGAAAAAGTGTTTGGCAAGCTCTATCCGAAAGCCTCTCCGGCCGAATTGACAAAAAAGATGGGCGACGTCATAAACATTGAAACGAGGTTGGCACGCTCGTTTAAGACGAACGCAGCCTTACGTGTGCCCGAGGATAATTATCATAAGATGTCGTATGACGGACTTAAGAAGGACTATGTCGGAGTTAATTTTGACGATGTCCTACGTGGTTGCCGTTACAGGCCATTTACTGAAATCAATGTGGGACAACCCGAAGCCCTCAACGAAGTTATGGCGATTTTTAAAGAAGAACCGGCTTCGGCAATCAAGAACTATATGATTTTCCGCGCAAGTGTGAACGCGCTGAACTATCTTTCGGACGACTTACGCAGTCTTCATTTCGATTTCTACGGAAAAACGATGGCTGGTATCGAACAAGAACAGCCGCGATGGAAAGATGGCGTCAACTTATGCAATGGTCTTTTGGGCGAAGCCATAGGTAAACTCTACGCTGCCAAATATTTTCCCGAGGAAGCCAAACAACGCATGAAGACTCTCGTTTCAAATCTTCAGCAAGCCCTGGGTGAACGCATCTTGGCGCAAGATTGGATGAGCGATGTGACGAAACAGAAAGCGCTGGAGAAACTTGGCTCGTTCTATGTCAAGATTGGCTACCCCGACAAATGGCGTGACTGGTCGGAACTTCAAGTTAGCGCGACGAATTCCCTGCTTGACAATGTGCTAATCACGACTGCTTTCAACGAAGACTATTATGCCGACAAGACAGTCAATCGTCCTGTTGACCGAGACCAATGGTACATGACGCCACAAACGGTTAACGCGTATTATAATCCGCCTACGAACGAAATATGTTTCCCTGCCGGCATCCTACAATACCCGTTCTTCGACATGAAAGCCGATGACGCATTCAATTACGGGGCTATAGGCGTCGTTATAGGGCACGAGATGACACACGGGTTTGATGACCAGGGCCGCAAGTATGACAAAGAAGGCAACATGGTTGAGTGGTGGTCGGCCGATGACAGCCGTCGTTTCAACGAACGCGCACAAGTGATCATCGATTTCTTTAATAACATAAAGGTTCTGCCGGATTTGAACGGCAACGGTCCACTTACGGCCGGCGAAAACCTGGCTGACCACGGCGGACTGCAAGTCGCGTTCACCGCATTCAAAAATGCGACGAAGAATCAAGCACTCAAAAAGTACAAAGGCTTTTCTGCCGAGCAGCGTTTCTTTATTGCTTACGCCGGTGTTTGGGCCGGGAGCATCCGTGAGGCAGAAATTCGCAAGCGAACCAAAATGGACCCGCATTCTCTCGGACGTTGGCGTGTGAACGGTGCACTTCCACACATCGATGCCTGGTATGACGCCTTTGGAATCAAAGCCAGCGACCCGTTGTTCGTACCTAAGGACAAGCGTGTCACTATTTGGTAATGTTATGTCTCCTTTAACTCCCGTCAGATGCCTCTAATTCTCCGCAAAGACCTGCCTTGTATTCCTTCGCTGCGACGTGAAGGAATCGATATCCATGATAAGGCACCTTCAGATGTAACTCCGTTGCGGTTACTTCTGATAAATTTGATGCCACAAAAGGAAGAGTCCGAAATGGAATACTTTCGCATGCTGGCACATCCGACCTTATGGGTGGAAATTACGCTTGTAAAGATGTCAGGTCAGACCTACAAGACGACACCACAAAGCTATGTTGACGCTTACTACAAGGACGTGGCGCGCATAATGGACAGCGGAGAGCATTATGACGGACTCGTGGTGACGGGCGCACCGGTTGAAAAGCTGCCGTTCGAAGATGTGCGCTACTGGCCCCAACTTGTGGAAGTCTTTCATTGGGCTGAGAGCCACGTGAACGCATTTCTGAGCATTTGTTGGGGAGCTCAGGCGGCCTTGAAGGCACTTTACGGCGTGGAGAAGCATGATTTGCCGGAGAAAATGTTCGGTATTTTCCGCCAAGATATACATGTGCCTTCCTGTCCGCTGTTCCGTGGACTCTATGACCGATTTAATATGCCGCATAGCCGACATACGGAAGTTTATGTCAGAGATATTCTGGCGCATCCCAAACTTACGCTTTTGGCAAGTTCCCCCTTGTCGGGCGCATCTGTGATTCAGGCGGAAGGGGGGCGGCAGTTGTTCGTCACAGGTCACTTGGAGTACATGCCAGGTCGCTTGGCGTTTGAATATGAGAGGGACTTGAAAAAGCATTTGCCCATTCATGTGCCTTGCAATTACTTTGAAAATGATGACCCGAAGGGACCTGTGCGCGACAGTTGGCGGGATGGGGCCCGGCGGTTCTATCATAATTGGTTGGAGAACTATGTAAACCGCGCCTAAAAGGTTTTTCGTCAGATGCATCCCGAATCCCGTCCCGTCGAACTCCTGTCTCCCGCCAGAAATCTGGCATGTGGCGTCGAGGCCATCCGTTGTGGTGCCGACGCAGTCTATATTGGCGCGCCCAGTTTCGGAGCCCGTGCGGCGGCAGGCAATTCTGTGGACGACATAGGCCGGCTTGCCGACTATGCCCATCAATATGGTGTCCGCGTATATGCAACTATGAACACCATTCTTTATGATAATGAACTTGACGAGGCATATCAGTTGGCCATGAGTCTGTATCGTGCCGGTGTAGATGCCCTTATCGCGCAAGATATGGCGCTTTTGGAAATGCATTTGCCCATTCCGCTTAACGCCAGCACGCAGATGGACAACCGCACACCCGAGCACGTACGGGCTTTGCAAGACTTGGGCTTTCGTAGAGTCATTCTGGCGCGTGAATTGTCTTTAGATGCCATCCGTGAAATCCGACGTGCCACGAACGTGGAACTTGAAGCCTTCGTGCACGGGGCACTTTGTGTGAGCTATAGCGGTCGTTGTTATGCTTCTCAGCATTGTTTTTCCCGCAGTGCCAATCGTGGCATGTGCGCACAGTTTTGTAGGTTGGCCTTTGATTTAGTTGACGGAGAGGACAACGTACTTCTGAAAGACAAACACCTGCTTTCGCTCAAGGATCTCAACCGTAGCCGCTCGCTTGAGGCACTTATGGATGCCGGAATTGGCTCGTTCAAGATAGAAGGTCGGCTTAAAGATGTTGATTACGTGAAGAACGTGACGGCTTACTACCGCATGGAAATTGACAAAATCCTATCTCGAAGGCACGAATACCGACGTGCGTCGTTCGGTCGCGAGCATATTGATTTTGAACCTAAGCTTGAGAAGTCGTTTAACCGTGGTTTTACCGAGTATTTCCTTTATGGCCGTACAGAAGATGTTTCCGCGCCCGCCACTCCCAAATCTGTCGGCGAACCTGTAGGACATGTGAAGTCCGTTCGCGGACGTGAAATAAAGGTAGGCGGACTCGCTGCGTTCCACAACGGTGACGGACTCTGTTATTTCGATACTAAAGGCCATTTGCAGGGATTTCGTGTCAATCGTGTTGAAGGTAACGTATTACATGTGGCAGAAGCCGTGCCCGAATTGCGGCTTCACACCCCTCTGTATCGCAATTACGATGCGGCGTTCGTTCAGATGCTTTCTCATAAGTCAGCTGAACGGACACTGAAGTTGGATTTATTGTTGCGGGAGACTGACTCTGGTTTCCTTTTGTCTGGAACAGATGAGGCCGGACGCAGCCTGCAAGTGTCTTTTCCTGATGAAAAACAACCGGCACGCACTCTGCAACGTCCGAGAGTGATTCAAGAACTTTCCAAGTTGGGTGGCACGTGCTATGAAGCCGGTGTCGTCAGCGTGGAGTGGGATATGGAGTACTTCTTACCCGCAGCCCGTGTGGCCGAATGGCGACGTACTTTTGTGGATAAACTGTTGGCGATGTCGCAGACGGTTTCTCCGAAGCCCCATGCGGTGTCTGAGACCGACGTTGTCCTACAACCCGTCAACGTGGCCAATCATGTGGCACGCCAATTCTATGAAAAGCGTACGCATGAGCCTGTTGAATCTGCCTATGAACTCCGTGCCCCGCAGCAAGGGGTTTTGCTGATGACGTGCAAGCATTGTATTCGCTACAGTGTGGGAGCCTGTCGCCGCTATCATCGTGATGGGACGCGTTTAAGTGAGCCTTTATATCTCCGTCTGCCCGATGGGCGACGTTTTAGCTTGGATTTCGATTGTAAACAATGTGAGATGAACGTGTATGATGCGAACTAAGAGCCTGCTGTTTTTGATTTTTCTGGTGCTGACATGTGTTTCGTGCCGACAGAGTGCGACCAACGACGAACCATTATGGACTTTGTCGGTAGAACAACAGGATTCGTTGACATTTGCCCGAACACGGCATTTTTCAGTCGGCTACAATTTCCGTGTTATAGCCGACAGCCTTACTCTTTACGCCGAGATACCCGCGATGCAGATGGGTCTGGAGCGTGGCGACAGCGTGATGGTGTACGCCACAGAGCCCCTTGTTGTCGCTGAAATGCGTAAAGTGCCTGCCGACAGCGTTTCAGAATTTTGGATAAAGGTTGCACGCGATCAGGAGTCGATGGGATGGACGGCCGAGGCCGATTTGCTGCGCTCTGTAGTCCCTGTAGATCCCATTTCAAGGTTTATACACACGTTCAGCAACCGCAGACTTGTCGCCGGAGCCGTTGTGATACTTCTTGCAGCCGTTGTGTTGCTTTACAGAAAGGTCAAGCGCGGCCGTATGCACATGATTCTGGTGCGTGACATCGCTTCGTTTTATCCCACGTCGGTTTGTCTTTGCACGGCTGTCGCAGCTGTGCTCTACAGGGCAGTACTTGCGTTCTCGCCTGACGCATGGGCAGAATTCTATCACTATCCTTCGTTGAACCCATTCCTGTGGTCGCCGTGGCTGGGTGCCTTTATTGCATCTGTATGGTTGTGGTTGATTTTGTTGTTAGCGGCTTGCGACGAGATACGTCGCAGTTTACCTCCGTTTGAAGCCATTGTCTATTTCATGGGATTGGTTTCCGTCAGTTTGTCCCTCTATTTGTTCTTCTCATTCCTGCCTTCCGTGTGGTGGTGTCTGGTATGGTTCATCCCGTGTGCCGCATTCATTGTATGGAAATGGTACAAACAGGGCTCGACAAACCTTCTGTGCGGACACTGTGGCAGACCTGTGAAGGGGCAGGGCCGGTGTCCTCATTGCGGAACTTGGAACAAGTAATCTTCTCTTCCACGTATGTCGCGCCATGTCCGGTTTCGTCTGATTTATATCCGACATGGGCGGAATTATGTGGCTTCTGCTTTTTTCTATGTGGCTCGTGGACGAAAAATCCCCTAAAATAGGGATTTTTTATCTGCAGTAACGATTGTAACTTTGCAACAAAAATTTTTGAATATGAAAGAACTGATATTGTTGAGCCTGTTTGCGACGGCCCACGTCCTTTTTGCCGGTGCTGAAAACAGGGATGCTGCAGTGTATGGTGAAGAAACGACGGTGCAAGCCGACACTATACGTACCATTGACATGGAAGAGGCCGTGGTAGTGGCATCTCCGAAACAAACCGACAAACTTCGCAACATGCCTGTCTCGTCTACTGTAATTGTATCGGGAGAAAATGCTCCGCAAAACGGCGCTTCACTTAACGATATCTCAGGTTACGCCGCCAATTTCCATATGCCGTCATACGGAAGTTCGCAATCGGCAGCCATATATATCAGAGGCGTCGGTTCACGTCTGAATACCCCGGCTGTAGGTTTGTATGTGGACAATGTACCTACGGTAGAACGCAGCGCATATAGTTTCAACCTTCTCGGAATAAGCAGAATCGACGTGCTGCGTGGGCCTCAGGCCACACTGTACGGGCGTAACGCGATGGGAGGTTTGTTGCGCATTAACACGATAAACCCTTTGCGAAAGCAGGGCACAAACATTGCCACGGGCGTGTCCACACGCGATGCCCGCAGGTATGTATCGGTAATGACTAACCAAAAGGCGTCGGAATCTTTAGGCTATTCCGTCGGCGCTTATTATGACAGAAATCATGGCGTATGGCACAACAGTACGACGGGAAGCCGTACAGGCGGAAAAATGCAGGGTGGTGTACGCGGCAGGGTGGTTTATCAAAAAGACAAGTGGAACCTGGACTTCACCGCATCCTATAAACATACCGACGAAGACGCTTATCCTTATTTTTATGATGGCGTTGTGCAGGGTGAAGAAACGTTATCCGATGCAGTAGGCCAGATATCGGCCAACCGAAACAGCTCATATCGCCGGCATTTGTTGAACACAGGTTTAACGGCATCCTACAAGTTGCCGCTGTTCACGCTTTCGTCAGTGACCGGATACCAGTTGCTGGCCGACAGGATGTATATGGACCAGGACTTTACCGGACTTGACTATTATACTCTCAAACAAAAACAAAACGCCAATACACTTACTGAGGAGATAATCCTTAAAAGTCTGCCGCAAAAGCGATGGGAGTGGACCGGAGGCCTGTTTGGCATGTGGGAAGCCATGCGTACGCACGGTCCTGTCCGTTTCTATGGTGACGGTGTGGGCATGATTAACGCCAATGTCGCGTCTCATATCCCCACACCCGTAATTACGGTCACGAATCCCAGGACTGGTCGTCCTGTCACTCAGTCTATGCCGATGTATCTTGAGGTTACTGATGCCTCGTTCCTGCTTCCCGGCTATTTCAGGTCACCTGTGCTGGGCGGAGCTGCATTCTTTCAAGGCACAGTGCACGATTGCTTTATCCCACGTTTGGGATTGACGCTCGGACTGCGGCTTGACTATGAACACCAACAGTTTAATTACACTTCAGGTGGCCCGGTGAATTATCATTTCGCAATACCGGCACACAATGTAGCCACAGATTTGACGACATCAACGGTTTTGCAAGGAAAATTACGCAATGACTATACGCACTTGTTGCCTAAAGCCGCGCTGCAATACGACTTTGCTAACCGTAAAGGCAACGTGTACATCACCGTGTCAAAAGGCTTGCGTGCGGGAGGATACAACGGACAGATGTTTTCTGACTTGATGAACACTGTGATGCAGAATGACATGATGACGGGCGTACGTGATTACTGCTATGATGTGATGACGCAGCACGCTGAGCGGATTCCGGCGATGAAGGATATGTTTTTGTCGATACGACAAGCC
>JAEEGL014583752.1_pt1 | contig 11986 bp, 8 predicted proteins | sample 9134231 | NCBI WGS metagenome assembly JAEEGL01 (sample SAMN16246548, study PRJNA631951) | gut metagenome | biome: gut microbiome; feature: rumen; material: fiber-attached | host: Bos | place: Iran: Karaj | collected 2018-10
AGTGCATAGGGACCTGTCGAACGAGCGTGGATCTTATCGTCAACAAGGTGGTGCAGCTTTAAGTAGTGCATGAAGCCGACTGTTGTTGCGTTGTCGAATTCCTCGCCCGTGCGGCCGTCGCGCAGCCTTATCTTGCCCGTGTGGTCGATAGGCACGCCGCGCCATTCGTTGCGGTGGTCGAGGTTATCTTCAAGATATTTCAAAAGGTCATCGTTGAGCTTGTCTGCCCACTTGGACTTGAATTCTTCCCAATCGGTATTGGCATAATCATTTGCCATAGCGAGGGTATCCATAATGTCTTTTTCGTTTGCACCGTCGAATACGGGTGTGGAAATTTTCCAGCCGAGTACGTTGGATGCAAGGCCGAGGTGGATCTCAAGCACCTGACCGATGTTCATTCGTGAAGGCACGCCCAGGGGGTTAAGCACGATATCAAGGGGACGGCCGTTGGGAAGGAAAGGCATATCCTCTACGGGGAGCACGCGGCTCACAACACCCTTGTTACCATGACGGCCCGCCATTTTATCACCAACGCTTATCTTACGCTTCTGTGCGATGTATACACGCACGAGCTGATTTACGCCGGGGCCCATTTCGTCGTTGTTTTCACGCTTGAACACTTTTACGTCAACTACGATACCGCTTTCGCCGTGAGGAACACGAAGTGAAGTATCACGCACTTCACGCGCCTTTTCGCCGAAGATGGCACGAAGAAGTCTTTCTTCTGCGGTAAGCTCGGTCTCGCCCTTGGGTGTTACCTTACCTACAAGGATATCGTTTGACTGTACCTCTGCACCGATACGGATGATACCCGTTTCGTCAAGGTTTCTCAAAGCGTCATCGCCCACGTTGGGGATGTCGCGTGTTATCTCCTCCGCACCGAGTTTTGTGTCACGGGCTTCGGACTCATATTCTTCAATGTGGATAGATGTGTAAACATCCTCCGCAACAAGTTTTTCACTTAAAAGTACGGCATCCTCGTAGTTGTAGCCCTCCCAGGTCATAAAACCGATAAGAGGGTTCTTGCCGAGTGCAAGCTCGCCGTCCTTGGTGGAGGGACCGTCGGCTATGATGTCGCCTGCCTTTACAGTATCGCCAAGGTCTACGATAGGACGCTGGTTCATACAGTTGGACTGGTTGGAGCGCTTGAATTTGATAAGCTCGTATTCATCGCGCGAACCGTTTGCCGTCTTTATTACTATTCTTGCGGCATCGACCTTTTCAACAACACCGTCGTTTTTGGCAACTACCACTACGCCGGAGTCCTTTGCGGTCTTGTACTCCATACCCGTACCGACGATAGGAGAGTCGGTAACAAGAAGAGGCACTGCCTGGCGCTGCATGTTGGAACCCATGAGCGCACGGGTAACGTCATCGTTTTCAAGGAATGGTATCAGCGCCGTAGCAACCGAAACAAGCTGCTTGGGCGATACGTCCATAAGGTCTATCTTGCTTGGCTCTATCTCGACATTTTCCTCACCGAGACGAGCGGCAACCTTTTCATGTACAAATTCGCTGTTTTCGTTAAGGGGCTCGTTAGCCTGTGCAATGACAAACTTTTCTTCCTCGTCTGCGGTGATGTACATAACATCATCGGTAACACGGGGAACAGCGCCCGATTTGTCTATCTTGCGGTAAGGCGCTTCGATAAAACCGTACTCGTTTATCTTTGCGTAAGTCGCAAGAGAGTTGATAAGACCGATGTTGGGACCTTCGGGAGTCTCGATAGGACACATACGGCCGTAGTGTGAAGTATGGACATCACGCACCTCGAAACCTGCACGCTCTCTTGAAAGACCGCCCGGGCCGAGTGCAGAAAGACGTCTCTTGTGCGTAAGTTCGCCAAGAGGGTTGTTCTGATCCATAAACTGTGACAGCTGGGAGCTTCCGAAGAATTCCTTGATAGCTGCCGTAACGGGTTTGATATTGATAAGAGCCTGAGGTGTAACAGCCTCAAGATCCTGTACGTTCATACGCTCGCGCACTACTCTTTCCATACGGGAAAGACCGATGCGGAACTGGTTTTGCAAAAGCTCGCCTACGGCACGGATACGGCGGTTGCCGAGATGGTCGATATCGTCTTTGTTGCCGATGTTGTAGTCAAGGTGCATACAGTAGTTGATGGAAGCCATTATATCCTCGCGTGTGATATGCTTGGGTATAAGGCGTGCCATATTTGCTTTGATAGCGGCTTCAAGGCTCTCCTTGTCGTCGTTTGTGTCAAGCAGTTCGCAAAGAACGGGGAAATATACGTTTTCCTTTATTTTAAGTTCCTTTGCGTCAAGGCCGTAGCCCGAAATAAAATCATCTATTTTAACGGTTGCGTTGGAAAGTATCCTTGTGGTCTTGTCGTCTTCTATTTTAACGACAACATAAGCGATACCCGTGTTTTGTATGTCATCACAAAGGTCGCTTGTAAGCTTTGTGCCTGCGGCTGCGATAACTTCGCCCGTCATCGGATCGACAGCATCCTCGGCAAGGACACGTCCCGTGATCCTGTTGCGGAAGGCAAGCTTTTTGTTGAATTTGTAGCGGCCTACGTGTGCAAGGTCGTAACGCTTGGGGTCATAGAACATATTGTGAAGAAGAGGCTCGGCACTCTCTACCGAAGCAGGCTCGCCGGGACGGATCTTCTTATAAAGCTCGATAAGACCCTCTTCATAGTTTTTGGAAACATCCTTTTCTATTGTGGCAAGAATTTTGGGCTCTTCGCCGAAAAGGTCGATTATCTCCTGGTCGCTGCCGATACCCAATGCACGGATAAGCACCGTAACGGGTACTTTTCTCGTTCTGTCCACACGAACGGAGAATACGTCGTTTGAGTCCGTTTCGTATTCAAGCCATGCGCCGCGGTTGGGGATGACAGTCGATGTGATAAGGTTTTTGCCGACCTTATCTTTGGTAATATCATAGTAGATGCCCGGAGAACGAACAAGCTGACTTACGATAACACGTTCCGCACCGTTTATTACAAATGTGCCCGTATCGGTCATAAGCGGGAAATCACCCATGTAGATCTCCTGATCCTTAATTTCCTCTGCGCCTTCGCCGCTGCGAAGAACGGCCTTTACAAGCAGCCTTGCGGCATACGTCGCATCTCTGTCCTTGCACTCGGCAATAGAGTATTTCGGCTTATCGGTCTCAAGCTTAAAACCCGTAAACTCCAGCTTTAAATTGCTGTTGTAGTCGGTAATGGGGGAAATATCCTCAAAAACCTCTTTCAGGCCTTCTTCAAGAAACCATTTGTAGCTGTCTTTCTGCAACGCAAGCAGATTGGGCATTTCCAAAACTTCATCGACCCTTGCATAGCTTACTCGCGTTACATCGCCAAGCTTCACGGGACGTATCCTGTTTTTTTCCACGGCACCTTCACTCCTTAATTATATAATCTTTCATAAAAATTTTTTGTCAAAAAAATCGTTAAAAATATACTGTTTTAAGCCTTTTTTCGACTGAAATTTTGTTGATTTTTCGCACTTTCGGGCAAGTTTTAGAGATACTTACCCACATTACGATACATTATATAATAATATCACTTATGTCAAGGTTTGTCAACATATTTTTTTAAATTTTTGTCTGAATGGCAAAAATGACGGGAAGGAAGGGGATAGATAATTTATCTTGCTAATTTATCTTAAAAAAAAAGCATGACAATTCACCGCTAGTATGATATAATATTCAAATACAACTTTGACCAATATAAACAGGAGACAACAATTTGGAAGAATACAGACAAAAAATATACGACAACCGATACAAGCTATTATTCTATGCGCTGTTTTTTACGGCATTATGCGCAAGACTGTGGCAGTTCGGACAGCACCCCGCGGGGCTCAACCAAGACGAAGCCTCGATCGGCTATGACGCATATGCTCTTATGCGCTACGGTATGGATCGAAACGGCAATACCCTGCCCGTGCATCTTATAGCCTGGGGCAGCGGTCAAAACGCACTCTACGCCTATCTTTCAATGCCGTTTATATCACTTTTCGGTCTGAACGCGTTTTCGGTCAGGATAGTCAATATCCTGTTTGCGCTTGTCTCACTGCCCGCCATGTACTTCGGCATAAAAAGCCGCTTTGGCAGGCGCTCCGGTGCGGCGGCAATGGCTCTTCTTGCCATTTCGCCTTGGAATATCATGCTCAGCCGCTGGGGACTGGAGTCCAACCTCTTTCCCTCGCTTCTTATTATAGCATTATGGCTTATAATGACCTGTGACAAAAGCAAAAGACGGCTTTTTGCGGCTGCTGTGACACTTGCCGCCTGTCTTTACGCCTACGGTGCGGCATACCTTGTGATAACGGTTTTTATCGGGCTTTGCGGTCTCGCCTATATCATCGGGGTGCGCAAAAAGCTTTCCTATATAAAAAGACTGCCCGTAAAAAGAGTTGCGGCAGCCGCCGTAATATATGCCATTCTTTCGCTGCCCATCTACCTTTTTATGATAATAAACGTGTTCGGGCTCGATACCATAAATCTCGGCGTGATGACCATACCGCACACCTACGGCGGCAGGATAGCTTCGTCCTCGGGCGCAACACCTATCGGCGCATTAAAAAATTTTGTCAGACTGTGCATTTTGCAGACGGACGGCACAAAGCGCAATTCTATACAGTTTTTCGGCTGTTACTACGTCATTTCCCTGCCCTTTACCATATCGGGCATGATAAGAGAATTCAGGACCCGCAGAACGTCGGCTATGCCGCTGTTTTTCCTGCTTATATCGGCCACGATGCTCTTTGCATTTTACGGCGAGCCGAATATCAACAGGGTAAATGCGGTCTATGTGCCGCTTATCATTTTCACGGCTTTCGGCATCGAGGGATTTTGGGCAAAAAGAAAGGCGTTCGCGGCGGTATGCCTTGTGTATTTGCTGTGTTTTTCGGGCTTTTTGTGCAGCTATTTCAGCAAAAATTACAAGGAAGAAATAGGCAGGGAATTTTTTGAGTCCTTCGGAGATGCCCTTACCGCCGCCGATATGTCCAGAACGGACGACAGCCCCGTCCATGTCTGCACAAACGTGAATATGCCGTATATCTACGCACTTTTCTATACTCGGCCCGACCCGCATGAATTCGTGGAAACGGTGGAATACTACAACCCGGGCGATCAGTTTCAGTTCGCACTCGCGTACAGGGGCTGGCGCTTTGTCTTTGACGACCTGCGCGACCCGCAAAAGGGTGTGTATGTCATAGAAAACGAAAATGTGCCCTATATATCACAATTTACCGACAAAATTTATATGTTCAAAAATTATTCCGTAGCCGTTATCGAATAAAAAAAACACCGCACGGGGAGTGCCCGCGCGGTGTTTTCTTATTCGATCTCACAGCCCTCTTTTTCAAGCGCCAGAAGTGCCCTTGTAAAATTTTCTTCCTTTACAAGTATATAATCGGTATTAAATGTAGAAACGGCAAAAATGCCTATCTTGTTTTCGGCAAGCACGGTTGATATTTTTGAGAGTATGCCGATAAGCGAAAAATCCAGTACCCCGTCAATATAAAACCCGCGCCAGCCGTCATCCCGCTCCAAAGTGTTTGCGGGCACGTCCTCCGTTTTGCAGACAAGCGACAGCTCGTCTTTCGTCTTTCCGATAAAATAAAAATCCTTGTTTAAATCAATGTCCGCCGTCTTTGCAAGCTTGCAGACGGTCAGGTCATAAGGCAGTTTTTTCAGTATCATTTTTCTCTTCCCGATTTTCCTTTATATTGTTTATTACCGCAAGCACTATCGCTGCTGTCAGCGCACAAACGCCAAAAATGCCAAACATCAGCGCAAACATGAACCAAATCAGCGCCGTCATCCAATCCCGCTGATCAAAGTCCTTGACGGTAAAGCGCATGGGGTTTGTTTTGTCGTATACGACAGTTACGCTGTTATCCTCGGGAAAGCGTGAAAAACTGTAAGGAAAACTTGCCGACACGTTTATCCCGCTTTCGGTGACAAAGGCAAGTTCACTTGCCCCCGCTTTTATTATCGCCACTTCGTCATTTTCGAATATCGGCTCGTATTTGGTGTTCGGGTCACTGAAATTCTGTACTATCTGCGCCGTTGCAGTTCCCTTGACCTTCATGTTTTCAAGCACCGACCCCGTAATGTTTTTGTAGCCGTTGTAGGCAAAAATACCCGTAACGACCAAAAGCATTGCCGCTATTATTCTTACTGTTTTCATATTACCCCCCTGTGTTTGTTAAACTTGTTTTACGGCAAAATCGACCCTGTCCCCTGCGAGGTTTTCGTTATAGAACGGGTCTTTGCCGCGAAGTAACGGGTGCAGGGCATAGAGCCTGTCCATTTCCGCCATCTGACGTTTGTGTTTTTCCCTGTCCTTTTCGTCATGGCCGCGGGAAAGGGATTCGTGGTGGTATAAAACGGCATCGTTTCTGACACTGTTATAATACCCCTTTTCATGCAGTTTAAAGCACAGTTCCACATCATTGTACGCCACGGCAAAGCTTTCGTCAAAGCCGTGTACCTCGTCAAATTTCTTTTTCTCTATGCAAAGGCAGGCCGCAGTTACGGCTAAATAGTTATAATCAAGCCTGTTTCGGCAGAAATAATGCAGGATCGCATCATCAAAGGGTGCAAGCGCATGGCACGGACCGATGGGCAGGTTAAGTATGCCGCAATGCTGGATCTCGCTGCCGTTCGGATAGAGCAGTTTTGCCCCGACAGCGCCCGCGTGGTCAAGTGCCGCCTGACCCGCCATAGCTTCAAGCCAGCCGCCCTCCCTAACCTCGGTATCGTCATTGAGGAATAGCAGGATATCGCCCTTTGCAAGCCACGCGCCCTTGTTGCACATACGCGGGAAATTGAATTCCTCTTCCTCACGCTTGTAGACTGCCTTTATCTTTTTGCAAAGCGCCGCATATTTGGCGGTATTTTCGGCATTGCTGCCGTTATCGACAACGATCATCTCGTAATTTTTATACTCGGTTTTTGCAATAATGCTGTTTACACAGCGCTCAAAGACCTCGAAATTGTCCTTTGAGGGGATAATAATGCTGACAAGCGGGCTGTTTTTCAAGGTATAGACCACCCTGTACTGGTGTACGTCCGGCACAAAAACGACCCGTCCGTCAAGTCCTCTTCTTTTGAGGGCATCTTTTTTAAGCCCCTCGACCGCCTTTAAAACATAGGGTTTGGCGGACATATCGCTTGCCACGGAATGGGGCTGTACCCGCCAATGATACAGCACTTTCGGGATATGCACGATATTTTTCGTCCGCTCGGTAAAACGCAGGGTCAGATCGTAGTCCTGCGCGCCGTCAAACTCACTTCTCAGCCCGCCCAGTTCGCGCACAAGTTCCGCGCGGTACGCCGACAAATGGCTCGTATACATAAGGCTCATAAAGGTGTCGGGCGACCAGTCGGGCTTGAAATGCGGCTCGGTGCGCTTTCCGTGCTCGTCCAGTTTGTCCTCGTCCGTGTAGATAAAATCGGCGTTTCTGTCCTCGTTTACCGCCTTTGTAAGCTCGTACACCGCATTGGGCGCTATTACATCGTCACAGTCCATAAATACGATATATTCGCCTTTTGCGGCCTCTATGCCCGTGTTGGTGCAGCGGGAGATACCGCCGTTTTCATCCCTAAAAATAAGGGTGATATTCGGCTTGTTTTTATAACTTTCAAGGGTGGGGACAACACTTTTTGTGTCGGACTTGTCATCAACGAGTATCAGCTCGAAATTTTGATATGTCTGCGCAAGAACAGAGTCTATGCACTCCCTTAAAATTTTTTCTTCTGTGTTGTAAACGGGCACAACAAAGGAAAACAGCGGCTTATACGGCAGTTCCTCGGTTTTTGAAATATCCCTTTCACTTGCCGCGATATAGGCTTCGTAAGCCTTTTGCCCGCTTTTGGCGGTCAGCCGTTTTAAAACAAGCCTGCCCGTTGTCAAAAGGCCGTAGTTTCTTATATGTCCCATAAGACGGACAAAAACATTCGGCCGCTTTTGGGGCTTTTTCTCGGCTTTTTCGGGCATTTTCACGCCTGTTTTCTTTTGGACGAATTCTTTTACGCTTTGGCTTATGTCGCCGCGCGCATAAATGCCCATAGGCCAGTAAAATTCGTTAAGTTCGGGCGTAAGGTCGCTTTCTTCAAGCCTTGCGATATACTTTTTTACGCCCTTTCTTGCGGCAAAAGCGTCCGCATTTTCAAGGTCGCCTATCATCACGGCTTCACGCTCGGACGGCCTTTCGATAAGGCGCAGAACGGGCGCAAGGCAATCCTTTGCCGTGCCCTTGAGCCTGTATTCCTTTAAAATCGGATAAGCCGCCGAAACGCAGTCGCTTATGCCCTGCAATATCCTGCTTTTATATTCAAGATCCTCGTCCGTTTTTTCGTACAAAAAGCCGTCTTTCGTGTACTTCCACACAGCCGCTTCGGGTGCGCCGAAAAACAGCTCCAAAAGCACGATAGAGCGCCTTAGCCTTTGGAAAAGCGCGGGATTTTTATTTTTGTCAAAAACAAGGGCATTGTAATCTTTGCCCGCAAGCTGACGAAAACGCTTTCTTGTGCTCATCAGCCCGAAATAGACAAAACGGCTTGCTTTAAGCCCCATAAGCGAGAGCGCACGGTCAAGCAGAAACTGGCTGCTGCCGTTCCAGCCCGCATCAAAAATAAGGCTGTTTTCGGTATAACCGACGGTTTTTAGGTAGTTTTCAAACCCCTCGCGCTCTTCCTGCGCTTTCGCAGTAAAATAGTCGGGGCAGAAATCAAAAATATTTCGGAATCTTTTGTGGTCATCCACATCTTTTATTATATCGTCAATCCCCGTAAAACCCGCCGCTTTAACGCATTTTTCGTCCATATCCGCCATATCGAGGTATTCAAGCAGCTCGCCCACGCTCTGTCCGAAAGTAAAAGGCGGAAGAACGCTCTTTGCCGCTTCATCAAGCCTGTCAATGCCGCACAGCAGCAGGGCGCGTCGGGAAGTATGGAAATATTCGGTCTTTATGTCGGTCAGACCGAGTTTTTTCATTATCTCAAACAAATTGTAACCGTCACGGGAGAGCAAAAACAGCTTGTCGGGTCGGGTACGCGCCAATTCGCCCAAAAGCATGGGTATAAAAGCGCAGTAAAGCGGCCCGCCCACACGCGCCCCGAGACTGTACCAAAAATCGTCCGACTTTGCCGCAAGCATATTTGCAGCCCCCGTACAGACAGACAGAAACAGCGGCATTTTGGCGGTATTTTTGGGCGTATTATAATAGAAAGTGTTAAGCCCATGAAGCTTTGCGTTTTCTATATCGTCGGTCTTGTTGTCGCCTATGTGCAAAACTTTCTCCGCAGGCACGTTTTCACGGCTTAAAACATAGGGGTACATATCCCCGCGGTACTTCGTCTTTTTGACATCCGCCGAGATGTAGACCGCATCAAAGCCCGTGTATCCGCAGTTTTCAAGCAGGGGCAATATCTCCTTTTCGCCAAGGTACATATCACTGACCGCTATGACCCGCTTGCCCGCCTTTTTGGCATAGCAAAAAAGCCCGTACATCGGCTCGTTTTTTATAAGAAAACGCTTCTCCGTTTCAAGTTCGAGGGCTTTCAGCTCCGACCATGTATAATTCGGCACAAGCTTCGAGTATTTTTGCATATATTCATAAATGTCGTCAAATGTGCAGTGCGGCAGCCCGCGGCTCTCCGCTTCAAGACTGCTGCGCCGCTGCATTGTAACACGCTCCCGCGCAAAATTGCGTATCCCCGTTTTGTGCTCCATAATGCGGAATATATCCTCCGCCCGCGCACATAACCGTAAAAGCAATGTGTCAAATATGTCAAATGAAATTACCTCACAGGCATCTATCGCCCGCTTTATGCTGTCTGTATCCATGCCGTTCACCTCACACAAAAACAAGCTGCACAAGTGCCATATAGACCACAGTTCCAAGGCCAATGCTCAGCAGGTTATTTCTTTTCCAGACGTGGAGGGCAACGACGAATACACCCGCTATCACTTTGGGTAAAAGGGTATGTATATCCATACCGCCGCCGCAGATACAGTAGACCACCAAAATAGTGATAACTGCGCCCGGGAGGTAGCTGCCGACATACATAACTGTTTTGGACGGTTTTTTTCTGCCGAAGAGCAGGAAAGGAAAAGCGCGGGTAAAAAAGGTGGCAAGCGCCGAAATAAGGATTATCAGCGCGGAATATTTAAAATCAATTTGCATTTTCTTTTTCCCTCTTTTCCTCTGTTTTTTGTTCTATCAGCAGACCGCCTACACTTACGACAAGCGAGGGCAGCAGAAATTTATCGCCGCCGAGAAGCACCATAAACGCCATACCCGCGGCAGCACCGATAAGTGCGGGGATATGGTTTTTGCCCGTAAGCCATTGTTCGGTAAAAATTACGATAAAAAGTGCGGTCATGGCATAATCGACACCCGTCACATCAAAGGTGATAAGACTGCCGATAACTGCGCCCAGTGTACAGCCCGTTATCCAATAGGAGTGGTCGAGCAGAGCGATAAGAAATTTAGTGCGTTTTTCGTTCAGACCCTCGGGGATCTTTGTGCCCCAGAGCAGGGAATAGGTCTCGTCCGTGAGCGAAAAGATCATATAGGGATAGGCCTTGCCCATTTTTTTGAAGTCCTCTATAAAAGTAAGGCCGTAAAAGATATGCCTGCACTGCACCGAAAGCATCAGCACCAACGCCGCCATGAACCCCGTGTGCTTTTGCAGCATATCCACAAGCAAAAACTGCCCCGAGCCCGCATAAACACTCACACTTGTAAAAAACGACCAAATAAAGTTGTAGCCCGCATTTTCAAACAAAAGCCCGAACGCCATGCCCATAAAAAGATAACCGAGCATTACGGGTATGGTGTTTAAAAAAGCGAATTTCAGTTCTTTTCTCATTGTCTTTTCTCTTTTCTGTAGGTAATACAGATAATTATATCATTTTTTTAAGTCAATGGCAAATAAAAAAGACTCTTTCGCAATAAAAAGTCCGAAAAAGTCTTTATCCCCGTTCCCGCCCTCGTTTTACAGTCAATGTTTGGTAATGACAATACAAAATACCCTTTACATTTGTACGCTGTCGGGGGCTTACACAATAAAAAAGCAGTCCGCCCCTAAGACATCGGATTATTTTTCAGAGTCTGTCATCGAGATGAAAGTCATTCTCACTTTCGGGAGATCACATTCGCCCCGTAAAACTACCTCAATATTTATTTTTTATTATTCCGAAAGGTCTATCGTCCAGTTTGCCTGCTGGAGCGTGTTGTCAAGCTCCCTTATGCGTTTGGCGCACATATCGGCTTCTTTTTGAAGCTCGGGCACGTTTACGGCGCTGAGTATCTTTATCTCGGAGTACCTTGCACGCGCGGTGCGGTTTCCCGCCTCACTGACAAACTGGCGGTAGGCATGGTGTTTTATGCCCATTGCGTCCTTTTCGGCAATAATGTCGGTCAGCGTTCTGCCGTTGACCGATGCTGTATTGTTCGTCCTGTTTATCGCCGCCATAAGGTATTGAAGACGGGCTATGCAGGTGTTCAGCTCCGCCATAAGGGAGTTGGGGTCTTCGTCGGGGGTCTCGCCCTCCTGCACAAGACAGTTCTGCCTTATGCGCGAAGTGAGTTCGCTTATCTTTTTGTTAAGGTCGGCTCTTTCCTGTAATGCTTCCGCAAGTTTCATACTATGCACCTCCGTATTTTTTCTTTTTGCTTTTTCTTTTAAAGAGTATATCATCCGTTATGAGTAAAAAAACGGACACCGCGGCACATAAATCACAACTCCGCATAAAATGCCGCTTATATGTTTTTATTTTACCACCCCGCAGGCAAAATATCAACCCCGTTATTTCTTTGAGTTTCCATGCTTTGCAGCGGGAAGTAAAATTGGAATTTAGCGACGATTTGCTAAAGCAAATCGTCGCTGGAGCACGGGACTGGGAGCTGCGCGCCGTAGGCGCAATGCGATTCCCGTGCGACCCCTGCAACGCGCTTGCGCGCCACTGTTTATAAGTAACTATTTATCGGAA
>JAEEGL014585357.1_pt1 | contig 11986 bp, 12 predicted proteins | sample 9134231 | NCBI WGS metagenome assembly JAEEGL01 (sample SAMN16246548, study PRJNA631951) | gut metagenome | biome: gut microbiome; feature: rumen; material: fiber-attached | host: Bos | place: Iran: Karaj | collected 2018-10
GAGGACACCATGACTGCCCACGAAATCCACGGCCTCACCCGCAGAATCTCAACGGAGGCGTACCTCAGGCACGGGATCATCCTGACGGTAGGCGTCTATTCCGTCGCCACCGGCAAGAACCGCCAGGCCGATCTCCAGGCCCAGGTCACGCAGGCCCTCACCGCCCGAAAGGACATCGTCCAGGTCCACGGCTTCTACTTCTCCGAAAAGGACCGCTACCTCTCCGTCGACGTCGTCCCCGACATCTCAGTCCATGACGACGCCGCCCTCACCGCCGACCTTGTCGCCCTGCTCCAGCCCCTCGCCCCCGGCATGCAGGTAGTCGTCGTGGTGGATCATAATTATAGCGAATAGAATGATTATCTTTTTTGCAGAATTCCGAATAATGTTTACCTTTGCATCAGGGTTCGTCGAAGGGGAATTCGCGTAAGGGATGACAACCTTTTTAAGATTTCTTGATCCGAGCCCCATCTCCAAAGCCGTTACCTGACGGCTTTATTTTTTTTGAACACTACCGATATAATACTGAACATACTCCCCTTTGGACTTCTGGTATCCTACAATCAGTCTGCACTGATGCCATCTAAAAAGATGCATCTTTGAATACGGCCTCTGGTTCTTATCGCCATGCTTGGGCGTCCATGTTTCCACAATACTGGCATTCTCCAACACCTCGGTCAGCCGGAACACGGCTTGTGTGGACTCAAAGGATAACGATGCATGTCCAGCCGTTTCGTTGATTGACTGTCCTTTTACATGTATATATTCCTTCAAAGTTTTATTCCATATTTTCTTATCCGGATGCTCGGCAATCCAAGAGGAATAGAACTCTTTAATTATTAGCTTTCGGGCTTTATTATCTTCCCGGCTGTTTCCCCGCGGTATCTCCATGGCAGTTATTATTGTGGGTTAATGCCGATTCGCCCAGCTTGAACCGGGAAATCGGTGTAAAAAAATAATCTTTGTGAAGGGAGCGCCATCCAGAACGGAACGGCCTTGCTCCTGGTTTCATTACCGGCCGATTCGACGACCGTATCGCATGAGACAAAGATAATCATTTTCCGTCATTCCGGACCTGATCCTGGATCTTTAATGAAAGCCCTTGCAGGATCAGATAAAACCCTTACCTTTGCATTCGGAATCGTCGCAGGGAATTCGCGGGGAAGGGATGACAACCCTCTCAAGGAAACTTGATTCGAGCCCTAAAGTCAGCGTCCCAGGCTGGCTTTTTTTATATCGATTATGCAGGACTGATCGTACTATTCAGAGTACCGGCTTGAAGAAGCAATACTGTTGATGATCTCTCGAGAGTTTCTCGAACCGTTGCCATACTCTCTCATGAACTCCCGTAAGACGTCTGGTCTATCCTTAATCTCATCTGTCTTAATTATTTTGAAGGTATTCATACAGTAAAGAGCAGAGAGGTTATTGTCGGTTATCTTCTCAAGAGTTCTTTTTATCTCTCTTTCTGATGCTTGGTTCTTTGTGAAAACGGTTATTCTTTTCGGATTGTACTGTGTATAATCAGTCTGTTTTTTAAAAAAGGCCTTAAAGTATTGACGGTCATTCTCTCCTAATGAGTGACCGAAAATAATCACATGGTCAGCCCCTAATAGCTTAGGCACAAGCATAGGTGGACAATAATCTGGGTCGAAAGATTTTCGAAGGAAATCATATTCTTCATCAATATCGCCCTCATCCCCTGTTCCAATAATGATATTGCCATCTCGACAGTTACCGTGCATGTATGAGATAATACTCGTGTCCTCAATTGGCATGACCCTATCAAGCATTGTATAATTGAAAGAGAAGATATCTACTATCTCTCCCCTGGCAGACAAATCCAGCATTGACCGTAATACATGAAAGGCTGCAGTGTTGATTCCCGAAGAATCGATACTCAATGATCTTAAGTAATTACATAAACAATTCTTTATTCGACGTAACGCAGTTCTATCCCTCCACAAAGGCGATTCTAACACTTCATTTCCATATGGCACTTCGATAGAAGGAAAGCGACTATGATCTATCTTCAAATACCCTTTATACAAAAGGCTCCGCACGTTACTGTCATCCGCACTGAGATAAAAGGGGGCCTCAGGAGTAAGAGCAATCTTTAATACTTCTCTTTCGGATAAAGAAATAACATCTCTACGATGTTTATCTGAATCCTTTGTTGAAGAATAAGAACCCAACTCATTCTCAAGATCATACCACTTTACCTCTCCCCTACGCCCTTTTTTGAATTGATTAAGGTGACGGATGAGCGGCGCAGGATAATTCTTGGGGCAGTAATCAGATTCCCAGAAATCTTTGTAAGAAGTTTTCAGTCCAAGTTCCAGGTCAAAGCCATTACCAAGGATAAGTACAATTTTGCGTGGCACATTGATATTTTCCATAGCAGTAGTCTTAAATGGCTGTTGTTATATAATAAGGCACAATCTTCAGTTTTTCATGATACAAAGAAAGTACTTTTCCTGAAATAGACAAAATAATCGAACTAGCTCCACGAATACTGGAGCGAAGAGACCGTCCAGGCCGTTGCCCCCATGGTGGAAGAGCTGGACCTTGAAATCAAAAGCATAACCTACGTAAAACCCAAAGAAGATGAAAATATTGATTGACAATGGCCACGGGGTTGAGACCCCTGGCAAACGCTCTCCGGACGGACGCTTCCGGGAGTACAAGTACAACCGCGAAATCGCCAGAGCCGTAGTGGAGCACCTCCAGTGCCGCGGCTACGACGCAGATCTTCTGGTTCCCGAAGAGGAAGACATCCCCCTGCAGGAACGCGTGCGCAGGGTCAATAAAATCACCTGCCAGATTGGAAGGCCCGTGCAGGAAACACTCCTGGTATCCATCCACGTAAACGCTGCTGGTAGCGGCCTTATGTGGCACAACGCCACCGGCTGGTGCGCCTACACCTACTACGGCCACACCCTCTCCGATGAGCTGGCTGATTGCCTGTACGAGCAGGCCCGTGAGCACCTTCCCGGCCACAACATCCGCACCGACGACACTGACGGCGATCCCGACTTCGAGTCTGCCTTCTACATCCTGAAGAACACCTACTGCGCTGCCGTACTCACCGAAAACGGATTCATGGACTGCGAAGTCTCCCTGGCCTATCTGGAGTCCGACGCCGGCAAGAAAGCCATCACCGCCCTCCACGTGGACGGCATCATAGACTTCGTGGAAAAACGCAAGCACGAGCCACTGTAATCTGCCCCCTCTCCTTACCTGCCTCGCTACGCCAAAAACGTCGCGGGGCTTATTGTATTTCCGCGTCCCATTTTATGACAACTGTATGTCAATTAAAAGCGCAAAGTGCAAATAATTGCTCGGAGTTATACTCCGTTACATAAAAATCGTTAAATTTGTACGATAGAGAATAAAGCACTAGACATAATTTTGTTTTTGCAGCGCACCTGGTAGAGAGGAGTTATTCACGTGTTGTGAATAGAATCTCTATTTGTGCTATCTGCAAAATAGACCAAGAAACCACACAATAATGGCGTTCGGGGGCAATAATGAGCAGACATTGGGTAATACAAAATAATCAACTTCGCTTTTGCGAAGATAATGGGATAGTAACTATTCCTGATGCCTCAACCGTACTAAAAGCTCTTCATGGAGAGACAACGGGTTACCCTTCTCCCCTCGAAGACAACCCAGATCTGCGTTTTTCTTCTATTGCGGCCGAGCTATACTTGCAATTATCTTTTGATGAGGTAAGTAATGAGATTATGATTTCTCCAGCCATACGTAGAGGCAAAAACGAGTACAAGTTGGATCTCACTACTGAAGAATTAAGAGACCAGGTTGTTTTTGACAATACTTGGAGGTTCATCAGCAACTATGACGATGTTTTCCCCTTTCTTTCTGATGCTGGCATAAGTTCTTTTGGCAAGATTACTCTTCAACAATATCTCATCATCAAGCAGCTTGTCAACGCTGACAAGTATCCTACTCTATCTGTTGAAGATCAAGCTGCCAGTTTTATAGATAATCATCCTTTATCTGTTAACGAGGATGAAGCCAAGGCCCTTGTAACCGCGACATTGTATCCTTACCAGAGCATAGGATTCAGCTGGATGAAATATGTCACCGACCAGGATTGCGGCTGTATTCTTGGGGATGAAATGGGCCTTGGTAAGACTCTGCAAGTAATAACCCTTATTGCGAGCCGGAAAGGTGTTACAGATAAACCGAGCCTAATTATTATGCCGGTTTCTTTGCTGGAAAACTGGCGCCGTGAGTTCGAAAAATTCACTACTGGGATTGATGTTTATATCCATCATGGAGGGAAACGCACTGGACTATATACTGAACTGCAGAAACATGATGTGGTCTTAATATCCTATTCAACGGCCTCCTCTGATTTCTCCATGTTAACCATGATAAACTGGGATTTAGTAGTTGTAGATGAAGCCCAGGGTATAAAGAATCCGGATGCGCAACGCACACGTTCAATTAAAGGCATTCCTCGGCGAGCGTCTATTGCTATTTCCGGAACACCTTTCGAGAATCACATCCTCGACGTGTGGTCAATAATGGATTACGTTGAGCCCGGCTATCTTGGAACCAAAAGAGAATTTGAAGCCACTTATCCGGATGATATTATAGGCGCTGAAAAAGTCGAGTCCTCCATAACTCCTCTTATGTTGAGGCGCCGAGTTGCCGATGTGGCAAAAGATTTACCTGACAGGATTGATATCGAAGTACCGCTTGAAATGCCGGAAAAGGAAGCCGAGGAATATGAAAAGTACCGGCAGGCTATTCTTGCTGAATATGATGGAAAGAATGCCTCATTACCACTCCTTCAAAAGCTTCGTATGTTCTGTACTCATCCTGAGATTATCACTGAGTCTCGAATAGATCCTACTTTCAGAAGTCTGAAATATGAAAGACTCTGTGAGATGCTTGATGAGATTTCTGCTTCAGGGGAGAAATGCATTCTTTTCACTTCTTATACTAAGATGTTCGAACTGTTAAGAAGTGATATAAGGCAAAGAATAGGCATTCCAGTGCTTCAGATTAATGGGGAAACTCCGCATAAAGAACGCCAGGAGATAGTAGACCAGTTTACCAATCTGGAAGGATCTGCGCTGCTTGTTTTAAACCCAAGGGCCGCAGGAGTTGGACTTAATATTACTGCTGCCACGAGGGTCATCCATTACAATCTGGAATGGAATCCCGCAATAGAAGATCAGGCCTCAGCCAGGGCTTACAGGAGAGGACAGACAAGAAAAGTATTCGTGTACAGACTCTTCTACAAAAACACTGTAGAGGAAGTTGTAAATGAACGCATTATAAAGAAGCGTGGTATGTTTGAATCAGCCATTGTAGGCACGGATGGCTCTCAGGCTAATACAGAGGATATCATACGCGCCCTAATGATGACCCCTAAAAACTAATACCAAATGGATGCAATCAGGGTAAAGGCAATCAGCAAAATTTTGTCCGCCAATGACACGGGAGAAACAGGAGGACATCAAGCCGGGATTTGTGTCCCTAAAGGCAGTGATGCATTGTTATTCTTCCCTGACCTCGGGAACGCCACCAAGAATCCAAGAGTCTCGTTGATTTTTGAAGATGACTGGGGGCAGAGGTGGCCATTCAACTTCATATACTACAACAATAAGTTTCATAGTCCTAATGGAACCAGAAACGAATATCGACTGACTGGCTTGACGCGTTTTTTCCGGGAAAACGGATTGAAATCCGGAGATGAAATTATGCTTATACATGGCTCTGATGGAGAAGACTATATTAAGTTTGAAAAGACAGGCCAAGGCTCTTCGTCAAGTGTTTTATGTGAGGACGGAATCGTTAAAACCAAGCTTACCATCAATGACAATTGGCGTGTAATCGACTTGAAATTAGCAGGTTATAAAAGAAAGTAAATAGCATTATATGGAAAGGAATATTACTCTACCTCCCGATCCTGCCCGGGTAATGGAAGGACTTCGTGACACCGGATACAACTTTAATACTGCGGCCGCCGACATCATTGACAACTCCATTGCTGCACGAGCAACAAAGGTTGATATCGCCATTAACCTGGATGCCGCCCAGAATATAACCGTTTTATTTGCGGACAATGGATGCGGAATGAATGAGGAGGAACTCCTTAATGCCATGAAATATGGCTCAAAGGAAAGACAGAACGCAGCAAGTCTCGGGAAATTTGGTCTTGGACTAAAGACCGCTTCCACAGCTTTTTGTCGCAGCCTTTCCGTTATTTCCCGCGGCAATGACAATGTTATGAGAAAAGTCCAGTGGGATCTGGATCATATTGTCGAAAAGGGAGATTGGGAGCTATTGATTCCCGATGTGACCGAGGACGAGTGCTCCCTCCTAGAGGACACCTGCGGTGATGGGACTGGAACATTAGTCGTCTGGGATAAGATCGACAGACTGCTCCAGAACAGTAAAACGCCGGCTCGTAAAAGTCTGAAGAGGATTGAAGATGTTCTGCGCTTCCATATTTCTTTGGTTTACCAGAGATTTCTTGATAAGAATGACCATAGGGCTCCAGATGTGGAAATATCTTTAAATGGAAAAGCTATCGCTCCATGGGATCCTTTCTGCAGCAAAGAACCAAACTCTACTGTTCTCGGACAGAACCTCATTGAGATTGAGTCCACTGATGATTCTGTTCAGGGAGAGCTCCTTATTAAGTCTGTGCTCATTCCTCGAAAAGAGGAGTTTTCATCTGCCGCAGCTGCAGAACGTGCTATGATACAGAACTCAATGCAGGGTTTCTATATCTATAGAGAGAATCGACTTATTCATTACGGAGACTGGATGGGTATGTTCATCAACGAACCGCACGGTACTCTTCTTCGTGTTGAATTATCATTTGACCATAACCTGGATAAGGCCTTCTCCATTGACATCAAGAAATCCAGGATTCTGCTAAATGAAGATATTTTTGACGAGATAAAGAATAAGATTCTCCCTGCACCCAGACGAGCAGCTGATGAACGATACAGGCTTGGTACCCAGAAGAAGGCTGCCGAGGTGTCAAAAACTGCTCATGACGCAGCCAATCAAAACATCGAGCAAAAGGCTCATAGTGTCGAGCAATCCAAGATAACCGTTACTGATATTGCTAAGGGTGAAGTCGAGATCTCCAATAAGAACGGTGTAACAAAGTCTACGCTGACAATCAAGACTTCAGGGGACCAAAGCAAATGTCGTGTTATCCCTGTTCCGGATCTTGAAGCTGGCGTTCTCTGGCATCCTGCGCTATATGATGAGAAACACGCTGTTGAGATCAACACATCTCACCCTTATTACCAGAAGATTTATTTGCCGGTGATTTCTCAGAGCGTGATGGTTACAGGTATGGATGCATTGCTTTGGGCATTGTCAGAAGCCGAATTTGCAACATATTCGGAAGAGACTAAAGAGGCTTACGAAGATCTCAGGATTTACGTCTCTCAGTTCCTGAAGAAGCTTGTAAAAGATCTTCCCGATCCGGATTTTGAAGATAACAAATGAAAAGCGTCTATGAAATAAGGAGAGCTCTTGCTGAGGTCTTCGATATACCATTTCAGGTTGAAATACACCCCGGGCCAGAACCGGGATATGTAATTCGCCCTGACATGACCGATAAGTATTTTTTTGATATCGCGATTGAGTTCAGAAATCATGTTCGTATGGTTATGAACTTTGTTCCGCAACAGTACAGTGTGCCTTTTGTCAAGAACATGGGGCTCAAATCATTGGAATCTAAGCTGAAATTCGCTGAGTATTCCAAGTGTTTGCAAAACGAGGGTTGTTCTGTCGATTTTCGACTTAATAATCACGCCATCAGTAGTACGGCGCCAGAGGAATGGCCAGAAGAGTCATGGGATAAGATACAGCTGAAAGTCACAAAGGCTCCTTTTGAGATAACTGAAGATGAGGATTATGGCGATTTGGTCCTTCGTTATGGTCACTTAATGCTGGGGATGATACTATCACTCTCTGATATTGTCCCTCTTGATGAAACTTCCATTGGATACAAGGAGGGCGCTGAGCAGAGAATCCTGTCAAAGAGATATGAACGAAACAGGCTGAATCGAGAATTGTGTTTGCTGAATAAAGGGTATAAGTGCTCTGTGTGTGGGTTTGATTTTGAAGAATCATATGGTGTTATAGGCAGGCATTTTATCCATGTTCATCATGTGGTCCCTGTATCACAGATTGGGGCCGATTACATCATTGATCCAGTAAAGGACCTGATTCCAGTGTGTCCAAACTGCCACGCCATGCTGCACAGGAAAGATCCTCCATATCTCCCGGAAGAGATGAAAAAGATTGTAGAAACTGAACGAGACAAGAACAATGAGTAAGAAAAAAGCGATAAAAGAGAAAACCTTCATTGATTTGTTTGCCGGAATTGGAGGGTTGCGCCTGGCTTTTGAAAGCACAGGTGCGCATTGCGTATACTCCAACGAATGGAATAAGTTTAGCCAGATCACATATAAGGCGAACTTCAATGAAACTCCTGATGGAGATATAACAAAAGTCAAGGTCGCTGATATTCCCGACCACGATATCCTGGTGGGCGGTTTCCCTTGTCAACCGTTTAGCATAGCTGGAGTAAGCAAGAAAAACAGTCTCGGAAGAGCTACTGGTTTTGAAGACAAAACCCAGGGCACACTCTTCTTCAATATTTGCTCAATTCTTAAGGAAAAAAGGCCCAAAGCCTTTATGCTAGAGAATGTGAAGAACCTTTTATCACATGACGGAAAGAGGACTTTTGGAATTATCAAAGACTCACTTGAGAATTCTCTGGAGGACGGAGGTCTCGAGTATAAGATTTTCTATAAAGTTCTTGATGGGCAGGCTTATGTACCTCAACATCGGGAGAGAATTGTGATTGTGGGCTTTGACGCAAAAAGGTATGGTAAAGATTTCGATTTCTCATTCGATCTGACGCCACCTGAGAGAAAGCCCGTCCTGAGCGATATACTCGAGGAAAAGGTTGACGACAAGTACACCCTCTCCGACCATCTTTGGACTTACCTACAAGCATATGCGGCCAAGCATAAGGCGGCTGGAAATGGATTTGGTTATGGGTTGGCCAAGCTTGATGGTGTGAGCAGAACAATCAGTGCAAGATACTATAAAGATGGCGCAGAGATTCTGATTCCTCAGACTGGCAAGAATCCAAGGAGACTGACTCCTCGAGAGTGTGCAAGGTTGCAGGGTTTCCCCGATACTTTCATTATCCCCGTTTCTGATGGCCAAGCTTATAAACAATTCGGTAATAGTGTTGTCGTTCCTTTGATGGCTGACGTCGCATCACTTGTAGTAAAGAAAATTGACGAATTGGATAAAGAGATAAATGGCTGATACTTTGACTAAAGAGCAACGCAGTCAAAACATGGCTGCGATCAAGAGTCGGCGAACGAAACCCGAGATGTTTCTTCGTCATGAGCTCTTTGTCAAAGGATATCGCTATCGCGTAAATGTTAATTATATTCCCGGTCATCCGGACTTGTTTCTCAGAAAATACAACCTTGCCATCTTCATAAATGGTTGCTTCTGGCATAGACACCAGGATTGCAGGTATTCATATATACCTAAATCCAACCAGGAGTTTTGGACGAAAAAGTTCGAGGCTAATACACTACGGGACAAAAGAGTAAGATACGAATTGGAACAGAAGGGCATCAGGCAAATGATTATTTGGGAGTGCTTCTTAAACAGGATAAAAAGTAACGAACAACTCAAGGTTGAAGGGATTTCACGTATAGAAGAATTGATTTCCTCCTCTGAAACGTATATAGTAATTGATTAAAACTGATGGACATGGATAAAACACTAGAAAAGCTTTATGCATTACGCGCCCAGATGAGTGCGGCTGATCTTCCGCTTGATGCGATAGATGAAAAAATACGCGTTGAGGAGGAGAAAGCCACGTCATGGCAGAAGGATCTGGATGAAATAGCTTCTTCTGTAAAGACGTTTGTTCAACCCATTATTAAGAAATGGGGCGCCAGTTTTGTTGATCTCCATGCACGCTTCAAAGATGCTGAGCTTTCAACGCTGCTTTTGAACCTAGATGGCAAGGACGTGGTAATATGTCAAGACCCGGAGGATGATATCCTTCCGTCTACACATTCCAAACGAATGAAAGAAGCACTGGAAGTGCATTTCCCTGATGGCACTGTTATCTTTGAACCTCAGGCATCCGTTACTCTTGGTAAGGCCATAGAGAAAATCGGCCCAGAGAGAATTGAGCCTCTGCAGATACAGAGTTTAATGTCAAGGAATCCTGACGAGTTCAAGGCGTACCAGACTATTGGAGATGGGTATTATGTAAACACTCACTCGAATACCGAAACAAAATGCAAACACCTGGAAGATATTTCCAGGTTGTTAGACCTTGGACTTACCGTTAAAGTCGTACCTGGTGTATATAAGACTCGAGGTCCTAAGCCGTTATCAGTTCGTGCTAAGACTACCCGTATAGAAACATCACTGTTGCTTGATGAGCTGGAGAAAGGCATCTTAAACATTTCTCCGGATATTGCTGTAGATAAGAGCCTAAAGAGCTACCTTCAGTTTACACTGAATTCTTCATACGTGGCCAATGTTATACCCCGAAAAAAATCCCTCAGGGTAATGCTGAACGATGAATACGATAGATTGAAAGGGATGGCGGGAGTTAATGAGGCTCCGGACGCACATTACGGCCATATGAATAGAAGCATGGACATACACGATAATGAGGGTGTTGCTACGGCCATTGAGTACATCGTCAAGATGCTCAGCGTACCTGAGACTTCGATCATTCCCAACAAGATTCGGATACGTCTTGATAAAACTTCAGCTGACTGAAATGTTTTTCGACAGATTTGACGATAATGTGATAAAGTCAATCGGCCATGAACAGAGATGGCTGGCTAACGTCAATTTCGGCCTAATTCTATAGCGTATGGAACAGACCAAAATAGTGAAGATGCTTCGGCTGATGAAGCTGCTCACCGGGAATGTGAGCAGGACCATCGACCAGGTAGCCAAGGAGATGGGCATCACTTCGCGGACGGTTTACCGATATATCGACGATATCAGGGAGGCCGGCTTCGTGGTGAACAAACTCTACGGCAATGTGTACGCCATGGGGAAAGTGGGCCGTGGACTCTCCGACTTCAACAAGCTGATCTATTTCACCGAGGAGGAGGCGTATATTACCGCTAAACTCATCGAGGGAATCGACAATAACAATGTGCTGAAGCGGGATTTACAGCGGAAGCTGGCGAGCGTGTATGACAGCACCTCAATTGCCAACTACATTGATAACACGGCCAATGCCGCCAACGTGGAGGCTCTTGCCGAGGGCATCAAAAAGAAGAAGCAGTGCGTGCTGAAGGGGTATGCATCGGCACATAGCAACGATGTTCGCGACCGGCTCGTGGAGCCCATTGAATTCACGGCCAATATGATTGACATCTGGGCCTATGATGTGGAGAATGGCGATTGCCGGGTGTTCAAGGTGGCCAGGGTGGCTGAGGTGGAGGTGCTTCCGGATGATTGGGCGTTTGCCGGCGAGCATAAGGTGATGCGGCCGGATGTGTTCCGGATGACGGGGAATCTGAAGGAGAAGGTGGTGCTGCAGCTGGATACCCGGGCAAAGTCCCTGCTACTGGAGGAGTTTCCGCTGGCGGAGAAGGAGCTTAAGCGCGAGGATAATAAGTGGGTGCTGCGCACGACGATTCATTCCCTGGAGGGCGCCGGCCGGTTCGTGATTGGGCTGGCGGCGGATGTGAAGATCCTGGAGGGAGAGAGGTTGAGGAAGTACATTAGAATTTACTGTAAGAAATACATTCAGAAACTCGGTTAATCAAACACTCACAACTATGAGCAAAGGTCTATCTTATTTTCTTGGAATTGTTACCGGTATTTTGCTGACATTTGGTTTCTTCGTTATCAAAAGACATACGCCATCAAGCGAAGCGAATGATACCACAACTGCCAAGCAGGC
>JAEEGL017341949.1_pt1 | contig 11986 bp, 10 predicted proteins | sample 9134231 | NCBI WGS metagenome assembly JAEEGL01 (sample SAMN16246548, study PRJNA631951) | gut metagenome | biome: gut microbiome; feature: rumen; material: fiber-attached | host: Bos | place: Iran: Karaj | collected 2018-10
AGAACATTGGCCAGTTCCGAATTGGACCGCTCCGCGATCAGCTCCCAGGTCACATTGCCGTCATTGTCGTAGGGCATTTCGTGCAGCACGTAAAAGCGCACCGCATCCACGCCGAAATAATCCGCCAGGTCATCCGCATAGATCACATTGCCCCGGGATTTACTCATCTTGTCGTTGTTCATCAGAAGCCAGGGATGTCCGAAGACCTGCTTCGGCAGTTCCTCTCCCAGAGCCATCAGGAAGATGGGCCAGTAGATGGTATGGAACCGGATGATGTCCTTACCGATGAGATGAAGATCCGCAGGCCAGAGTTTCCGGTACTGCTCCGTGGAATTTCCTTCCGCATCATAACCCACGCCGGTGATATAGTTGGTCAGGGCATCCAGCCATACATAGACCACGTGACGCTCGTCAAAGCTTACGGGGATCCCCCAGGAAAAAGAGGTTCTCGACACGCACAGATCCTGCAGTCCCGGCAGCAGGAAGTTGTTCATCATCTCGTTCTTCCGGGCCACGGGCTGAATGAATTCCGGATGGTTATTGATATGCTCGATCAGCCTGTCGGCATATTTGGACATTTTGAAGAAATAGGCTTCCTCCTTGGCGGGAGAGACTTCCCTTCCGCAGTCGGGGCATTTCCCGTCCACAAGCTGGGATTCCGTCCAGAAGGATTCACAGGGCGTACAGTAAAGTCCCTCATAGGACCCCTTGTAGATATCTCCCTGATCATAGAGCCGCTTAAAGATCTTCTGCACCTGTTTTTCATGATAGTCGTCGGTGGTTCTTATGAATTTGTCATAGGATACGTTCAGGCGGTCGCACAGCCCCCGGATCACTCCGGCCACATCGTCCACGAATTCCTTGGGCGTCACGCCGGCTTCCTCTGCCTTCATCTCGATCTTCTGACCGTGCTCGTCCGTTCCCGTCTGGAAAAAGACGTCATAGCCCTGCTTTCTCTTGAACCGGGCGATGGAATCCGCCAGGACCGCCTCGTAATTGTTCCCGATATGGGGCTTTCCCGAGGTATAGGTAATGGCCGTTGTAATGTAGTATTTTCCTTTATTCTCCATTGTTCTTCATTCCTTTCATCATTCTGTGGAGGATCCTTACCGTCTTCGGTGCCGTGGCAAGGAGCATCAGATTGCGTTTTTCTTTTTTTGTCAGATAGGGATTCCTGCGGACCTCTTTCCTGTTTTCCCTGAGGTCCTTTTTTACCTTATTGTAAAAATCGTTGTCCCCCGTCATCATCCCGATGGGGATGTGCAGCATGTATTCCAGCCGCTGGAACAGCCAGAACCGTTCCGCTTCTCCCGAAAGCTCCGGATAGGACCTCTGTACGATCTTCCGCACCCGGTCCGCATTCGTAACGATATCCGTAAAGACCTGGGGAAATTCATTCTTATCCGCAGTCCTCGAATTGCTTCCCATCCGGTAGACCACATGATAGTCCTGATCCGGCAGGATCGCCACGTTCCGAAGCCTGGGCAGCATTCGTACCAGGAGATTGAAATCCTCGTTCAGTTCCTTCTCCGGAAAACGCATGGCCGGATCTTCAAAGAGAGACCGGTGGGTGATCCTGGTACAGAAGGAACAGTCCCCGCGATGCAGCAACAGTTCCCGCATGATATGCCGGGTATCGAAGATCTCGGCGTTTTCCGGAGGGATACACACATCCGGTCTTCGGGTCCCGTCTTCGTTCCGCTCATCCCGGGAGATCTGGACCATCTTCAGGTCCTCTTCGGTGGCTGCCCGAAGCAGCCGCTCGAACATCATGGGTTCCACATAATCATCGCAGTCCACGAATCCCAGGTATTCCCCCCGGGCTTCTTCGATCCCGGTGTTCCGCGCGGCGGAGGATCCGCCGTTTTCCCGGTGCAGCACCCGGATCCTTTTGTCCGTGAGGGCCAGCTTTTCCGCCAGGGCTCCGGTCTGATCCGTGGAGCCGTCATCCACGATGATGATCTCGATATTCGGCATGGTCTGGTTATGAAGGGAATCAATGCACCGCTCCAGGCAGTCCATTGCGTTATAGGCAGGCACGATCACACTGATCGGCAAAGATGCATCCTTCATCTTAAGGGTTTTGCCCCCTTTCTCGCGCCGTTGTTCTCCATATACCGGAACATCTGATGAGGCGCGATGATCTCCGCTTTGGAAAGCGGACCTTCAAGGGGCGGATGGTCAAGTCCCTGAAGCCATCCGTCCATCATATAAAGCAATGTATCCGCGGCGTTTCCGGCGTTCCACGTATCGACGATGGTGCGATATGCCTTGGCCCCCATCTCCTCGCGCTCTTTGGCGTGGGTGATCAGATAGATCACTGCCGCTTTCATCTTGTCATAGTCGTTTTCCGGAAATGCCATCCCGTTGACCCACTGCCGGATCAGATAGGGAACGGATCCCGCATCGGAGCAGGCCACAACGGCACAGGCGCTGTTCATGCCTTCATTGACCACTGCACCCCAGCCCTCCCTGTAATCCGAAGGGAACACCAGGATATGGCTGCGTTCCATCACGGCCCGCACCTTATCCGGGGGCAGGAATCCGTAGAACTGCACATTATCAAGAAGATGATAATCCGTCACCATGGATCGCATGGGATGTTCCAGTTCTCCCTCCCCGATCATGTGGATCCTGAAATCCGGCAAGGGGGAAAGTCCCTGGGAAACCCGGTGCTCGCTCTCCTTTTTGAGATCACGGGCAAGCCAGATCATGTATTCGGGATGCTTGAGTTTCATGAACCGTCCCGCGAAAACGATCTCGATCATCCCGCTGCTGTCCTTGGTGGCAAACAGCTTGTCCAGATCATATTTTTTCACGCTGGGGAAATATCCGAATTTGTACATCTTGTCCGGATATGCCCGGATCAGGTGATAATCCGAGGCAACATAGGCACCGCAGCACAAAAGATAGGCCTGTGATTTGCGGAAACGGGTATGCTCCAAATATTTTCGGATCAGTCCCCGGGGAGAGATCATCTTCCACTGTCCTTCCCGGTAGATCCTCTCTGAGATCCGCACGGTCAGTTTTTTCTGCTTCATGCGGTTGATGATCAGATCCGTTCTTTCGGTCCAGCCGGCCAGCAGCACATCGCATTCGTCGATGAGCTTTTTGCACGCCTCCTCCTCTTCATAGAGGAGTTTGACGTAGGAAAGGGACTTCTCGTCCACTTCCCATCCCATCTTTTTCCGTTCCTCGTCCATCTTTTCCGTCTGGATAAAGGTAAACCCCTCCCCCAGTTTTCTGCTCATGGCATTGCAGAAGGGGATCTGATGGTGATTGATGAAATTGGAGATAAAAACCACGATCATAGGATCTCTCCGTATATTTCCAAAAGCCGCCCGTAATTCCGGGTGCCGTCGTGTGCACTGTGGGCCCGTTCAATGGCCGCCCCGCATCGCTTTCCCAATTCCGGATCCTTTTGATCCTCCATCCTGAATACGGTCCGGATCCTGTCCGCCAGGGCTTTCTCATCTCCCCTGGGATACAGGAAACCTTCCCGTTCCGAGATCAGATCCGGGATCCCGCCGCTTTTTGATGCGATCACCGGCATCCCCAGAAGCATGGCCTCCGATACGGTGTTGGGAGAATTCTCGATATAGGAAGGACATACATAAAGGGCACTCTTTAAATAACGCTCCTTCATTTCCTCTGCGGAAAGCCTTCCCAGAACCCTCACATGGGATAAAAGCCCTTCTTCCCTTATGATACTGCACAGATATTCTCCGTAGGCAGGCCGCTTCAGGCCGTCCGTAAGACGCGCCTTCCATCCCCCGGAGTTTTCCCGGAGCCGGTCCATATGAAGAATGTCATTTCCCGCAACAAAGATCCGAAGATCCGGGTATTCCTCCCTGAGCATTCCCGCAGCCCGGAGAAGAAAATGCAGTCCCTTGATGGGATAATCTCCCTGTCCCGCAAAAATACTGTGGGGACAGGCTTCGGAAAGGGCCCATCGTCCCTCATAGAACTGGGGACGCATGGTCTCGTTCATGGCATGATAGATCCGGGAGGGATTGATCCTCCCCGTCTCTTCCCGATCGAAAGCAGTCCTTCCCGTAATATGGGAAACCCCGCGGATGGCTTCTTCTTCGTTTCGTCCCCTTTGCAGGAACTTTTCCCGCTGCTCCGGTATGGAATCCTTCCGGATGATATCACGGAAGGTCCTGCGGTTCACTGCGGTTACCGGAAGATCCGCCGTATAGTCTTCGGCGATCCTCCCGCAGAGTCCCTGAATGCCGATGAGGGTACGGGACGGATTATGAAAAGCACGGACCGCCGCCAGGCAATGGGGAAACTCCGTACCGAAAATATGCAGGATATCGGGTTTTACTTCCCCGATGATCCGGGACAGTCTTTCTTCCGCCGCCTTATCATAGCGCTCGGGATGAGACAGATCCCCAATAAAAGAATAACACTTGATATTTTTGATGTCAAGCACCTCGGGAATGCCGGAGGGCATTGATCCTGTGTTCTTGTCGGGAGGTACGGGATAGGCGACGGCAAGCTCCCAGTCTCCCTTTTCCGTCTCTTTCATGAATTCCCCGAAAAGTCCGGAAAGCCACCCTTCCCGTTCCGAATATTCCTTTCCCAGTTGCCGCGCGATGACGGGCAGCATGATATTGACGACCCAGAGTATCTTCATTTTCGAAATCCGTAGAGCAGTTTTTTCGCGGCATTATAGAATCCCGCCGTGGTTCTGTTCCTTGCCAGCGCGGTACGTAAGGGTGCCAACGTGACGAAAAGGAGCAGCCGGTAGAGAAGGATCCGACCCTTTCCCATATACTGTGCCGTGATCTTCCGATGCTCCAGAAGGGAACGGGTCTCGTTATGTTCGGAATAACCGTTGCCTTCGTAATCGGCGATCACCAGATCCCTGTATACGAACCGGGCCCCGGCCTTAAAAAAGCACCACAGAAAATGCTCATAATCCGCCCGGACCTTATACTCCGTTCTGAAGGGATGTTCCGTAAGCAGTGTCCGCTCATAGACGCAGGCCTGATGACAGGGAACATTCCGGTAACAGGCAAAAGCATCGATCCTGGGATTGGAAGTGACGATCTTCTTTGTCTTCATCTCGAAGATATTGCCGTAAAGCACGGTCCTGTCTTCACACAGGCGCAGCTCCCCGCATATGTTTTCCAGGACTTCCCTGTCCGAAAGGGTGTCTCCGCAGTTCAGGAAATAAACATACTTCCCTTTTGCATAGGAAAGAGCCTCGTTCATGGCATCGTAGATCCCCTCGTCCTTTCTCACGATGAGACGGATGGGCAGCTCGTCATAGGAACTGCCGGGCCTGGAAAGCCTGTCTATGGAACCGTCCCGGGACATACCGTCCTTCAGAACGATCTCATAATCCGTAAAGGTCTGAACACGGATGCTGTCCAGCGTCTTAAACAGTTTGCTGCCCGGATTGAGGCTCACGATGATAATGGATAAAAAAGGTGTTTTTTCCGACATATGCTCCGTAACGCTCAATTTGTCACATCCGACAGGATCGGCACCATCTCATGATACAGGAAGGTCTGGTAGGGAAGGATCCTGAGTCCGTCCGCTCCCGCTTTGAAAAGCAGGAAGACTCCCAGATAAAGGATCCCGGCCGCCACTGTCAGGATGATGCACAGTTTCTTAAGTTTCGCGTTGCCGATCCCAAGGATCAGCGACGGAATGAACAGGATGTGGGTGATGTTCAGGTAATAACCCAGCCGGGATACCGCCGGCAGGAAAAAGCAGCTCAGGTACAACAGCAGGGCCCAGATATTGCAGTAAAAGTAAAAGGTCATCCTGCGGTTGTTTTTGATCAGTTTCCGGTAGAGCAGGAGGGAGAGTACCAGCACCCCGGCGCACCTTAAGATGTTGATGAGGCTCGTTCCTCCGTCCAGGTACTCGGTCTCTTCGTAGGTCGGGTAAATGAGCAGGAAGGCCTTCATGTAATATTCCCGGAACAGGAACAGGGATACACAGAAAGCCGCCACCAGAAGATACTGCCATTTCTTCCAGGTCCACTGGGCCAGGAAATAAAAGGGGATCACAATGAGCACCGATTTATGAAAGGTGGCCGCCACCAGGATCATCAGGATGAATTTTACCCATTCCCTGTCGATCACATAACGGATCGCGTACAATGCCATGGCCAGAGCCAGATAGTACCGGATGGTACTGAAAGTCTGAAAATAGTAGCTCTGGGTCATGAACAGGAAGAAAGTAAAGGGAAAGGATTCGGCCTGACGATACATGGCTTTCATGAAAACAAGGATCGTCAGGAGCGCAAACACCCCGAACATCACGGGATAGATCTCCTGTCTGCCGCAGATCAGATAGATCAGGATACAGACCGCGTTGAATCCGAATTCCGTGGGAACATAGGTGGGGGTATCCAGTTTGCAGCGGATCAGGTGAAAGTATTCACAATATTTGGCGTAATCGTTCCCCACATTCAGCCGGAGCGCGGATACCGCAAACAAAAGCAGGAATATGAATCCGAGGCAGATCACGTTGAGCACCTGCTGCCTGGTATATCCGAACGCTAATCTCTTGGTGGAATTGTTTACAAACAATCCGGCCGCTATGGTAACGCACGCGACCCCAGCATAGAGGATCATATCCTCTTTCCCTCCGCGATCCCTTTTCTCAGCAGACCGAAGGCTTCCGGCAGGCTTTTCTCCCGGAGCATGACCTTCCGGTTCTTAAACAAAAAGCGGAACCCGAAGATCCCCGCCATGGCGCCGTACAGGAAGTGATAGAGCACACCCCTGTCAAAAAAGAATTTATCCGTATATCCGTGAAACCAGGTGGATTCCCTGTAGGTCTCCTCCCCAAGTTCTTCCGTAACCGCATGGATGCGAAGTCCCGCTTTCAGGCAGTCATGCAGGAAAAGGGAATCCTCGCCGTTACTGTATTTTGCCCCGCCCCCGAAAAGTTCGGAAAAGGCGATCCCTTTGGACCGGATGCTCCCGGTGCGAAAGCCCAGGGCATAGGCGGGATATCTTCCGTAATTATGCCAGCGTACCGGATGCTCCGTTTCGTTCCGGTAGGTCCGTCTGCGTTCATCCACGCGGACGTTAAAGGTGATCACATCCGCTTCCGGATGATCCCTGAAGGCCCGGAGCACTTTCTCCTCGTATCCTTCGTCATATACGATGTCTTCATCGGAAAAGAGGCAGATGTCCGCCTCCGCAAAAGATAAGGCGGTGTTCCTGCTTAACCCCACGCCCCGTTGGTTTCTTCTTATGACACGTATGTCATTTCCGTTGTGGGGGATCAGGAGTTCCTCATCCCGGTCGCACTGGCAGACCAGTACGGCCCTGCTCCTTACCTTCATGCGGTCAAGAAGCTTTTTTTCAAAATCAGCCTCCGTCCCATTATCCACAGCCGAGATCAACAGTTCAAAGGTCATCCGAAATACCTGTTCAAATATTCCTCATCCGCTTCTTCGATGACGATACCGTATACGTTAAGATCCTGATTCTTAAGCAGGGAAAGGACCCGGTCCAGTTTTTTGGAGGCATTGTTCACACCGAAGGGAACGGTGACAACGGCCCCTCCGCTCTGCCGGATCAGATCGCACTCTTTATCCGTCAGCGCCACCTCGTTCAGAGGAATGATGGTCCACTCCTTTTCCGTCTCCTCAGCAAAGAGTTCTTCCTCGTCACCGGGATTTCCGCGGACATGCCAGGTCATCTTTCCGAATTCCTCATCATCGGCACCCAGCATACCGCCTTCCTGCCAGTTCAGGAGTTTTTCCAGATCCTGGGCCCGCAGGGGGGCATGGTCGTCGGTATCGATGAACACCAGGGTCCGGTTCCGGTCCAGAACATGCAGGATATTGGCCTTCAGTTCCTGATTATAGGGCTGAAGCCCTTTCTGATTGCGGGTCATGATCCCGAGAGCCTTGTATGGATACCGCTTTTCCAGATCCGTCTGTACATAGATGGCATCGTTTAAAATGAAACGGAAGGCATAGATCAGGACGCACAGAACACCCAGGATGATGGCTCCCGTAAGGGCCGATACCAGTGTCCTGTCGTTCCAGTAGATCCGTTTCGGGGCAAGGAACCGGATGGTGGTAATGCTCCGGAGTTCTTCGGCTTTCAGGGCGTAATCCCGCAGTCCGTTCTGTACCGCAAACTGGATCTCCCGCACAAACTTCTCGTTATCTCCGTTCACCGTAACCGTCAGCAGCCGGATATCCGAGAGGATCTCCGCCTTGGTGGCTTCCGTCACCACATTGGGATCGTATCCCGGCAGATAGAGCATGATGCATTCCATGATGGGATCCGAATCCAGCAGTTCGTTCCAGGTATAACCGTTATAATACTGATAGATCTCTCCGGTCTCATCGTAGGCAAAACTGATGTACAGTTTGGATACTGCCTGATATTCCACGGGCATGCTCACGGATTTCACCATCTGATAGATCAGGGCTCCCAGACCTGCACCGATCACGGCCAGCAGGATCACGATCCATATCCGTTTCTGAAAATACAGGGTCAGCCGTTTTAAGTCCACGCCTTCCCCGCGATAACCTTCCTTCAACTTTCCGGTCCTTCTTTCTCTGCCTCCGGTTGATCTTTCAGGGCAGTAGTCTGCGTTGCATCGACCCCTTCCGTACTCTCGGGACGAAGGAGGATCTTCAGCGTCAGCAGCATCAGTTTCAAGTCAAGCCAGATCGAATAATTCTCGATATAGGTCAGATCCAGCTTCAGTTTGTCATAAGGTGTCGTATTGTATTTGCCGTATACCTGGGCATACCCCGCAAGTCCGGCTTTCATCTTCATACGGAATACGAATTCCGGCATCTTTTGGACGTATTCCTCTATGATCTCGGGTCTCTCCGGACGGGGACCGATAAAGGACATATCCCCGATAAAGATATTGAAAAGCTGGGGAAGCTCATCGATCCGCACCGCACGGATGAACCTTCCCACCGGGGTGATCCTGTCGTCATGCCTGGAAGCAAGACGCGCCACACCGTCCTTCTCCGCATCCACCCGCATGCTCCTGAATTTGAGGATCCGGAATTCCCTGCCGCCGGCCGTACACCGGGTCTGCCTGTAGAGCACAGGGCCGAAATCCGTCAGTTTCACCGCAATGGCGGTAAGGAGCATGATCGGTGACGTGATGACGATCAGCAGCACCGAAAGGATGATATCGAAAAGCCTTTTTACCATCCGCTGTTCCACGGAAAGGGCATGTTCCCGGGTAAGGAGCAGAGGGGTATCAAACAGATGCACCGCTTCCGAGCCCTTTACCAGCACATCCGGGATCTTGGGCATCATATACACACGAATGGACCTGGCATAACAGAACTTCAGGAGTTTGTTCCTGTCGGCGGTACCGATATCCCAGAGCACCACGGTCCGGAATTCCCGTTCGATCTCGTCGCAGATCACATCCGTGCCCTCGGCGATATCCATGCATTTTACCACCCGGAACTTGTCTTCCCGGCTGTTCAGCTTGGCAACCATATCCTCATAGGGACGGTCCCCGTGCACCAGAAGGGTGCGTCTGGGGGGATAGATCCTGTGATAGATCCTGTCACATAAAAGGGTCCAAAGGATATTGATCACTGCCTGCACCAGGAACATGAGGACAAACCATCTGCCGCTCATGAGCCAGCCGTTCATCAGGGAAAGCTGGGCATAGGTGATGATATCCACAATAAGGGCCGACACGATCTGGGAGATCACCACATCCACGGGCTTTAAATAGCCCGCCCTCAGTCCGCCGTAGGTACTGGTGAAAAAATACAGCAGAATGAAAAAGATGCCGATGACCAGGATATGTCCGTTGGAATAGAACTTCAGTCCCCGGTTATAGTTATTGATGACCGGATAAAACCTGTGAAACCAGAGATAGGCATAAACCCCCGTCTCCAGGATCAGTCCCGTAAAATTCAGTATCAGATTGATAATCCGTTTGGATGTATTGTTATAATTCATAACTTACAGTCTTCGCAGGGTGGCGCGGAATGCCCAGGGAATAAAATAACGCACGCTCTTTATTATTCCCAGTCCTTCGCAGTTCCGGTACAGATTCCAGATCCTGCGGATCGCCACGAGTTTGTCGGAGGAAAGGGATTTCTCAGGCCGCCGGTAAACCGTCAGATTCTCATCCAGTCCGCAGGCTTCCGTCCCCATCCTTAAGATCTTCCACCAGGTGGCCGTGTCTTCGCTTGCAACCGCCGGCATCCGGATATCTTCCTTCCGGAGCGTGATGCCCCCGCAGGGATGATCCAGGCGGAACATGACCGTGGAAGTAAAGATCACCGTACGGGACAGTGCCTCCCGGTAGGTCAGCTTCTCCGGTGCATGGACGATCCTGCCCGTGGGCTGCGCCTTGGTATCTCCGAATTCATAGGATGTAAAGGTAAAGACGGCGTCCTTTTCCAAAAGAAACGCTACCTGTTTTTCAAGTTTCGTTCTGTCCCAGACGTCATCCGCGTCCAGAAAAGCGATGAGTTCCCCCTTTGCTTCCCCGATCCCGGTATTCCTGGCATTGGCGGCGCCGGCATTCTCCGGGATGCGGATCAGCCGGATCCTCTGATCCGAAAGAAACGGTTCGATGCATGACACGCTTCCGTCCCGGGAAGCATCATCCGCAAGCAGGAGTTCCCAGTTTTCATAGGTCTGGTCCAGGACCCGGCGGATGGTGTCCGCGATATAGGGTTCCGCATTGTAGACCGGAACGATGATGCTGACAAGGGGTCTGTCCGTCATCAGCACTTCTCTTTCAGAATGTAGATCGGCCGGTTCTTTACCTCCAGGTAGGTCTTAGCCAGGTACTGACCCACGATCCCGAGACAGAAGAGCTGGATCCCGGATACCAGCAGGATGATGCAGACCATGGAAGGCCAGCCGGAGGTGGGATCACCGAAGATCAGGGCCCGTACAAAGATAAAGATCAGGGCGATGATGGCAAGTACAAAGAAGAACACACCCGTAAATGCGGCAAAGGCCAGAGGCGCCGTACTGAAAGAGGTGATGCCTTCGATGGAGTAGATGAACAGTTTCCCGAAGGACCATTTGGTCTCTCCCCGTTTCCGCTCCACATTTTCAAATTCCAGCCATTTGGTCCGAAAGCCGACCCAGCCGAAGATTCCCTTGGTAAAACGGTTGTATTCTCCCATGGACAGAATGGCGTCCACCACCTGCCGTGTCATGAGACGATAATCCCTGGCACCGTCCACGATCTCGGTTCTGGAGATACGCCGCATCAGCCGGTAAAAGCATCTGGCAAAAAAACTCCGGATCAGAGGTTCGCCCTTTCGGGTCACCCGTCTGGTGGCCACCGAATCATAACCCTCCAGGAGCTGCATGTACATCTCCGGCAGAAGGGACGGGGGATCCTGCAGATCCGCATCGATAAAGACCACGTAGTCTCCGGATGCATGTTCCAGTCCGGCGTAGATCGCCGCTTCTTTCCCGAAATTACGGGAAAAACTCAGCAGATGGACTTTGGGATCGGAAGATATGAGCTTTTTGATCTCATTAAGGGTTCCGTCTTTGGAGCCGTCATCCACAAAAAGCAGTTCCAGCGCCACTTCCTTCCGGCGGAAGAACTCCTCGATCTTTCCGATCTCCGAATAGAAATCCGGGATATTCTCTTCCTCGTTGTAACAGGGTACAACGATCGACAGTGTTTTCATAGATTATCCTTTATATCGCTTCGCTCGCACGCGCCAAGTGGTCATTTATACCGCTAAAACCCGTGGCTTCCGCCGCCACCGCTGTGACCGCCTCCGCCGCCTCCGCTGAAACCGCCTCCGCTGCTGCGGCTTCCCGAGGAGGAACTGCTGCTCTCCACAGGGGAATATTCCCTGCGGGTTCCGGTATGAACCACTTTGGGATCGGTAAATTTATACTGGGTAAACATGGATCCCAATAGTTCCGTTTCTCCGCTTGCCGGGTTTCCCGCCACGATCCGCAGGATCACGTAGTTCAGGATCAGTGCCAGCAGGATCGCCAGCGCCGCATTGCTTAAATATTTC
>JAEEGL010210536.1_pt1 | contig 11985 bp, 6 predicted proteins | sample 9134231 | NCBI WGS metagenome assembly JAEEGL01 (sample SAMN16246548, study PRJNA631951) | gut metagenome | biome: gut microbiome; feature: rumen; material: fiber-attached | host: Bos | place: Iran: Karaj | collected 2018-10
ATATAATGATAATTTAATTACAGATTTAAAAAGTAAATTATTAAAATCAGAGAAAAAAAAATCTTTAACAGAATTTAAAATAAATTCAAATATTAATTTGCCTGAAAGTGAAGGTAATAATAATTTTATAATTCATAGCGTTCGAAATAAAAATTAGTTATTTTTAAATGTTTTGAATAATAATTGGTTGTTAAATTATTTTGGATTATGTATTTTTATTATATATAAACTTGAGTGTTTTAAAATTAAATTTTTTTTTAATTATAAATATACTTTTTCATGAATGAAATAAATAAATAAATATAAAATAAACCTTCCATAAAAAAAGTTTAATTTAATAAAATAAAAAAAAATGAAAAAGAAAAATTTAAATCTAATGAAAAAAAATATATTAAAAATAAACCCAAAATTAAATAAAAACACAATAAAAAAAATACATAATGAAAGCAAAAATAACATAACATTAGATTTATCAAAAGAAGATGAAATAATAAAAAAATCTCCAGGATTATTTGATAAATCAATAATAAATGATAAATCAATAGTGAATGGAATAGAAACAATGGATTCAATTTTTAAAATGAAAGAAAAAGAACTAATTAATAATTCAAATAAATTACAAATAGATTCTAATAAATCTAATAATTCAATTGGAAGTTTTAGAATGTCTGGAATCTTAAATAATACTAGTAGAGAAGATATTACTGTTAATAATGATATTAATTATCCTGTTAATAATCAATTAAATGAAGCTGTTTTTATTGAAAAAAAAAAATGTTGTTGGAATAAAATTTTATATATTTTACTTTTTGTGTTTATTGGGTTTTTCATTTTTTTATTTGGAGGATGTTTAACATATGTTTTATTGTTAAAACATCAACAAAATACAAATAAAAATAATAGTAATACAAATAAGTCATTATAATTATTGTTTTTCAATTGAATTTTTTAAAAAAAAATTTTTTGAAAATTATTTCTTTAAAATATATTTAAAAAGAATTTTAAAGTATTAAATCTATTTTTTTTCTAATAAGATATTTTGGATTAATAATATTATTATAATTATAATCAAGAATTTTAACAAAGCAATAAATAATAAAAGGGAAATTGAATTCTATAATTCTGAATAAGAGAAATCATATTTTGAAAATCATTTCAAAATGAAAATAACCTATTAAAGGTCCAATAACAGTTCCAACAATAGAAGATTAGTATCACCTCTAAAATCACATATTTCATCAATCTATATTTTTTCTTCTCTTAATTTTTTATGAGCATTAAATTTGATTAAAAAAAATTGTTAATCTAAATGCAAGAATATAATATCTTATTTGATAAGTAAAATTATTGTTAAAAGTTTTTTTTTCAATTTGATTAATAATTCATTTACTTTCTTTATCTCTTATTTCTTTTCCTTGGTTAATTATCAAATTCTTGTAAATTTAATAAATAAATTATTGATTAATTCTTCACATTCATTTTTAACTATTTCCCTTAATGCAATAAAAACTAAAATGTTTATATCATAATTATTTTCTATATTAGGATATGTTATCAATTATCATAATTTTCATTTTCTTTAATTTTCATAAATAAATCATAATATTTATTTTCTCTTTTTTCTTTAATAAAATTAAAAACTTCATTTTTATTCATGTAATAAAATCCAGCAACAAAAAGACTTTTTGATTAATTGTTTTGAGTTTGAATCTAATATTTACTTTATCAAAAAAATTAAATTCTAAATTATAAATTTTAGAAGCATTTAAACTATTACTTATACTAAATCCACAATCAAAAGGTTTTGATAATTTCAAAAATAATAAAAATAAATAAAATTAGAATTTAGTTTTCATAAATCAAGTAAATCCATAACTGAATAAGCTAATGACATTACCATTTCTGAATCATCTGTTTTCCTGATGGTTTTTCAAATACAATCTTATCATTATTAATTTTAAATGATTTACTTGATTTACATTTGAAAATTCACAAAATGAACATAATTCGTCTTCTGAAAATGTCCCATATATACATGACAGACAATTATATATTTCTTCTTCTTTTGATGGATTTAATAACAATATTTTTGATACTATTTTTTTATGAAATTATGAAAATTAATAATGTATCTTTTGGAAATGATAAATTCAAGTATTTAAATTTACAATTTCCCCAAAAAATACGAAATAATAAGAATCTGTTTCTTTTATATAAATATTAATTAAATTTTCATTTCATCATTTTCTTTTTTTTTATTTCTTTCCATGAAAAAAAAAATATAAAAAATTAAAAATAATTTAAATTTAGCAAGTTTCTAATTAATTAAAAATATATATTAATTAAAATAAACTGTTTAATCATTGATAAAAGTAATTATCTGATGAAGAATAAAAAATTTAAAAAATTAATAATGAAATAGGAAGTAATAAAAATCCATTTTTAAACCTCAAATATAATAAGGAGTATTTTTAATTTTTTCATTAACATTATCTCCAATTTTAATTTTCCCAATAAAATTATTACAAGTATCAGCAAATTTTAAAGGAGCAGGTTCTCTAACAGGTCCACTCCAATTCCAATAATAATAAGTTAAATTATAAGAAATATTTTCCAAATCTTCAATAGGCATTTTAATAGAATCATGTAAACACTGACAATGAACTGGAGTTGCAGTTCCCATATTTACATATTGTGGTTGAAGATAAAATTCATAATAATTTCTATTTGTTACTTCAGTATCTATTACTGTTCCACATCTTGGATTAGATAAATTTTTTCCTTCTGTTATTTGAAAAAATTTCAATTCTGGCTTTTTATTTATTGATATAAAACTCCATTTTGGAATTTCTTCTTTTTTTTCAAAAAATGTATTTTTTTCTGAAAAAAAATCTTTTAATATTGTTACTTCTTCTTGATATATTTTCTCTGTTTGCTTTTCATTTCCACCTAATCTAAAAAATATTATGTATGTTGGTGTATTATTGTTATATATATTTTTAAAATATGTTATTGCATTCATTGTCATTTTATATATTTGAGAACTTTTATCTTCGAAAGTACATTCTTTATTTTGAGTATAAAAATTACATAATCCCTTTGAATAAGATGAAGTCATAATTATTCTAATATTTTTTTTCCCTATTTTTGATATTACTATACCAATTATCATTGATCTTTTATCTTTAAATTCTTGATGAACTTTAATATCAAAAGGTTGAGCCCCTAATTTTGTTTCCATTTGTTTTAATATATTTGACCAATATGATAAATTTTGTGTTTCTGCTTTTTCCCATAAAATACATTGTGATGTTATTCCTATTTGTTCACATAAATAATTTTTAATTGAGCCATAACAATGTTTTGTATATTTATCTAAAATAATTAAAACTATTTTTTTCCCCTGATTTAAATCTATATATCTTAATTCATTAATAAAATTTTGAGCATTTCTTTCTTTAATTTCCTTAATTAGAGGTTTTTGAATATTAATTCCCATTTGTCTTGAACATCTCATTAAATTATCAAAAGCTTTTTCACCATTATGATATCTACTAGTTAATATTATCCATAAATTACTATATAAATTAATAGATCTATAAAAAATTTTCTGAGAAAATTTCCCATCATTTTTAAAATTATCATTATTGAGTTTTTCATTTTGTCCAAAAGAAATTTCTGGTTTTTGTAAAATTCTTCCTTGAAAAGTTTGAAAATTCCCAAATTCTAATCCCCAATTTTCTCTTACTTCATTAGGAGAATCTAATTGAATTTTATCAGAAGAATTAGCCTTTTTGAAATATTTATGTTTTGTATTAACTAATAATTTATTTACTTCTTTTATTTTTTCCATTCTTTCAACAGGATTTAATTTTTTAGCCATTTTTCTTCTTAAATTTAGATTATCATTATTTTCATCAATTCCACATAAATAAACTAATTCAGGAATAAGATATCTTCTATTTTCATTTAAATTTTCATTATTTTTTTTTCCTTCGCTTACAATTAATAAAGGTTGATCTTTTACATTAATATTAATAGAATATTTTTCTTTATAATAATTAATTAAAGGAACTTCAACATAATCATTATTTTTATTCTTAATAGAAATAATAGTATTAATAGGTTTTTTATCAAAAGAAACTGTTTCAATTTTATAAACTTTTAAATTACCATAATTTGTTAAAACAGATTTTCCTTCAAAATATTCAATACAAATCTTCTTAGGATCATGTGAATGACAATTATTCCAAATTTCTTTTAATTTCTCATATGCTGTTTTTCCACTAATAAATTTATTTCTATCTGTAATTCTCAAATATAATCCACTATCAGTAATATGACATCCTGTTGAATAACCAAAAAGTTTTTTTGCTTTTCCTTCAATTTCAGTATAATTTTTAAAATTAAAATAATTTCCACCATCGAATCTAATAAAACCATCATTTGCATCAAATATTATTTTTATTATTCTTTCTATCAATGTTTTAATTTGAATATTTTCTTTATTTATTTCTGTTACATGGGATAAATCTATTAAATTTTTTGTTATTGAAATTTCTATTAAATAGTCTATTTCATCAACATTTGTTTTAAAACTTATTAAAGAATTATCTGAATTGAAAGAAGAAAATAAACTTTTTCCACTTATTAAATAATTCTTAAAATGTGATTTTAATTCTTTTGAAATATTTCTTAAAATTATTCTAAAAAGTTGATATGAATCTTCTGGTAATTCAGGTGTTATTTTTATTGAAAATTGTCTTGTGTGATTTTGATTAGGATTAAATCTCATTTGTAATAAATTACTTTGTAATTTTATTATCGAATTTTGAGATCTAAAATTTGGATTTATTTTGGGCCGTTGAGGTAAATTCATTGTTTCGATTTTTTTTATTGATTCATTCATTTTTTTTTTTTATTTCCTGAAAAAGTAGAAATAAATAATTAAACAAGATTATTAATTTTTTAAAAAAAATCCTTTTTAGAAATATTTTCTACTTTTTTTCAAAGTGTTTATTAACTATTTATTCAAAAAAATATGTTAAAATTTGTTTTTTTAAGGTGAAAAAGATTAAATTATCTGTGAAATTAATTAAAAGATATCATATCTAATATTATTAAATTATATAAATACAAATTGTTATTTTCTCTTTTTTTATATGAATGTTCTATTATACTTATGTAATATAATAATTTCTAAATATATTCATTGAATATTAAAAGATTAATTTATAAATTAATTGCTATTGTTTTTTAAAGTTAAAGAAAAACAAAATAATATTTAAGTTTATTATCAATTGAAATTTTATCTCTTTATTATTTTCAAAAAAGATAATTAAAGATTATATTATTTAATTCCAAATTTTTGTATATCATAAAGAAATTAAAAAAAATATTTTTTTTTAATTAATAAAAAATTAAAAAAATTTTTAAAAGTTTCGGAAAAAAAAAATAATCCACAAATTACTTTTTAATAATTAAATTTTTAATAAAGTAAAACCTTAAGTTTAATATGAAAATTATTATTAACAAAAAATAATAATATACTTAATTTTTAAATTCACATTCAAACATTTTTTAATTTGATATAATAAATAAAAATTGTTTAAACATAATTAAATATAATTTATTAAAAAATATAATAATAGAAAAAAACCAAATGAAAGTTTGTATAAATTCAAATGAAGATTTAGAAAAAAATAATAAAAATTTGAAAGATAAAATGAATATTGATGATATATTATTATATTTAAAAAACATAGAATTGAAATTAGAAAATAAAATAAAAGACATTTTAACAATAATCTCAATTAAATTACCAGATTGTAAAGACAACGAATTATTATCAGAGATAAAAAAAAAGGAAACAAATTTTGAATTTCAAATAGAAAAATTAAACACAATAGAAAAGCAATTTTTGAAAATAAATGATAGATTAATATCTCAAGAATTAAAATTAGAACAATTACAAAAAGAAATAACAAATTTTACTTTATCAATAAATAAAACAATAAATGAACATTTTTCTTATCCAGGAATAATTGGTAAATTTTCTAAATTTAAAAATATTCCTGATTTTCTATGTTATATTAATGAAACTATTTCTATTTTAGTAAATTTTAAAGATAAAATGAATTTAGATTATAATTCTTATATCAAAGAAAATAATAATTATGTTAAACAAATTAATTTTAGAGTTGAAGAATATTCAAGAAGTAATCTTAATTTTTTTAATAAAACTTTAAACCAACATATTCAACAATACAATGAAAATTTTACTAATTTTAAAAGTCAAATACAAGATATAAAAGATTTACTTGAAAAGTGTAAAAATAATCAAAAAGATGTAATAATTAAATATATTAATGAAAAACAAGATGATTTACTTGAAAAAATAAAAGAAAATCATCCTGTTGATTTTTCTCTTGAAATAAATAATTTTAATTTAGAATCAAAAAATGAAAAAAATGAAATAAATGAACATAATTTTTTTTCAAAAATATTAAATAAATTATTATATAAAAGTTGGAATGAAATTCAAACTCAAATCAATGAAATTAAAGAAGAAATAGTAAAATTAAAAGTAAATAAAGAAAAAGAGTTATTAAAAAAAAATAAAAAATCAAGAATTTATTCTTCTGAAAAAAAAAATAATATAATATTAAAAGACAAAGAATTATCAAATATTCAAAATAAAAAAATGACATTAAATATATCAAAAAGTCAATCAAACTTAAATAATCATTTACCAAATCCACATTTAAAAAAAACACTTCAACCGAATTTTTCAAGTAAAAATTTATTAAAAAAAGAAGAAACAAAAATAAGTTTTATGGTACCAGAAAATAATAAAGGCAAAAATACAAAAAATACTTTCACTAAAACAACAGATAATATAAATAATAACATTAAAGTAATGTCAACTTTAAAAAATGAAAAATCAATGAAAAATAAATTAAAACCTAATTTTTCAAATGAATCATATTCAGATGAAGAAAATATTTCTCCAAATAGTAATATTGATTCTAATCAAATATCAACAGAACCAATTTTAAACTTTAATAATAAAAATCAAACTTTTTTCTTTATAAAGAAAAATAATGATAAAATACCTCAAATTCAAATAAATAATAATGATCAATATGAAACAAATAATGGAAATAGAAGAATAAATCCAGTTTATACTCATAAATTTAAAGATAGTAAAATTTCTCTTTGGAAGAATAAAAATAATATTATACAAGATAAAAATAAAATTAATAGAGAAATAAATAGAAATAAAACTGTAAATAATAATATAAATTTAATGACTGATTTTCTACAAAATAGTGATATTAAAAAATCTAAAGAAAAATTAAATAAAATTCCAATTACATTATCTTATAATTCTGGAATTAATAATGGAAAAAAATTAAATTTACCTATTCCTATTAATCCAGGGAATTAACTTATTTTTTTATAATAAATATTTTAAGTATAATAATGATTTAAAGGAGCAAAATATATAAAGAAAAGTTATTAAATTATTTTATTATATTATAGTAACATTATATAAATAAAAATAATATAAAAAATAAAACTTATAATTTTTTATTGTAATTATTTAAATAATGGGAAATGGTCAATGTAATTGTTTTAGAAAAAGATTTGATTTTGAAACAACAGTAAATTTTCCTACAGAAAATAATACAAACTCAAATTTTAATAATGATTATTTTCAAAAAGAAATATTAAAATCTCCTAAAACTATTATTTCATTATCTGAAAGAACAGAAAAAGTTATAAAATATAATAATAAATTAATAATTAAAATACAAAGTGTATATAGAATGTATTCCTTTAAGAAAAAATATGAAAAATCTTTAAAAAAATATTTAATACAAAAAGAAAGTTTATTCATATCTGATATTTTATCATCATTTAATATAAATATGTTTAATAAAATATCATCATTAAATCCAAATAAAAATCCATTGGAACAAGAAGAAAAAAATAAAAATTTAAGAACAAAATTATTAATAACAACATTTAATGACAATCCATCAATATATATAGGTTCAATAGACAAATATAATAATAAAAATGGAAACGGAATTTTATATACATTGGCGGGTCAAAAATATGAAGGAAATTTCATAAATAATGAATTTAAAGGTTTAGGCCGTTTTACAGATATAAATGAGAAATATACATCAGAAGGGAATTTTATAAATTTTAAATTAAACGGAAAAGGAAAAAAATATGAAGAAAATAATATTTATTATGAAGGAGATTTTATAAATAATAAAAAAAATGGAAAAGGAAAAGAAGAAACAAACGAATATATATATATAGGAGAATTTAAAAATGATATAAAAGAAGGAAAAGGAAAAGTAGAATATAAAATAACAAAAGATAAATATGAAGGTGATTTTTTAGATAATAATATTTCAGGAGAAGGAATTTATTATTGGGAAAATAAACATATATATGAAGGACAATTTTTAAATGGAAAAATGCATGGTAAAGGAAAATATATTTGGCCGAATGGAAGTTATTATATTGGATATTATATTGAAGGTTTAAAAGAAGGTTATGGAGAAATTTATTGGAATGATGGAAAATATTATAAAGGTAATTTTATTAAAGGAAAACCAAATGGAATTGGAATTTTATTTGATAATGGTATTGAAAAAAAATTTGTTTTTAAAAATGGAAATATTCAAGGAAGAATTATTAATCAAGAAGAATAAATGTTGTTTTATAATGAAATTATATTTTTGTCTCTTATTAATAAAAGTTTTAGGTTATTTATATATAATTATTTGTTTATATATTTATTAATTATTTTTATTTTATTTTTTTTTGATTAAACTTAAATAATAAAAAAATGAGTATTCCTTCTTGTATTTTATTAGCAAATGATAAAAATATTATATCAAACGCAACAATTCAAAATCATCAAAATTTTGCAAAAAATCTTTTAAAGTTAAGAAACAATTATATAAAAAAAAATAAAAGAAAATCAAGTCTTTCAGATTTAAATTTTGAATCCTTAACAACTTTAGGAAGTGAAGAAAATAGAAAAATAATATTTGAATGGTTTAGTGATTTACCTTTGGATAAAAAAATACAATTATGTTCAATTAATAATAAATGGTTATCTAAAATAATTAATCAATTATTATTATTATATTATAAAATTGAATCAATTACTTTCTCTCCTTATAATGACTTTCAAGAATTTTTTGAAAAAAAGAATGATAAAAATTTACAAGAAAAAAAAAATGATAAAAATAATAATAAAAATGATTTAGATTTTTTTTCAACTTTTTTTTTAAGTGATTATAAAGAAAATGGTAATGATATAAGATATGATAAATGTCAGAAAAAAAATTTAATTAATAATATAAAATTTTTCACTTTTGAAGAAGCAAATGATACAATATCTTTAAATAAATCTTTTTTAGAAAATCCTGGAAGAATAAAAGAAAGTTTTGATTATTTTTCAGAAAGTAATTTTTTAAAAAGTTGGCTTATTCCTTATTATAATGAGAATTATCAATTATTTAATTTTAAATTTCCTTATTGGTTAAGAAAAAAATCAAGAGTTTCAGTATTTGATATTTTTGTAGGATATATTGAACAAAATATAATATTAAATTATGAATATTATTATTATTCAAATAAAATATATGATAATAAATTAGGAGATAAAATAATTGAAATTGAAGAATTAAATAATAAATTAGAAAATTTTATGTCTGTAGAATATACAAACTCTTTTGTATTTGATAGTATAGATTTTGATAAATTAGAAGAAGATATTGAAAAATTTAATAAAATAAATAATGAAATAATTAATCAAGTGAATATATTAAATACAATAAATGATAAAATTATTGAAGATAATCATTATCCTAAATCTAATAATTATAAAGAAAAACCAAGTACAAAAACTTTATTAATTAGTGCTAAAGAAAAAATGAATGAATATTATTCTGATTCTATTAATTGCTTTTTATATAATTTAACTTTCTTAAATGCTGAAGATGCTTTAGGAAGTTTTAGACCTATTTATTATTTTATTTATAATTATATTAAAGAAACTTTTCAAAATAAAAATGCAAATGAATTAATTGAAGAAATGGAAAATTATAATAAAAAAAAAAGACATAAGAAAAAGAAAAATAAAAATAAAAATAAAAAAAAAGAAAATCAAAATGAAGAAAAAAGTAATGATACTTTAAATAATAAAGAAATTGTTGAAAATAAAATAATAAAAAATAAAGATGAAAATATTAAAGAAAATATAAATGAAATAAATAAGAATAAAGAAACAAATTTAAATGTTATTCAAGAAAATACTTCAATTCAAAAAGGAAAGAAAAAAAAGAAAGAAAAAGAATTTTTTTTATTTCCAACTCAAAAAAAAAAGAAAGAAGAAATATTAGAAAAAAAAAAAGAATTAAAAAAAAAAGAAGAAGAAGTAAAAAAAGAAGAAGAAGTAAAAAAAGAAGAAGATGTAAAAAAAGAAGAAGATGTAAAAAAAGAAGAAGATGTAAAAAAAGAAGAAAATAAAATAAAAGATAATGATTTATCAAGAGAAACATTAAATAAAAAAGACAATCACCGTCAAACAGAAAATGAAATAAAAAATACTTTAGAAAATCAAATAAATATAAATTCAATAAATAAAAATCACTTTTCCTATATTTATCAAATTCCTTATTTTACACCTCAAATTATAGATTATAATATATTAACAAATATATATTTACCATCAGAAAAATTTTTTTCTGACTTAACATTAGAATTAGAAAATTATTATAATTCTGTAAATAATAATAATTATAAATTAAATCCAATAAAAAATTGTTATATAGAAAAATTAACTAAAATTTTAAAAAGAAATTTATCATTATCTTATAATATAGAAATAATAAAATATGGTTCATTTATGACAAATTTATCAATAGAAGGAAGTGATATAGATATATTAATAAAATATAAACCAATAAAAAATAATAATACTTTTGTTTCAGATTTAATTTCAATATTATATAAAAATAAATATGAATTTGATTATATTAATCCAATAACAACTGCAAGTGTTCCTGTTATTAAAATTCAATTTGATATTTCTTCTTTAATTGATTTAAATAATATTCCTAATTATTTAGATAATGAAGATTTAAATAAATTAAAGTTTGATATTACTTTCAAAGAAGATAATTTTTTTTCTGTTAATTATTTAAAAACTATTCAATTTGTTCAAAAGTCTATTATTGATTTTCCTAATATTAAAATCATTGTTTTATTTTTGAAAAGATATTTTAAAATTATTAACTTAAATAAAAATTATAATGGTGGTTTATCTTCTTATTCTATTTTTTTAATGGTTTTAGCTTTTTTAAAAAAAAAAAATTTTGGAAATAATATTCCAATTGGAAAACAATTATATTGTGCTATTGAATTTTATTCTTTTTTTAATTTTTCAGAATATATGATAAAAGTAAATGAAGAAAATCCTTTTATTCAAATTGAAGATTCTTTTAAAATTGATAAAATTGTAATAATTGATCCAATTAATAATTTTAATGTTGCTAAAAGTTCTTTTAAGAATGAAGAAGTTAAAAATGCTTTTATAAATGCTTTAAATATATTAAAAATTGATGCTTGGAATTTAAGTCAAATACAAGAAAATGAAATTAATTCTTTAAAAATTATTAATTCAATTTTTAATTTAAAATAATAAATGAAATAACGATTTTTATTTATCATGTTGAATATTCCTATGAAAAAAAAAGTGTTTGTTGAAAAAAGGAAATTTTTAGGTGAGATTTTTCATAAATAAAAAAATAAAGTATCTTATAAAAAATCATTAATATTTACTTTTTTAAGAATTTTCATATGTTCTAAACTTCTATTATTAATATGTTTTAAAGTATTATTTGCTAAATTCAAAGATTTAAAAATTTTTTCATTAATATTTTCTTCAAA
>JAEEGL010393173.1_pt1 | contig 11985 bp, 3 predicted proteins | sample 9134231 | NCBI WGS metagenome assembly JAEEGL01 (sample SAMN16246548, study PRJNA631951) | gut metagenome | biome: gut microbiome; feature: rumen; material: fiber-attached | host: Bos | place: Iran: Karaj | collected 2018-10
ACGGCCGCCAACTTCTCGCAGTACCCAAACGCCAGCTGCCCGATGTTCGTGACGCCCGAGGGGATGTTCACGGCCTGAATCTTCTGGCAGCTCTGGAAGGCATAGCTCTCGATCGATTTCAGCGCGGCCGGGAGAGAGACGGACTCAAGCGCCCTGCAGCCGCTGAACATCGAGCCGCCAAGCGTCTCGATTCCCGGGGGAAGAACGACGCTTGTCACGTTCCGGCAATCTTTGAAGAGCCCGTCCGCAACGCCGCTCACGCCGAGGAGGTCTATCGCGCCAAATGGATTGTCCACGCCCACGGCCCAGCCGGAGAGCAGGCAGACGCCGGGGACGGTCGCCTTGTCGAAGATCGAGTCCGGGCAGAACTGGAACGCCCGTTCGCCGACCCATGTCACGCTTTCCGGAATGGACACGCTGACGAGGGACTCGCATTGGCTGAACGCATAGTATCCGATTGCCTCAAGTCCTTCGCGGAGAGTCGCGGAGGCCAGTTGATTGCATCCGTAGAACGCGCGGTCGCCGATGGACCGGACGGATGCGGGAAGGTCGGCGGCAAGGAGCGAGGAGCAGTTCATGAACGCATCGTCGTCGATGATCTCGATGCCATCGCCGAACGTCACGGCCTCAAGCGCGTAGCAGGCGGAGAACGCGCTGTCGCCGATCGTCTTCACGCTGCCTGGGATGTCGATGCGCGGCAGGACCTTGCACAGCTGGATCGCATTCTCGCCGATGTTCGTGACCGTGTTCGGGATGTTGAGGCTCACCAGCCTCTCGCAGCGCAGAAACGCGTTCTCGCAGATGTCGAGGCAGCCTTCGCCGATGACGATGTTCGTGACAATTGAATTCCGGTCGAAGTAGAATGCGTTGGGCGCAATGCGGCGGATGCCGTCGGGCAAGGACACGCTCGTCACCTTAGTGCAGTTGCGGAAAAGGCCGGGCGCCATGTCGCGGACGGGGTACGTCTTCGCGCCGCTCGGGCCGTCGGGGCCGATGCGGGACGGCACCACGATGTCGCCCTTGCAGTTGTCGCGCGCATTCGAGTCCCAGAAATTGGGCGTGGAGATCGTGGCCTCGCCGTTTTCGAGGGTGTAGCCCCACGTCACCTTCTGCGCCTCGTCGTACCAGCGCACCACCTCGCCGTCCGCACGCGCCATTGCGCCAATCGCCAGCGCCGCGCAGAGCGCCACAGCCATCCGCTTGATTTTTCTATCGGTTGTTGTCATGGATTCTGATCTCCGCTGTTCCATCACCCGTTTTGCCAATTGAACGGGGCGCCCCGTCCTGCCAAAACAACACAAGCGAATGCAACGCGCTTCCCACACGTTGCATTCGCCCCCGCGCCTATTCATTCCAATCTATACTCAGTCGCCGAAGACGGCCTACTCGCCCCAGTCGTCGGCGTACCAGTCGGGTTCGCCCTGGTCGACCCCGAGGATGTTGAACGGCAGGGAGGCCGTCCAGCTGCGCTGCGTCTTTCTGCCTGTCTCGGGATTTTCGTCGGTAACCTTGACCGTCTGCGTGCAGAAGCCGGCAGACGCTATCTCCGGGTCGAGCGGAGAGGCGCTGTCGCGGTTCATGACGAGTATGCCGAAATGCTTAAGCCCGGAAAGCTCCTTCTGCTGCGAGCCGTCGGCGGAAGCGCTCCAAAGCGAGAACGTGCCGCTCACGAGGCCGGTGGCCCTTGCGAACTTAACCTGCACGTTGCAGGGGTTGACGCTCGAGGCAAGGTCGTAGAGCGAACCTGCCGCGGCAAGCGACCTCTTCTTCGTGGAGAAGGCGTTGCCGGAAAGGTCAACCGCCGTCCCGCCCGGCTGGGCGTCAAGGGAATAGTCGAAGTCCTGCGTGGCCTTGTTGGCCGTCAGCGCCTCGACGTAGAATTCCGAGACATCGGCCGCGGAAACCTCGAAGGCGCGCGTCAGGTAGTACGACTGGAGGTTTGCCACCGTGTCGTACCAGCCGCCCACGGGGTCGAGCGAAAGCCGGTAGCCCTCTTCCCCGTAGTATGTCAGGGCGGGATTGTCGTTGTTCCAGAGAAGCGCGTTCGACGAATCGACGACAACTGCGCCGTCGTCGTTCGCGAAGAGGCGCAGCGTGCCGCCGAACACGGCGGGGGCCTTCGCGTGGTAAAGCGGCACCATCATCGCGTATCCGCTCGACGACGACGCGTCCTCGACGATGCCGCACGCCGCGGCGGAGAGGGACAGCTTCGTAGTTCCGTCGGCAAGCAGACCCGCAGCCTTCGCAGTGCCCTTGTTGTCTATCGTGAGGGTTAGGTACCCATTGCCCGCTGGCACGCCGTCGGCGGAGCTCACCCATTCCGGCGCGAGCGCCACGGTGTAGTAGCCGGTGAAGTTGGTGACGACGTTGAGGTAGCCCTGCACCTTCGCGTTGTTGCGGTAGAGCTCGCCTGCGTAGCGCACCTCTTCCTGGCAGCCGTTGTTCTTGGCGTCGGGCACGTTCAGCACGAGCTCCGCCGAACACAGGGCCTTCAGCCAGTCGCCCTCGGTCGCCGTCTGCCCGGCGCGGAACGCGACTGCGAGCGTGCTTTCAAGCGTCACGTCTTCCGACTTCCCCGTACCCTCGTCGAAGCGCTTGAGCTTCTGCGAAAGGACAAGCGTCTTCCTGCGCATTCCGTCGCCCTGGTCCGCGTCCCAGCCCTGGCCGGCGAACGAATAGGACTTCCCGGAGACGGTGACCTTGGCGGCGAGCTTGTTCGCGGTCGTGGCCGTGAACGTGACGGCGGCAAGCGCCGGGAGCCCGTTCGTCAGTACCGCCCCGTCCTCCGCAAGCACGCCGTAGTAGGTGCCGGTCTCGAGCGGAACCTCCTCCGTCTTCACCGTCGCGAGCTTCGGCGCCTTCTTCGCGTAGGCGTCAGCCGCGGTCGTCCCAGGCTTGGAAGTCTCCACAAGCGTTATCTCGCAGGTGTCGCCGCCCGCTATCGACGCAGGGTACTCGCTCTCGCTGCGCTCGTCGTCCTCGAAGGCCTTCAGCTGCAGGGAGAACGTCTTGTTGCCCTCGTACACCGGCACGACGTCGGAGATGAGCTTGACCGTGATGACCTTGTCCTTGTTGTCGCCGTTCGTCCATTCGAGCACCCCGTTCTGCGCGACGTAGTCCTCGCCGGGCTTCGCGGTCCCGGCCACTGTGCCGTACTTCACGCGCACGAAGCCGTCCTTCGCGGTGCGCTTCACCTTCACGGAGACGGTTGCCGCGTCTTCCTTCGCGGAAACTGCGGTCTTGTCGAACTTGATCGAGCCGACGTTCGCGAACTTGCCGGAAAGCGTGTAGCCGCCGTATGACGTCGCAAAGTCGCCGTTCCTGACGGTCAGGTAGTACTTGTCCTTCGTCTTGGGGAGCAGAAGCTGCCTGACGCTCGTGACGTCCTCTACGACCATGCCCATGGAGGCGTTGAAGATGGAAAACGAGACGCTGTCGCCTTCGACGTTCCTGAGCGCGATGTCGTAGTAGCAGCCGTCGGTTCCCGCAAACGAGAAGTTGTCCTCGGGGTCGTCCTCCCAGAGGGTGCGCTTGGCGTAGTCGGTGTCGACGTTCTTGAACGAAATGGCGGTAGCCCCGGCGGCGTTGTCGTCCTTCGGGTCCGACGTGTCGGAATAGTAGACGTCGAGGACGGTGGGCACGATTCCGGGGTTCACGGCGACTGTCGTGGAAGTGACCGACGCCTTGTAGCCCTTCACTGTCGATAGCTTCACTACCTGGTTGCCGCTGACAAGCACCGACGACCCGCCAGGGTACTTGGCCGACTCCGAGCCGATCGACCATGTCGCCGTGGGTGCGCCATGCGTGTTGACGGTGAGGATGCCGAGGTCCGCGCCGCCCGTCGAATAGGCTACGGCCCTCACGTTGTACGCCGGGTAGTCGAGCCCCGTCCCCTCGAGGACCGAAAGCCTCAGGTAGTATGCCGCGTTCGCCGTGGCCGTGAACTGCACGAACGCATCGCCCAGGGGCGAGAGCTCGCCGTTCACCACAACCCTCTCGGACGAGCCAGAAAGGGTGTAGAGCCTGCAGGCGAGGTTGAGCTTCGACGTGTCGCTTCCATCTGCGAACACCACGCCGATCCTGTACGTGAGCCCCTTGCGCGCCGCGACCACGAACGTGTCGGCCCAGTCGGTGGCGGAAAGGCGATGCGGCCCGTGCACCGAGCCGTTAAGCTGCGGGGTGGACGAAGCCGTGCCGGGAAGCACCTCCAGGCCCGACGCCCCGGCGGAGGTGTCGTCTGTCGCGTCCCATTCGTCCGGGTCGCCGTCTATCGCGGCGGCAGGCCGTGCCGTGAGCGTCACCGCCCCGCCGGTCACCTCCTCATACGGGTTCAACGCGGCGTTGCACACGCCGACGTAGTATGTGCCCGCGCTCGATGCCTCAAGTACGGTGCGGACGTTGTACCCCACGCCGTCCATTGTCTCGTTCTGGGCGAGCGTCGCGCCCTTGGAGTCGTACACCTGCATAAGGAGCGGAACCGCCGCGCCCGTTGTCTCGAAAACGTACCTCTCCCCCTTGGCGAGCGAAATCGAGAAAAGGCATTCGTCGATGATGTCGTCGGCGTATTCCCAGGAGGCGATCCTGCGCCCCGGGACGAAAGTCGCCGTGTTGCCGGCCGTTTCAAGGGGCGTGGAGTCGTGGGCCGAGACGGAGCGCGCCTTCAGGAGCTCGTACTTCACGGAGAACGACTCGCCGTCGCCGAGCGACGCCACGTTGATGAAGCAGGTTCCCCTTGTCTTCGCGAAGATGACGACCGCCGTGTTGTTTTTGTCGTCTGAGTACTGCGCGTCTTCGATTATCTCGAAATCCAGCGAGTCGCCGCCCGTCACGTCGAGCGATATAGGGCTCTCTTCCGTCCCGCCTTCGGTGCGTATCCTGTAGAGCCTCCCCGCGGCAAGATCCGCCGAGAACCAGTAGTCGCCGTCGAGGAAGTCGACCGTCGTCGTCGTGACGCTCGACTCGAGGAACTTGATGGCGTGCTTGTTTTCCTCGCTGCCAAGCGGTTCGAACTCCATGTACCGCGTCTCCATGCTGATTGTCGCCTGCTGGCCGATGTCGCCGTCAACCTCGACGTAGAACGTCACGGAGGAGGGGTCGTCCTCGTCCCAGTCGTCCGCCGCAAGGCGGGCGAACTTGATCGCGCCGTCCTGCGCCTCGCCCTCGTCGAAGGTCGTGAAATAGTCGGCCTCCCAGTCGGTGAAGGTCGAGAACATCATTTCTTCGGCGCTCCCGCCGGAAATCCAGATGGAGCACGGGGTGCCCTTCTTGAGCGTCACCTTGAAATAGCAGACGCCGCTGCCGCTGTACGAACCGTCCTCCGGGTCGTACTCGTCGACAAGCGAAAAGTTCATGGAGGACTTAAGCTCTATTGCCTTCGACATGCAGCTGCCCTTGGCGGCGGCAAGAAGCGTCCCGCAGGAACAAGCCGCAACCGCGATCGCAAAAAACATCTTCTTCATGATCTAACTCCCACTTGGATTTCAGTATATGTCACTCGATTATGGCCTGCCCGCCGCGCTTGACCTTCAGCGACTTGCCGGCCTCGTTCTTGATCTTCTCCTCGGCAAACCACGCCCCGTTCATGAAGGGCAGGTACACAATCCCCTCGCCACCCGGGGAACAGCCGCACCCGGGCCCCCAGCCCTGGAGGATCACGCCCTTCCAGCTCGCCTTTATGGGGTTGCCGGCGCTGTCAAACGCCGGAGCGGAAGATCCCGCGACGACGCCCGTGGCGAGCGTGAGGCGAAGCGTCATCTCGGCCGTAACTCCGTTGAGCTTCAGAGACTTGCTGCCGACGACCACCGTTCCGGCCTCAATACTGTCGATCTTCAGCTTCGGGCTGGTGGTCTCGTAGTTCTCCTGGCAGCAGACCGCGAGATCGACGGCCGTTGAGTACAGGCCCCCGAACACGCCGAAATCCACTATGTAGTCGGCCTCGAACGACGCGTCCTTCTCGACGTGCTCCCAGCACGAATCGACGCCGTCCGCCGAAAGTACCGCCCTCGTCTCCTCGTCCGCCGCGGCGTTCGCGCGAACCTTCGCGAGCACCGAGAGCGCGTCTGTCGAAGACGCCTTGAATATCGGCAGCCTCGCCCATGTCGCCTCGCCGCGCGGCAGGGAGAGGATCGACGAGCCCGACACCGCCGCGCCATTGGGCAGCATCCCGGCCCACGTCACCTTGCCGGCGCTGCAGGCGGCTGCGGTATCCATCTTGAGCGTCAGGAAGCCGTTCCCGCGCGGGGCAAGCCCCGGCCTCACCTCGTCGAACTTGGAGGGCACGAGCGCCACGGTGTAGTAGCCCTTCCAGGCCGTCGCCGGGCTGGCCTTGCTCCACTGGCTGGAGGAATCGACGTCGGAGTCCAGCGAGACACCGGGGTACATCGGGTCGGAAACTGACAACGTAACGTCGCCGTCCGCCTCGCATATCACCTCGAGCGAGAAGCCGTTCTTGCCGACGGCCGTGGCGTGCAGGTCCTTCGTCGCAGGGCTGAAGTCGTCCCACCCCTTGGCGGACATCGAGATGACGCCGCTCTCGCACGAATACTTCGCGCTGACGTTGCCCTTCGTCGGTATCGTGACCTGCAGGACGCCGGCAAGGCGCCTGTTGACGTCGTTGACCACGGGGACGTCCTTGAACGTGCGGGCCTTGGCGACGGAGGGGTTCGCCGTCTCCGGGCTGCTGGCAACGTCAGTCGGGTCGGTAACGGCAATGGCAAGCTCTATCGTAAGGCCCGGGGTCTTTGTCGAACCGACCTGCTGGACGGCTTGGTAGACGACGGTGTAAAGCCCAGCCTTCGCAGTCGCGGCACCGGCGATGGCAAGGGCGCTCGCCTCTTCGTCCCATTCCGCCTTGAGCCCCGCAGGCAGCGTGCCGGAAAGCTTCACGAACGAAAGTTTCGCGCCAGCGCCGCCGCCGGCAAGCGTGACGGGATATACTTCCCTCTTCGTCACAAAGCGGTAGAACTCCGCAGTCGCCCTGTCAGTGGCGAATGCAGGTGCGTCGTCGGCGACGGCCACTACCGTCACCTTGCTCGCGGAGGAAAGCACCTTCAGCCCGTCCGTCGGGTTCTTGAGAGTCAGGGTCGACGACGTGCCGGCGGCAAGCCCGGTCACCTTGACGGCCTGCTCCGCGTACCTGTGGTTCTCCCATGTCACGGTATCAGTCTCGACGCCGCCGATCTCGAGCGTTGCGCCGTTTGTCGCGTCAACCTTCACCGTCACCTTGCCGTCAGAGGCCTCGACGCGCTCCACATAGACCGTGGCGCCCTCGCTCTCCTTAGCATAGACGGTAGTCTTCTTCGAGAAGAAAGGCTCTGCACGCGTGAACGCCGCCTTTCCTGCGGACTGCGAGTCGTTGTCCGAAACGGCAAGCTCGAAGCCCGTGGTCGTGAGCACCGTGTCGCCGTTTTCGTCCAGCACCTTCTCGAGCTTGAGCGCAACTACGCCGCCGCCGTCGAACCTCGCGTCGTCCAGCACCGTGACGACCACGTTGGTCGAGCCGTTGCTGCCGTCCGCCCAGGTTAGTTCGATGGGGCCCGCGAACTCAAAGCGCGCACCGCCCTCGCTGTTGTAGAGCGTCGTCTTCTCCTCGTCAAGGGAGACGCGCACGGTGACGTCTCCAGACCTGCCGCCGATGCGCGCAAGCGCCACCGAGACGCTCCCCGCCGTTTCCTTCACCGACTTCCCGGCCACCACGAAGCCGATGGTCCCCGGCACCCACTTCTGGTGGGTGACGGTGCCGCCCTTGTAGGCCGTGGTGACGGGAACGTCGCCGCTCGCCTTGGCCGTGTAGAAGAGATTGTACGGGTCGGCTGGATCCTGGAGATCGAATACGTCGGCAACTTCCGCCGCCTTGAGCCCCTCGATGCGGTACATCTGGTCCTTGACGACGCGCATGGTAACCTTGTCGGAGCCTTCCGGGGCGGCGCCTATCGCCTTCTCCTCCTGCGGCACCAGCACCACCGTGCCGGAGATCTCGAAGCTCGCGAAGTTCCCGGCGGTTTCGCTCTCAACGGCGAAGCTGCCGCTCGCGATGTCGCCGCCCGAGACCTTGACGAAGTACCTGCCCGCCTCCGTGAACGTCTGCTCGAGGGAGACGCCGTCCGAAAGCCTGCCCGACACGGCGCTTCCCACGGACTGCGACTTCCCGGTAGCCGGGTTTATCTTCACGAACTGGACCGACACCACCGCGTCCACCTCGCCGGTCACCGTCACCTTCTGGAGCGCGTTGCCGCCAACGCCCTCAAGCTCGAAGACGTCCTGGAAGTCGGAGTGGCTGATTTCGCCCTCGCCGGAACCGCCGTTCGCCTTGAACGCGAGCGTCGTGGAAGTGGCGTCGTTGTTCTCGATGTCCTCGTAGTGGGGCTCGCCCTCCTTCGCCTTCGCTATCTCAATGAGTTCGTCGAAGCGCTTGATGATGTTGTCCCAGTTGGCGTTCGCCATTGGGCTTACGGAGGCGAAGCGCGTAAGGCGGGCCGCAACAGAGCCGTCCTTCCTGAGCATCACGAACACGGGGACGCCAGTGCGGTAGGCGTTGCTGTCCTCGGGCCGGTGGAAGCCGCCCTCGGCAGTGTTCTTCGACACGAGAAGGCGGTTGCGCTCCAGTACCGCGAGGGCCTCCTCGTCGGAGACTCCCTTGCGCGTGAGATACCCGAGTCCGCTCCTCAGCATCGCGTTTGTAAGCACCGGGTCCGCGCCGGAAGCGGGGTACTCCCTTGCCCTCGCAAGCGTCGACGAATAAGCCTTGCGGGAAAGGAGGGTGGGTCTCGTGCTCTCCACCGTGTTCGTCGTGAACGACGGGATGTCAAGCGCGACAAAGGCCACCTGCTTCGCCTTCGCCCATTCGGAGAAGCGGTTCCTGCCCTCGCCGTCCACCTTCGAGGTGAAGTTGCGCTCGAGGTTCGCGCAGTCCGGGCACCAGAGAGAGCCCGAAATGTCGACGAGCGTGTAGGCGTCGCCCTCGGCGGCGGCCACCTTCTGCGTGGCGACGTCGATGTCCATCGTCCACTCCCCCCAGTCCAGGACGGGCAGGGCGTCGCGCGTAGCCGATGCCCTGCGCTCGCCTATCCAGAGCGGGTTGTAGGCGGAGTTCTCCTCCTCGACGTACGTTATGCTGTTCGTGCCCTGCGGCGTTCCGTCGGCGTCCTTTACGACGACCTTCGCCTGCTGGCCACCCTCGGTGAACGTCACCTTTGTGACATCGACCGTCACCGTCTTGCTGGTCTCTCCTGCCCCCCACTCAACGACGACCTCCTCCGCCTCGACGCCGTCGGGGCCGATGAGGCTTACTATGTTGTTCGTCGCAATCGCGGAGGCGTCTTCGGAGCGCGTCAGCTCGAACGAGACCTCCGTCGTGCCGGCGTCGGCCTCGAGCCTGTTGCCTTCGGTCTCCTCGATGGTCGTGGTGCCGCCGGAATACGGGTCCTGCGCCTTCCACTTGGCGAACACCGTCGAAAGCATGTTCTCCACGTTCACCACGCGCGTCGGGATCGTCGCCTCGGTGAAGTTGAGCGCCGACGATGCGGAGCCCTTGCAGAACGTGTCGCCGTCCATGCGCCTGTTGACGCCCTCCTTCTTCCACCAAAGGACGACGAACGGATAGGAGTTGATGGTGGTGCCGCCCTTGTGCCACATCCAGTTGTAGGCGTTGCTGCCAAGCTCGTCTATCACCTTGCTGTTCGTCTGGTCGATGTTGTCGTCGCCGCCGGCCATGTAGCAGCAGATGATCTTGCCGGCGTCATGGGTCTTCTGCCAGGCGACGAATTCCGGCTGGACGAAGACGACGTCGGTGTACCAGCAGTGCACGCAGCCGTGGTTGCTCCACACGGCCAGCAGGGGAATGCCGTTGTCGTCTGCATATTTCTTGCAGACCTCGAAGTTCGTGTACCACTTCCCGAGCTCGAGCTTCATGCCCTCCTGGGCCCGCACGCAATGCAGGGCGGCGCCCTGCCCGCCTTCAGGCATTTCATACGGGTACATCGACTTGGCGTACCCCCAGGCGCTGGTGGCCAGCATCGCCGCAGCCGCAACTGCGACAAGCGACTTCGCGAAAATGGCGTTCTTCATTTCGAGACTCCTTTCCTTTCAATTGCAAACACGAAATTGGTTCCGTTCGGGTACTCAAGCTTCATTTCGCCGTGCAGCTTGCCGAAAAGCCCCTTTTGCGCCTGTTCGACCTTCCAGTCGAACAGGGCGCCCTTCACGAATTCCCTTGTGCGCGGCTCCGGCTCGGGAACGACGAGGTAGAACGTTATCCTAGCGAGAGTGACGTCGGCCACTCCGTCCGACGCCATCGAGTCTTCGATCGTGCCGTCGTTCCTGTCGAGAATCTTCACTATCGAAAGACCGTCATCGAGGTCGAACGGGCCGCCAATGCTCCCCACTGGCGCCTTGAATGCCCAGTCGCGCATCTCCCTGTTCTCGATTTCCTTGTATTCGAGGCGATCCCACTTTTCGGCATCCTCCGTCTCGTACTGCCCGAACTTAAGCCCCGCCTCCTTGAAATCAAGCCCCTCGGCTGTGACCATCCTAAGGACATTCGAGCAAGTGGCGTACGTCACCGCATTGGACGCAATCGCCATCTCGTAGTACCTGTCCTGCCGGGCAAGCCCCTCGTCTATTTCCTCCTCAGTCACCGAAAATGGGCCGCCCCCGAAATGGTTGCGGGCGCTTTCAAGCCTAAACGGCACAAGAAGCTGGTCTTCAAGATACTTCTCGTCAACACCAAGCTCCTCCGCCGCCGCCTTGATGCCGCCAGTCTTGAAATTCATCCTTGTGAGGCACGTTTTGAGATACTCTGCCTGAGACTCCGTTGTCGTAACAACCTTTTCATTTGATAAATACTGAGAAATCAACCTTTGGTTTATTATTTCGGGAAGTATCAATTTCGCTCTCTTCCCCATGAAAACAGATACGTTCCTCTCGAGCTGATCCGCCGCCTTGTTTCTACCATTATTACGGCGATATATAGCCTTCTCAACGTCATAGCGGCGCTTAAAATCACGAACCGTGACGCTATCCCCATTGACCTTCGCCAAGACGAGGCGGTCGGAGGCACTGAAAATAGTGATTGGGGCGCCATCCCCAACCGTTTTAGATCTGTCGCAACCGCCAAGGGCGAAAAAGGCAAGAAACGCAATCACGAGATTGCCAACCCCCAGCCATCTGACAGATATATTGCTCATATAGCTAAAAATACCTTTCTTCCAATTAAAAAAGGGGGATGGGCACAAGCCCAGCCCCCCTTTTTGACTTCGTGATACTCACAAATTATGGAAGCGTCACGTAGTTCGGAACCTTGAGGTAGCCGTTCGAGTTGAACTTCTTGGAAGCCTTGGCGTTGTACTTGACAGACCAAGAACCGAACGCAACCGTGTCCGAGTCGACGAGGTCGGTAAGCGCATCGCACTTCCAGATCTGCGAAGGATCGCAGCAGACCTTGCTCGAGAGATCAAACGACGCACTGGTCGTGCCAGCGAAGTTGCCGCTGAACGACGTGTAGTAGCTGCCGTTGAACTTGCCATAGCCAGCGCCCGTAAGAGCATAATCCTGCGTGCTGAAGCCACTGGCGGAGTGGTCTGCCGTGCCAGCGAAGGTCCAGGCCCACTCGGCCTCCTTCTTGGACGTACCCATCACGTTGATGAACGTGGTCGTGAAGGCAGCGCCCGTAAGCTGAACCTTACGCTTGCTGTCCCAAGCGACAACCGTTCCGTTGGCGACCGTGTCGCAAGCCTCTACGCAGTCGTAGATGTAGCCAGCGAACTTGGTCGTGTCCTTCGTGCGGAGGACGGTGCACGAGGGGGTGACACCATCTGAGCCACCAGGCGTGCAGACATTGCCGACTGCGCCAGAGGCCTTGACTCCCTTCGTCGTCTTGACCGTCATCGACAGGTCATAGACGAGGGTTCCCGGGGTGGGCGCGCAGTTGTCAGCGTACACGCCAGCACCGATAGCCGCAATCGCGGTCGCGATCATGAGTTTCCTCAT